>Ga0247608_10005101_pt1 | contig 14346 bp, 8 predicted proteins | sample 176DNAGHGlowgp2_FD_193490 | JGI IMG/M metagenome (GOLD analysis project Ga0247608, IMG submission 193490) | Sheep rumen microbial communities from Palmerston North, Manawatu-Wanganui, New Zealand - 1766 DNA GHGlow gp2 | ecosystem: Host-associated > Mammals > Digestive system > Stomach > Rumen ...
GTCAGAGTTATGCCATCCCCACGATGCAAGGCGGCGTAGACACCATCCGTCCGTATGTGGACGAGTTCATCGAGTTTGCCAAGCAGCATCCCGATCTGACATTCCTCGTAACCCGCATTGGCTGTGGCATAGCCGGCTTCACGGACGAAGAAATCTCCCCTCTATTTGAGCAGGCACATGAGGTAGATAATATCGTCCTACCTCCGAATTGGTAATTGTATCGCTGAAGTTATCTGGGGAATCCCAATGAATCTCAGGCACCAAATAGAAGACTTTACCCCTGATGAAATCACTGAAGATTCAAAAAACTTTGGTTTAATCAAATAAAATGCTAAGATAAAGAAACAACTGGCAGAATCGTTGCTCTGCCAGTTGTTTTGGAATCAAAATACTATTGATATTTCTCAATTTCCGAGCGTTTTGCACACAAATTTGCTAAACAAAGTATAAAAAAGACATGCAAAAGACGCTTTTTCTTATTAAATAAATGTGTATTTTGACAAAAAAATAGTATCTTTGTGCTCAAATATCCGTCTCTTAGAAAGAGACGAATGGATATTCCTCGACAATGACCCTAAAACTGATAGGCAAAAACATAATAACCCCCTCGTAGTGTAACAAAAGGTTGGGTCGTCTGTCGAGACACTGCTTGGGGATTCTGTTTTAGATAGGTGGAGTTAATTAACAACATTAACAAGACGCTACGGGATGACATCGTAGCGCAAATGAAAGCTGGAAGCCGACTATCCATAGCGGCATCCTGCTTCTCCATCTATGCCTTTCAAGAACTGAAGGAGGCATTGAAGGGCATCAAGGAACTTCGTTTCATTTTCACTTCGCCGACGTTTACAACAGAGAAAACCCCTAAGCAACAGCGCGAGTTCTACATACCAAGGTTAGACCGTGAACGGACGCTTTATGGTTCTGAGTTTGAAGTGAAACTCCGTAACGAACTGACCCAAAAGGCTATTGCCCGTGAATGTGCTGATTGGATAAGGGAGAAGGCTTGTTTCAAGTCAAACAAGACCAACGAGCAGATGATGGGCTTTATCAACCTTGATGACATCAGTTATTCACCCATCAACGGCTTTACCACAGTTGACCTGGGGTGTGAGAAAGGCAACAATGCCTACACGATGATTCAAAAGGCAGAAGCACCCTTCTCAAAGGCATATATCGACCTCTTCAACCAAATATGGAATGACAGTGGCCGTCTACAGGTGGTGACAGAAGAGGTCATTGACAGCATCAGCAATGCCTACAAAGAGAACGCCCCTGAGTTCCTTTATTTCGTGGCACTCTACAACATCTTCAATGAGTTTCTGGAAGACATCAGTGAAGACGAGCTACCCAAAGAGGCAACAGGCTTCAAGAATTCAGCCATCTGGAATAAGCTCTATAACTTCCAGCGTGACGCAGCCCTGGCAGTCATCAACAAACTGGAGAAGTACAATGGCTGCATCCTTGCAGACAGTGTGGGTTTAGGAAAAACCTTTACCGCTCTGTCGGTCATCAAGTATTTTGAGAGTCGTAACCGAACCGTCTTAGTGCTTTGCCCCAAGAAACTCTTTGAGAACTGGAATACTTATCGGCAGAACTATGTCAACAATCCGTTGGCAAAAGATCGTTTGAATTACGATATACTCTACCACACCGACCTCTCGCGTGAACATGGGCGCAGTAACGACCTCGATTTAGAGAGAGTAAATTGGGGCAACTACGACCTTGTGGTTATCGACGAGAGTCACAACTTCCGTAATGGCGGAAAGGTGAGTACAGACGAGAACGGCGAGAATCCCCGTGAGAATCGCTATCTCCGTCTGATGAACAAGGTCATCCGTTCTGGTGTGAAGACTAAAGTGCTGATGCTCTCAGCTACACCTGTCAATAATCGTTTCAACGACCTGAAGAACCAGCTCCAGCTGGCATACGAAGGGGAATCTGAAGCTTTCGACAAACTGTTACCCACCAATCGGGGCATTGATGATATCTTCCGTCAGGCACAAGGCTCTTATAACATTTGGGCAGACCTTCCACCAGAGGAGCGTACCACGGAAAGACTATTGCGGATGCTTGATTTTGATTTTTTCTGTTTGCTTGATGCCGTAACTATTGCTCGAAGTCGTAAGCACATACAACAGTATTACGATACTGCAGATATCGGAACCTTCCCTGAACGGCTGAAGCCAATATCCCGTTCTCCACACCTGACCGACCTTGATACGGCTATTAATTACAACGAGATATTTGAGCAGTTGCAGATGTTGCATCTGGCTATCTATGCGCCATCAGCCTTTATCCTTCCAAGCCAGCTCTGGAAGTACAGGGAAGAGGAAAGCACCACAGGCCACCGTCTGAGCATTGAAGAGCGTGAACAAGGTATTCAACGATTGATGAATATGCAACTGTTGAAACGTCTGGAGTCATCGGTCAACTCTTTCCGCTTGACCTTGACTCGCATTCGTGACTATATGCAGGAGACACTTGATGCCATCTCCCGTTTCCAAAATGGCGAGAGACGTGTGTCGGTAGATGACTATGAAAGCGTGGATGGTGATGAGGACGAACAGGACTTCACCATCGGTAAAAAGAAAAACCGCATCCTTATGGAGGATATGGACTATATATCCTGGCAAAAGGAGATTAAGGAAGACCTTGAAATCATCCGTCTGCTCCTTCTCATGCTCCAGAGCATCACGCCAGAGCATGACAGCAAACTGCAACAGCTCGTCTGTGACCTGAAAGACAAGTTTGCCCATCCCATCAACGGAAATAACAAAAAGGTCCTTGTCTTTACGGCATTCTCTGATACAGCCGAATATCTATATAACTGCTTGGCTGACCCAATCAAGAAAGAATATGGCTTAAACGTGGCTTTGGTGACAGGCGACGTGGAAGCACGAAGCACACTTAAACTGAAGGAGAAACTTGACTTCAACAAAGTGTTGACCCTCTTCTCGCCCATATCGAAGGAGCGTGAAGCCGTCTATCCGCATTTGAAGGAGGAAATTGATGTGTTGATTGCTACCGACTGTATCAGCGAAGGACAGAACTTGCAGGATTGTGACTATCTGCTGAACTACGATATACACTGGAACCCTGTGCGTATTATTCAGCGTTTCGGACGTATAGACCGCATTGGCTCGAAGAACGCACAAATACAGTTGGTCAACTACTGGCCCGACATGACATTGGATGAATACATCAATTTGAAAGGACGTGTAGAGAGCCGTATGAAGGTAACGGTGATGACGGCAACGGGCGATGACAACCTTCTTTCGCCAGAAGAGAAAGATGACTTGGAATATCGTAAGCAGCAGTTGGAACGTCTGAAAGAAGATGTTGTTGACCTTGAAGAGATGAATACGGGTGTAAGCATCATGGATTTGGGGCTGAATGAGTTCCGTCTTGACTTGCTTGAATACATCAATAGCAATCATGACGTGGAGCATACTCCCTTCGGACTTCATGCCGTTGTACATGCTACAGACCAGGCACCAGCCGGGACCGTCTTTGTCTTGAAGAATCGCACGGCTGGCGTGAACATCGACCACAAGAACCAGTTGCATCCGTTCTATATGGTCTATATCAAGGACGATGGCGAAGTGCTTGTTGACCATCTGCACCCGAAAGACTTGCTCGACAAGATGCGTCTACTCTGCAAGCCCATGACGAAGCCGGATGTTAAACTATGTAGTGCCTTCAACAAAGAAACCCGCGACGGTCTGCGTATGGGCAAGTACTCAGAACTTCTTGGCAAGGCGATAGAGTCTATTGTCACCAAGAAGGAAGAGTCTGATATTGACAGCTTCCTTGATGGCTATGTGGGCGAACTCTTTGAGGAGCGCATCACAGGGCTTGACGACTTTGAGCTGATTTGTTTCCTTGTAATCAAGTAACGACTATGTACGGACTGCCGCCAAATACACTCATCAATAAGCCGCTCTATAAGAAGGCTGTCTTTGAGAAGTTCAATCTCAAAGCGACGGAGCGTGACCGTTTCGATGCGGACATCAGCCGTATGGCATTGGTGGCAAGGGTATCTTCGGCAACTGTCCCGGCTCTAACGAAAGGGGAAAAAATAGAAGGGTTCTATGTCCTGCAAGTGGCATTGAAGCGAAAGGACTATGACACAAAGAATATCCTCATGCTTCAAAAGCTGATACCGCAGAAGATGGTCTATGCCTTGCAACATGAAGAGCAGACACAGTTCTGCATCTTCCATACTCGGCTACAGCAATCTGAATGGATGCCGACAGACGAAGCCGCTATCCCCCTGCAAGGCTTGTCGCTTGATGATGTATGGAATAATGTCGTGGCAGCCATCGGAGGCTTGGATGCCCAGGCAGAAGAAAGCATTGAGGAGCAGATTATCCACCGTGAGCAACGAGAAAAGTTGCTTCGCCAGATAGAATCATTAGAAAAGCAGTGTCGTATAGAGAAGCAGACTCGTAAGAAATATGAGTTGCACCAGCAACTAATTAAATTGAAGGAGAGACTAAAATGAGTAACGCACATACAAATCAGCATTTTGTCCCTAAATGTTATTTGAGAGGATTCTCATTTGGGAAAGATGATAATCCCAAGGTCTATGTATACGACAAAATGGCTTCTACGGCATATATAACTCCAACAAAAAAAATCTGTTTTGAGCCAGACTTATATACTATAGAAAATGAACAGCTCAATGAGGATGAACGAAGGAATTATTATGAAGTCAACTACCTAAAAAAAGAGGTGGAAGACAAATACGGACCATGTCTAGAATATATAATTTCCAAACTATCAATTAATGAGCGGTTAACGGTCAGAGAAAAAATGGATCTGTCGCATTTTATTGCAATTCAATTCCTGCGACAACCAAATGTAAAAACTATTAGCCAATATTTTAATACTGGGTTGTTTTCTGATTTTAACGTAGCCAGACACGTCATAGAACATGTTAATGAAAAAGATGTTTCTTTGGCAACTTATACTGAAGATAAAGCAGAGGCTCATTACAAAAATGCTTATGGGAATGAAGGTACAATTAACATGTTAACCTGCCTATTTGGATGTGCCAGATGGGATTTTATCCACTGTCCTCGTTGTGTTTACACATCTGATAATCCGGTTTTGACGATGCCAAGAAGATTTGAGATTCACAACAAGACTGTTATATGCGGAAAGGAAATGGAGATGTTTGTTTTCCCTATAACATGTGATTATCTTCTGACGATAGAGATTAACCCAGATGCGAGTTTTGAACGAAACAACGCATGTGTAATTCGTGAGTCGACGGAGAATGAAATACTGCGATATAACTTATTGCAATATATCTGTAGCAAACGATACACGGTAAGCATAGATAATTTTGTACATGATTATGAGTTTATAAATAAAATACCGAAAGAATATACTATATGGAGAAATTGAATATGCAGACCACGAATATCGTGGATGAGAATATAAAGCGAATTAGGGAACTATTTCCCAACTGCTTAACAGAACGGCTGAACGATGAAGGGAAGCCGGAAGTGGCTATCGACTTTGACCAACTCAGGCAAGAGTTGTCAAAGGATATTGTTGAAGGTCCGGAGGAACGCTACCAATTCACATGGCCTGATAAGCGCAATGCCATCCGACTGGCCAATGCCCCTACGACCGACACCCTGCGCCCTTGTCGTGAGGAGAGCGTGGACTTCGACACGACACAAAACTTATATATCGAGGGCGACAACCTGCAAGTGCTGAAACTCCTTCGCGAGAACTATCTTGGCAAAGTAAAGATGATTTATATTGATCCACCTTATAACACTGGTAACGACTTCGTGTATAACGATGACTTCTCGCAGTCGGCTGGTGAATATATGCACAATAGCGGACAAGAGGATGAAGAAGGAAACCGCCTTGTTGCCAATACAGAAAGCAACGGGCGTTTTCATACCGACTGGCTCAATATGATTTATCCGAGGCTCAAAGTGGCAAAGGATTTACTGAGCGAGGATGGAGTGATTTTTATTTCGATTGATGATAATGAAGAAGAAAATCTTCGAAAAATATGCAATGAAATATACGGCGAACATAATTTCCTTGCCGACATAGTATGGAAACATACTCAACAGAGCAAGAATGACGAACTTCATTTCTCACGACAATATAATCATACACTATGTTTTTGCAAAAAGATTGATAATCTTCATAGATTCTATTTCTCAAGAACAGAAGAAGATAATAAGAATTATTCGAATCCAGACAATGATCCTAAAGGTCTGTGGAGAAGTGGTGATGTAAGAAGTCCTAATTATAGGAAAACTCTTTGCTTTGACATCATCGCTCCTAATGGCAACATAATTAAGGCGCCTGATAATGGATGGCGATGGTCAGAAGAAAGCATAAAAGAGAAGATAGGTTCAGGTGAAATAATATTCAAGAAAGATTATTCTGGAATCATTCGGAAAATCTATCTGTGTGATCAAGAAGGTAGGACTCCAGAAAATCTATGGGAAGGAGTTCGATTTGGTACTACAAGAACTGCTGCAGCAGTCATAAAGTCCTTGTTTGATAACAAGCAAGTTTTTGATACTCCAAAGCCCCATGAACTGATTATGAGAATGATGGAAATTGTAACGGTAGAAGACTCTATCATCCTCGATTTCTTCTCAGGTTCTGCCACAACCGCCCATGCTGTAATGCAATTCAATGCTGAAGATGGTGGTAAGCGCAAGTTCATCATGGTACAGCTGCCGGAATCAACTGACGAGAAAAGCGAGGCTTACAAGGCAGGCTATAAGAACATCTGTGAAATTGGCAAGGAACGCATTCGCCGTGCAGGAAAGAAAATCAAAGAGGAAAGTCCTTTGACCACACAAGACCTTGACACAGGTTTCCGTGTGCTGAAGCTCGACTCATCGAATATGCAGGATGTATATTACACCCCATCGGAATTTAACGAGCAGAAACTCTTTGATGACAACATCAAACCAGACCGCACAGAAGAAGACCTACTTTTCCAGACGATGATAGAGCTTGGCATTGAGCTGTCTGCCAAGATAGAAAAGCGAAGCATCGCAGGAAAAACTGTCTGGAGTGTCAGCGATGGCTATCTGATGGCTTGCTTTGATGAAGACGTAAATGAGACCACCATCACAGAGATAGCCCGTCAGCATCCCTACTACTTCGTTATGCGCGACAGCAGCCTCGCCAACGACCAAGTCGCCGACAACTTCGAGCAGATATGGGAAGAATACAGCAAAGAAACGGTTAGAAGAATCATATAATACATCTTGACATGGATAACATTGAAAAAGGATTGTTCCTAAAACTGTTTAATCGAGGTGGACAGGTTTTGGATTTTACTACTGCTGATTTTGATGCTTTCACGATGGAAAGTGTTGGGGTGGAAGTGTGTAGTAAATATGGTCTATCAAAAGGGAAATCACTAGTGAAATTTATCTCTGAGTCATCTGAAGAGAATGCTAATAAACTTTTATTAGACTTGTTAAGATATTATGAAAATTTATATCGTGACTTCAAGAAGGAACGTGATACAAGAATTACCCCACTAAATACTTGGGGGACAGGTGTTGATTATGGAGAGTATTATAGAAAATGTAAAGTGATTGCTAATCGTTTAGAATCAAATTTTTTTTCAACGTTTGCTACACAATCGGTCAAGGAAGCTTTTTCAAGTGAATATATCAATAAACAAATGAGCATTATGCTTGAAAATCAATCAAACAATCCAACTGAAGCCATAGGAAAAGCTAAAGAATTGATAGAGAGTTGTTGTGAGACTATACTTGAACTGAATGGAATTACTCCTAATAAGGATTGGAAACTGAACAATCTGGTAGATGAAACTATGAAATTATTGGAGATAACTCCAAAACATATCCCTGATACTGCAAAGGAGGCAAACGCAATAAAAGCTATTCTTGGTAGTTTAAGAGGTATTGCCTCACAGATAGCTATCATACGAAATGCGTATGGAAGCGGACATGGTAAAAGCGCCTCGTATAAGGGATTACAAGAACGCCATGCAAAACTTGCAATAGGCAGTAGTGTCACTTTGGTGAATTTCTTGTGGGATTCATTTGAAAGAAAGAATAGTGTAAGAAACTAAATTATTATAGATATGAAAACGAGATATACTTTAGCTGTTTTGATGTTGTTGTTCTGCCTGAGCTTTTTCGGGCAACAGCCTAAAATAGTCTCAATACAAGGACAGCCTCAAAAAACATCTACCCAAGTTACCACTAATCAGCAAGAATCCATTAAGCAATTACAAGCTGAGAATGAAGCAATGAAAGCGCAACTTGATAGGATGGAAAAGGAGATAGATTTGTATCGTGGGGATGTTAGGGCAAAAGTGGCAGACTTTAACGATGATTTATCTCAGTGGTTGACTATAATGGGAATTATGATGGCTGTTGTTGGTATTGCTATTCCTGTGATTTTTAACTATAGGAATGAGAAAAGTATGGAGAAAATGCTTGAAGATGTTAAGAAACAGGCAAGTTCTGCAGAAACCAAGGCTAAGGATGCTACAACTCAAGCAGAACAGGCCAAAAAGGCAGTTGAGGATATTGAAGAGCTGAAGAAACACGTTACATCAATAGAGGAAGATATTAATAAAGATGCAATTGCAGCAGAAAAGGCAGCAAAAGAAGCTAAAGCGAGCCAATTATTTACAGAAGCGTTAGCAGAACATGATAAAGATCCCATTAAAGGTATAGACTTATATTCACAAGCAATACTATTGAATCCTGTATTTGCAGGGGCATATAATAACCGTGCTATCTTGAAGACGAATATAGGAAACTTAAATGAAGCTATGGAAGATTATAACAAGGCAATTGAATTAGATCCTAATAATAGTGCTGACGTATATACTAACCGAGGAAATCTTAAATTGAATTTGGATGATACAAATGGGGCAATGGCTGACTATGAAAAAGCAATAGAATTAAATCCTAACTCTCCTTTCGCATTCTCTAATAGAGCCTTCCTGAAAATGAAATTGGGAGATATGAACGGGGCTTTAAATGATTTAAACAAATCAATAGGAATCAAGCCTGATTTTGCAGACGCATATTTTAAAAGAGGTAATCTAAAGTATGAAACGAATGATACCAAAGGTGCATTAGAAGATTTTGATAAAACAATAGAATTAGTTCCAACCCATGTTGATGCTCTTTTTAATCGTGGAATTTTAAAGAGTAATATAGGAGATGACGATGGTGCTTTTGTTGATTATTGTAAGGTGATTGAACTTAGACCAGGCAATGCTAATGCCTACAATAATTTGGCTAATATTTTATTAAGAAGGGGCGAATATACAAAGGCTCTTGATAATATAAACATTGCTATCATGATTGATAAAAATAGTTCGGTTTGTTATGTGACAAGAGGAGAAATATTAGTTGCACAATATAACTATATTGGAGCTATTTCTGATTTTAGTTTTGCTATATTAATCGATGAGAATTTAAAAGAAGCATATGTGAATAGAGCACAATGCTATAGGAAATTGACAGAAGAAGAATCAGATGTAGAGAAAAAGAAAGAACTGATTATTAAGGCAGAAGCTGACGAAAAGAAAGTTGCATCATTGAAGGAGGGTGATAAGACATGAAGTTTATGTTTACGCAAAGCAGTGAGTAAAATACTATAACATTGTATTACTGTGTTTTTTATAAAAACTATAAAGTATGATTTCAAAAGAAGAAATACAGGAACTGTTCAAAGCACAGAGACATTCTGTGTAGGACGCTCCACTTCAAGCAGATATGGGAAGGATATAGTAAAGATACAGTAAGAAGAATATTGTAAAGGTTATGGAAAAAAACAATAAAATACTCATATATACAGACAGCAGCGGACTCACGAAGATTGACGTGAGACTGACAGAAGATACGCTATGGCTTACACAGGCTCAGATGTGCGAACTATATCAGACGAGTAAATCGAATGTCAGTGAACACATCAAGCATATCTTCGAAGAAGGCGAACTGCAGGAAGAAGCAGTTGTTCGGAAATTCCGAACAACTGCCGCAGACGGCAAGTCATACCAAACTACCTTCTATAGTCTTGACATGATTATAGCCCTCGGCTATCGTGTACGTTCCATCATTGCGACACGCTTCAGGCAGTGGGCAACGGAACGGCTCAAAGAGTATATCGTCAAGGGATTTACACTCGACGATGAACGACTGAAAAGGCTTGGCGGCGGTGGTTATTGGAAGGAACTTCTCGAACGCATCAGAGACATTCGTGCTACAGAAAAGGTACTCTATAGGCAAGTGCTGGAAATCTATGCTACAAGCATTGACTATGACCCACGAGCATCTATCTCACAAGAGTTCTTTAAGAAGGTGCAGAACAAAATTCATTATGCCATCCACGGGCGCACGGCGGCAGAACTGATAGTGGAGCGGGCAGATGCAGAGAAAGACTTCATGGGGCTTCTCACCTTCAAAGGAAATCAGCCTACATTAGTTGAAGCCAAGACAGCGAAGAACTATCTTGACGCTAAGGAACTCCGAGCTATGGGACAATTGGTTTCGGGATATCTGGACTTTGCCGAACGGCAGGCCGAACGTGAGCAACCAATGACAATGAATGACTGGGCCAACTATCTGGACCGCATTCTCACAATGTCAGGGGAGCAACTGTTGCAAGATGCTGGCAGCGTTTCTCATGCAGAAGCAATGGAACATGCCACGAACGAATATCGCAAATACAAACAGCGCACCATCAGTGACGTAGAACAGGACTATCTGGATTCTATCAAACGTTTGGGTAATATAGGAAAAGACGAAGACTCAAAGGAGGGTGAAGCATGAAGTTTAAGTTTAAGATACAACAATACCAGACGGATGCTGTGGAGCAGACGGTGAGCGTGTTTGCCGGACAACCGTCGAAGACCACTGCACAGTACCGTCGCGACTTGGGTAAACGTAAGGGTCAGATTACGTTTGAGGAAGAGTATGTGGGCTGGCGTAACAACGATGTGGAGTTGCAAGGTCATCAATTGCTTGCCAACATCCAGCAGCAACAAGCCATCGGCAATATACCGAAGTCAACAAAGCTCAGTCTCCCTGACGGATTGGGGGCTTGCTCACTCGACATTGAAATGGAAACGGGTACGGGAAAGACCTACGTCTATATCAAGACGATGTTTGAACTGAACAAACGCTATGGCTGGAGCAAGTTCATCGTGGTGGTGCCGAGTATCGCTATCCGTGAAGGCGTGTATAAGAGTTTCACGATGCTGGAAGACCACTTCATGGAACAGTATGGCAAGAAGGCTCGCTACTTCATCTACAACAGCGGCAACCTGACGCAGATTGACTCATTCAGCAGTGATGCCAGTATCAATGTGATGATTATCAACGTGCAAGCCTTCAACACATCGTTCAAAGAAGGTGCTGCCAATAAGGAGAGCCGTATTATCTACTCCAAGCGTGATGACTTCCAGAGTCGCCGTCCTATAGACGTAATAGCAGCTAACCGTCCTATTATCATCATGGACGAACCTCAGAAAATGGAAGGTGCAGCCACACAACGTGCGCTGAAGAACTTCAAACCGCTGTTTGTGCTGAACTATTCGGCAACTCACAAGACCTCGCACAACTGCGTCTATGCACTGGATGCCTTCGATGCCTACCGCCAGCGATTGGTGAAAAAGATTCAGGTGAAGGGTATCACCCTGCAAAACCTGTTGGGCAACCAGAGTTATATCTATTTTGACAGCATTGTTCTATCAAAGAACAAAGCACCAGAGGTACGACTGGAGATAGAGGTGAAAGGTGCAAGCAGCACCCGTAGGCAGATATGCAAGTTCGGACAGAATGATTCACTATATGACACATCTGGGCTTCCAGCTTATAAGGATTTTGTTATTACCGACATCAATCCGCTGACGAACACTGTCTATTTCATGAATGGTGACGTGTTGCGCAAAGGTGAAGTGATGGGTGATGTATCGGAACAACAGATACAGCGCATTCAAGTAAGAGAAACCATCCGTTCGCACTTCGAGAAAGAAGCTACTCTATTCAAGCAGGGTATCAAGACACTTTCGCTCTTCTTTATCGACGAAGTAGCCAATTATAAGGGCTATGATGAACAGGGCGAAGTCGTAAAGGGCTTCCTTTGGAAAGTGTTTGAAGAGGAATACACCCGTTTCCTGAATGAGAATCTTTCGCTTTTTGAGGATGATTATCAGCGTTATTTGAAACGCTTTACGGCAGACCAAGTACACAATGGCTATTTTTCCATCGATAAGAAGGGACATGCCATCGACAGTGTTGTAAAGCGAGGTGAAGACTTCTCTTCAGACATATCAGCTTACGATTTGATTCTTAAAAACAAGGAGCGTTTGTTGAGTTTCGATGAACCGACACGATTCATCTTCTCGCACTCTGCACTGCGTGAAGGATGGGACAACCCGAATGTATTCCAGATATGCACCCTGCGCCATGCCAGCAGTGCAACAGCCAAGCGTCAGGAGGTAGGTCGTGGACTGCGTATCTGCGTTGACCAACAAGGCGTTCGCATGGATGCAGAGCGACTGGGTGAAGCCGTGCATGACATCAATGCTCTTACGGTCATTGCCAACGAGAGTTACAGCACTTTTGTTGATGCACTACAGAAAGAGACACGCGAGGCCTTGCGTGAACGTCCTACGCTGGCTACAGTGGCATACTTTGAAGGCCGCAAGTTCAAGGTTGGTGAAGAAATACATGAAATCTCAGCAATGGAGGCGTCAGCCATCGTCAACTATCTGTTTGAGAATGACTATGTGGATGACAAGGGCAACATCCAGCAGTCATATCACGAAGACCTGCGCACAGACAGCCTTGCTCCGATGGGCAAGAAACTGGCTCCTATCAGTGAACAGGTACATAAGTTGGTACAGGGAATCTTTGACCCGACAGCCCTTGCGGACATGATAGAGGATGCCAATGAGTCGGCAGAGGCCGTCAATGATCATCTGAATGACAATGCCAGTAAGGAAGAGTTCAAACGGTTGTGGGAAGAAATCAATCACCGCTATGTCTATACCGTTCATTATGATAGTGAGGAATTGATACAGAAAGCCGTGGCTTCCATCAACAAGAATTTGCGTGTCACAGAACTGAAGTATGTGGTGACAACAGGTGAGCAGGGAACGGATGACCTTGATTTCACTGGCGACCAGCATACTCGGACACAGACCATGAAGGAAGTATCAACAAGCGATGTGCCATACGACCTTGTGGGGGAGATTGCTAAGGGTGCTACGCTTACAAGACGTACTGTTGTACGAATCTTGAAGGGAATCAGCCTGAACCAACTATATAAGTTCAAGAACAATCCCGAAGAGTTTATCCGCAACGTGGTACGCCTGATAAAAGACCAGAAGGCCACGATGATTGTAGAACATATTGCCTACAACCGCACCGAGCAGCAGTATGATGCCAGCATCTTCACCAAGGAGAAGAGCCGCCAGCCTGTAGAAAAAGCTTACGAGGCTAAGAAGCATATTTTAGACTATGTGTTTACGGACAGTAAGGGTGAACGCAAGTTTGCTGAAGCTCTTGACAAGGCTGATGAGGTATGTGTCTATGCCCGTCTGCCTCGTTCGTTTCAGATACCTACACCAGTTGGCAAATATGCACCAGACTGGGCAATTGCCTTCAATGACAATATGGGCGTAAAGCACGTTTTCTTCGTTGCTGAAACCAAGGGCAGTATGCTATCTATGAACCTAAAAGGAGCAGAATTGGCAAAGATAGAATGTGCCAAGAAACTCTTCAACAGCGTTTCAACAAGCAAAGTACGTTACTATGAGATAACGGACTATGACACAATGCTGAATGTCATCAACAGCTTAGATTAGTTGTTTGCCTATAGTTTATGCCACATAATACTCAAAGACCCTTTACTATCAAAACGGCTGGTAGAATCGTTGCTCTGCCAGTCGTTTTTCATATGTCACTGTAACATAATGTCAAAGAACGTGGTTTGGTGTGGAGTCATTCCTCGATTCCCTTTTGTCCTGGTCCATGCGTAGGAAGGCGTTAGTTTGTCGTAAGGAAACCCTTGCTTTGTCGTAAGGAAACTCCTGCTTTGTCGGTATCTGACTGTCGCTCGGGTCATCTCACTTTTGACGTTTGCAAAGATACGGAAGTCTGAAAGAGTTACTATGAACATCCTGACACATCCTGACTCTTCCTGTCACATCATGACTTTTCCTGTCTCTTCCGTCAATTTGCTTTTTTGCCTGGGCTCCTCGGTGAAGGTCGCTCCCTCAAGCCCCATACTACCTTCTCTCTTAAAGAGAAGTAGGTATGGGCTTGAAGCCTTCACCTCGGAGAA
>Ga0247608_10005103_pt1 | contig 14341 bp, 12 predicted proteins | sample 176DNAGHGlowgp2_FD_193490 | JGI IMG/M metagenome (GOLD analysis project Ga0247608, IMG submission 193490) | Sheep rumen microbial communities from Palmerston North, Manawatu-Wanganui, New Zealand - 1766 DNA GHGlow gp2 | ecosystem: Host-associated > Mammals > Digestive system > Stomach > Rumen ...
CACATAGGCATGGCACTAAAAAAATTTTTTTTCCACATATACAAAAAAATCAGTGCCAAGTTGGCACCGATTTTAAGTGAAATTATTATAGATATGGGAGTCTCAAAAAAGGAGTCTCTTTCTGTTTTACTAATTAATTAATGAATAGCGTTGTTGCCATTTAAGATAATTGGTGAATATCTCACCAACTTTATTGGTAGAGAAAAACACTCTGCCCTGTTTTAATAAGTTGTTTATCATTTTGTGGGCATCTGTTGTTCCCTGTGCCAAAGTGACACTTTTCAAAGGATTATCTGATAGTTGTGTTGAATATTCGATTGAATTATCAGAGTCATATTCCTTGGTTTGGAGATGAAAGAAAATAAACACTTTATCCTTTTTTACTACTATGTTTCCACATATTGTATCATTATCGAATTTGATATAGAATTTTAAAATGACCTCTCTTACAAAATCTATACTCCCGCTGTAATGTGGATAGTCTGGAATTTCCCATTTACCTGTTGTTATCATATTTGCTTTTGTAGGATTAAAATTGAAAAATTTTGCAGACTCTTTTTCAGCCGAAACTGACTCACAATAATCTATCGCTATTTTTGTTCCGTTTTCAAATTCAAAACAGTTTAATGTTCCCGGTTCCATTTCCTTGATGTTTTCAAGTCCAAATTCTTCAAAATAAGGAGAGTAAAAACTTACTGTGTTTCCTACCAGAAAAATACGAACATTCTCACGGTCACGAATGAAACTTGATAATACGTTTTGAAAAGATAAAAACTCGTTTGTAAGATAAAAGCGTCGTGTTAAAAATTCGTCAAAGAGTATTATGCCTACAACACCTCTATCAGGACCTTTTGCATTTTCCCATGTATTGAGTGCAGCACAGAAACATAAAGGTTCTTTACTTATCCATTTATCTTTTTCAAAATCATAATTGCCTATTTCAAACATTTTTCCTCTGTACATTATGCGGTTGTATTTACCTTTTGAGATTTTTTCTATTTCAAAAGGGTTGAATAACGCTTTTATATTTGACGGCATTATTTCATCTGCATAACGGCGGATATAAACTCCGTATGTACCTGTCTCAAGGAAATTTTCTATTATTAGTTTACATACAGAATATGTTTTTCCGTTTGAACGTTCACCCATTATTATATTGTACTCTGCGTTGAGTTTTAATAAGGGCTTTATGTCATAATATTTCTTCTTTGCCATGTATTTTTCTCCTTAATCTTGATTGTTTGAAATGACCTCCCATGTTGGTTTCAGCATTTAACACTCCTATCAACATAAGATATTCTTCTATTGTTTCAGTTTTGAATTCAAAAGCTACAGCCTCACTATTGACATAAGAGCGTTCAGTTACTAATGACACGTTGCCAAGATAGTCTGTGACGTATTCACTGAAAGGTTCTTTTAAATATGTAAAGCACTGCTTACCTGACTGTTTTTCTGATATTACAATTGGGTTATCAGGGATATATGAGAATATATCATATGGTGATACATCTCTTTGTTTTGCAAGTGCCAATATGGCACGTTTACCGTCTTCTTTTCCAAGACCTGCAACCGTTATAAAGAAATTGATTTCATTTTTATCATATTCTTTTTCAAAGTATTCATCATGATATGAATAACAATATCTTTTTGCTCCTAAGGTTTTAAATAATGCATACCCCTCCTCCTTATCCCATATTCCTAACGGTTTTTCTATACCTTTTATTGTTTTTGGGAAAAATAGTTCTCTTGGAATATTGAGTGCCAGAATGACACTTTCATTTTCTGACAGTATTCGTTTATTATCTTCTGCTATAATGTCGTCATGATTTCCGAGATATTTTATACTATCTGTATCACAGTATACTACATCATTACCCATTTTATATACTGTGTTTAACAACTCCCATCTTGCCCATGATGTTACCCATACACCCCATTGATAAGCAGTAAATATTTTTCTATTTTTATAGTATTTCTGCAACCCCTCTTCAACAGAAACTTCTTCATAATCCCAAATGCCATCAGTAAATATCGTTTCATCATTTAAGGGGTTTGTTACAGACATTCCATAAATGGAATTTATAAGTTCTTTTGAGCGTAAATATGGTTCCTCCTTACCTTTTATTCCTTTTAATGTTGTCTTTTGTGAGTAAAGATTTAATATTGCAAGAATAAGATTTTTTGGTAAATATTCATAGTTAGCAATCCACAATTCTTTTATTTCAAAATTTGAATAAGTATAAAATTTATTAATTATATCATAGTCTAAATCATTTATAACCACAGTTAAATGTTCAGCCTTTCTAACTCTACCATTATCTATTATTTTTTCTCCGTCTATTGTGCATTTATGTTCTGATAATATACTATGATTAGTGGTTGCTACTAAATTCTCAAAGTGGATTAACATAACCATTGCTTTTCCTGTAAAGAGTTTGAAACGGGTAGGGTTAACTTTGAGGAAACGCATAGGAAACCGTTTCCTGCACATTACCCCGGGATACGAAGATGAATAATCTACACAAAATACGTTTTCTAATACTATGTGGACGTGTTTATAATTTGCATGAGTGAATGCTCCTGTATAACACGTATTAAGCAACTCAAACAAATTCTGGTCTATAGGCAATATTCCTCTTAGCCATTTTTGATAATTTTGTATATTTTCGTGTTGTGAAATATAATCAAAACAATAGCGTCTTGCATAACCAGTACTTGTTAATGGTATATTTTGGATAGTTTCATTTCTTTTTATTTCATCACATATATATTCGCATACGATTTTTACATCTATTAAACCGTAGTGCAATTCATCTTGAGTAAGTGGGGTTACACTTGTGCGAATTTTGGAATAATCAAGTTCCTCTTTTTCAGTATAACCCCTGTTTTTCGCCAGATTTCTTAGAGAATAATTGGATAAAAAATATGAGCATTTAAATATTATGTTACCAGACTCGACATATATTGGGTGACGACTTTTTCTTGCAAATATTTTTGTAAGCCATATATGGGTATAAATCCATTGAAATTCATATGAAAGGTTATGAACATATATGACTAATTTGTTTTTGTCAAGTGATAATTTTTTGCGTAATTTTCTTATTAGTTGTTCCCACTCATTCCATGTGCGCCCATAGATATAATATTGCTCGTCCATTAAAATGCCAATTTGCCATAAATACATGGTCGCTCTTTTTTCGCCATTGCTACGATAAGAGCTTGTTTCTATATCAAATGAAAATGGTATTTGATAATAGTCATCAATTATTGGTGACTTTAGTATTTTATCGAAGAGTTCCTCTTCGGAAATCGGTGCCAAATTGGCATTTAAAATCGTCATTTTATTTAATCTCCTCTGTAGAGCCGTCTGGATTTACAAACCATAATCCAAATAAACCGTCTTTAAGAGCATGAGTAGTATCTTCGTATATAAATGAGGTTGGTTTTCCATTTTTATAAACTACTCCATTCATTGGATTATACATAATTCCTCTATCCATAGTTACTGGTGCTCCATATATGGGATTATAATAATCCATGAATATTGGATAGTCTTCTCGTTTATATTCGCCTGTGTTAAATTTCTCAAGCTCTTTAAATACTTGTTTTATTTGTTTTTTATTACTGTCTCTTATCATCAAAAAGAATTGTCTTGCTTCAGATGATGTCATTAAGTCCGCAATGTTTGAATGTCCGATAAACTCGCGCCACATTTTCATAGCATCTTTTAATGTAAGTAGTTCTTTTATTTTCAGTTTATCAAAATTTGCACCGAGTATTCCACCCAATTTTTCATTAAGCTTTTTTAGTTCAGCATTGAGCTGTTTTGTTACTCCAGTTTTTGTTAATTCAAATTCTTCGTAGTGTTTAAGAACTACCAAAAACTCTGCTCTTTCTGAAAAAGATGAATGTGCGTATTTTTTTGATGAAAATCTTTTTGAACCTAATTCACTTTTTAAGTAGTTCATTACTATATCATAACTACCTGATGCTTTATGCAAGCCACTTCTTTCAAGTGATGATAAACGTCTGTTTAATTTTTCTACAGAACGTTTTATTGCAGTTGTCAGTTCTTTATCAGACATGGTATATGCTTTTTTCCTATTTATGACATCTTGGGGTGATTTAATATTCATAAATAAACCCCACTTTCAAGAATAGATTTAATCATGCTACGTTCCGCTTCTGTACAGGCTATTCCTGATGTGTCAACGTTCTGGCATTTTGTAAATCCTGTAAAGTTTTCAAGACGGTCAGAAACGTGACAAGGATAACCACACGTGTGAGCATAGTTACGGGGATATATAGGTTCTTGCTGTGATATAATTATGTAACAGTACTGAGATAGTGCCATGTTGGCACCCGGCGAATTAGAACCTCTGGATACTAAGTCAGCAGTATTGACAAATATTTTTGATAATATGCCGGCTGCTCCCGATATGCCTGATGAAGCTGCACCTGAAATTCTTGCTTTTCCAGTGTTAACTGTTTCATCTCCGGGCGATGAAGTGGCTTCTTCATTGTTATTATTACCAGATATTGAAGCGTTCATTAATTCTCCTACACCTATTTCTAATAAACCTGCTGAACCATGGAGTGCAGAATTCATATTGGTTTCCATGACAGCTGCCGCAATTGATGTTACAGACTGCTGTGTTATAGGGATGTCAACACCGATAGTACCGGGTATATACATATAAGGCATACCATTGTTGTATACAATTGCTGTACAAGTTCCAGTAGTGATATCAACGACCATCTGAATTTTCATTACCGCATCCATAAAGTTGTTGATATCAAATTCAACAGCCCCTATATATGGAATATATAATGTTGCAATTGCATAAGGAGAAAATGCTTTGAAGTCATTGGGAAGTCCCAAATTGGAACGATTTATCCATGTTTCACCTAAGTCTAATATACAAATAGAATTATCATTTAAGCGAATGGCATAGATTGATGTATTAAGTTTACCAAACATAATAGGTTCATTTCTGGTAGAGCCTGTAGCTATAGCGACATCAAAAGGATATACCTTAAATGACATAACAGCATCGGCAGGATTATTTCCCCAGAATAATAACGATTTTATTAAACCGTCCCAACCCTCATCATCAAGAGTCCAGAGAAAATCATTTAAGTTGTTTACTTTGAGTCGCGTGAGAGCATAGTATGTTCCGAAACAACCCACACCTGTAAATGTTGGAGCAGCGGCTTGCAAGTCTTCTTCATAACCCGGCTTTAAAGTTGGATACTCAGGTGTTTCATCATCTACAGGATTGAATGTAACGCCTGCTGTATTTACTAAAGGAGACGTGGGAGATTTTGTATGTGCATCATCATAGTGAGCACCTATATTTGTGCCTGTATAACCGTTGGTTGTAGTAGTGCCGTCCATGTTTACTACTGGTAAATGACAAGATGTTGATGTTGTATCACGACCGTGCCATTCTCTTAAACCAGTGGAACCACCTGCCCATGGCAAGCCTCTGGCGTTTGCGGCTTTTTCTACATCCTCATATTCATAATATATGAATGGGTGTATACTATTAGCAATATCGCCCGGATATAGCTTTGCGTGCTCATAAGGAAAACCATCGGCATCGTATAAAAAGCCTGAGAAATAGTTTTCTTGTGAGTGTAACTGGGTTACTATTCTTGGAGCATTTAATAATGTATTACCCAAGAAAGATGAGTATTGTCCTGTAAGAGTGTATTTATAATAGTTTATATCTCCTCCTGCGGCTCCATATATTGTGACATTCTTAGGAATACCTACAAATGATATTGGACATGATATAGGTGCAGCTGTTGACGCAAGGTCTTCTTTGTACCAGTATGTAATTGTTGCACTTTGAATGTAAGGATAGTTATTTCTTACAGCAGGATAGTTATTGTAATAACCACTCCATGTTGTACCTTGAGCATTTCTTGCAACGATACTTACTAATCCTATATAATGTTCTCTTCCTTCTGACGCTAATATTGGATACACGTTTGAAAGGTCATATGCTGTACCCTCAAATATTGTTGTTGGACCCCATGCTTCAAAAGCAAAACTTCTAACTACTCTGTCATTAAATGCAGTTTCAGGTTCGTCCCATCTTTTTACATTAAGTGTTCCGTTTGGTATAAATACTGGCATTACAGCAGTAGGTGATAAATTTGGAGAACTTAAAAAACTTTCTTTGCTGGTTATATGTATGAGCTGTACGGGTTCACCCTCTTTTGGCGGTGTCGAAAGATTACAAAATACGTTTCCGTCATAATTATCAACATGAACATATGATGCACAGTCACCTTGTATCCAATTAGGATTGTTAGGAACTTGTGACATGGGAACAGAAATTACAAGACCATTGACGGTAGTTGTGGGTTGGTCACTTAAACCTACTATAAATGGAAAACTCATTTTAAATCTCCTTTTCGTTTTATTAGCCAGAAACGTGACCGCCGGCAACGACAAGAACAAAATTGTTTCCATTACCCATGTCTCTTGTATTGAACGGTGACGTCTTGAATTGCCTTATTGAAATAGTTCGACGAGGGCTGAAAGTTGCAGAGTTATCTATTAATCCTGAGTCAGTTACAACTTCGTTTCTTATTACTGTTGCATTTAATGCTTCTATTTCTTGCCAGTATGTTTCTGCTACATCAACTGAACCAGAAAGTATCATTCGATTACCAGATGAAAGTGTAACATTATCAAGAAAATAAGTGCGGTGCCAACTTGGCACTTCAAATGCGTTAGCATCATATATTAAAGTATTATAGTCTATAATCAATTCTGGAGTTAATATGTCACAAGGATAATAAACATCGCACATTGTATTGAACAATGGAGTATATGTTTTATGAACAACTCGCGGGTCGTCTGCTGTTTTGTATATTCTCAGTTCCATTTTGACACTCCTTCTAAAAAAAGGCGGGTATATTTCAACCCGCCTACAAAATTAATCAAGAATGAATATGATACCATTTTCAGCAGTATCGTTAAACAGACTTATATCAAACTTGTAGAAGTTGTTGATAAATTCCTGTTTTGCATTGTATGCAGATGTTACGCGGTCATGCTCATTGCAGAGCATAATCGCATCTCTGTCGAACATTATGCCTACAATGTATGCCTGCTCAACCTCATCACCGTCAGATGTAGTGATGTTGATAGCAGTTGTTTTTGCAAAGCTATATGAAGCATCGCCCATGCCCTGCCAGAAGTTTACAGTGTCATAGCCGCTCATAGCTACCAGTGCTTCGTGGTATGTGTCAGCCATCATGTAAGCTTCTATGCTCTTTGCGAACTCTGCGTTAAGAACAAGATGCAGATATTCTGTTGGAGTAAATGTAGGAATTGTTCCCATGTTGTACAGATTTGAAGCATCTCTGAGACGGTCTCTATACATCATAATCTGTACCGAGCAGAAGCGCAGGAAATCAGCATCATATAATGCAGTTGCAGATGTAAGAGTTGATGACGGGTGTGCTGTTTTGTAATCTGCTAACAGATGTACCACGCCGTTGGTAGCGTGAATTTTGCAGCCCATGAAGTTATTGATAGCACGTTCTGCAAGAGCTTTTTCTTTTATTGTTTTGCTCATGTTGATTGAATTCTCTATCATTCCAATGAACGAGCGCAGTTCAGAAGCAGACCCCATAGACTCTTTTACCTGCATTTCAGTGAACGACATGGAGATGTCATATGTCTGTTTTGAGTTCCAGAATTTCTGGGTGATAGTAGGCTGATAGAACAGGAACTGATTAGCTCCCTGACCCGGCTGTAAATCCCAAGAAGGGTTCTCCTCAGCTTCAGGAATGGCTGCACGCAGTTTCTGTAATACGCTACCATACTCCCACGCATCTCTTCTGATGTTAGGATAAGGCGGCTTGTACGGTCTGTTGACCATAATAACCTTACCTATTCTGTTCATCAGAGCCTTTACATAGTTGTCGACTGTTGTGTTAGCAAAAATGGCTGTACCTACATCAACAACATTCGACAGGTCTTCTGACACTAAGTCAGACTGACCGGTGACCTCTTCCGTGAGGTCATTAAGCAGTTCGTAAATCTGATTTACCTGCATTTTTAAAACCCCTTTCTGTGCCTTTTTGGCACTCAATATACTGAGATGAGAGTAGCAGCCTCTACATCTTTTAAAATTATATCTACAAGGGAGAACATAGCTATGCTTCGTTCATCCTTTATAGCGTCTTGTGGGGGTCTGTACATAAACCCCTTGTCCATTCTGTTCTGAAATGATAATACATCTGTTCCGGTATCATCTGTTTGCGAACTATATGTTTTACCATCAGTGCCTGTCGTAGTGGTTGTATTAGTGCCAGAATGGCTCTCTCGCTCTGTTATGTTTCCGTCAGTGTATGCACTTACCTTTGTGTTCGTACCTGTTGTTTCTGTCTCTTTTGTATCCTCACCTGTACGAGAAGTCTGAGTCTGTTCTGTACCAGTTGTCACAGTTACACTTGTATTCGTTCCCGATGTGGGCGTAACGGTTGTAACTTCTGAACCAGATGACGGCGTATGTACTGTCATTTCCACAGGTTTATGATTGGCGTCATCATAAGTGGTTCTTGACATAGAGTCAGAATAGCCTAAGGGTGTAACTTCTGTAGTTGTTGAAACCCGTGGTGTATCAGTTGTTTCTGATTGAGTATTGGGGGTGCGTGTAGAAGTTTCAACAACTCGCGGCGTAGATGTTTCTGTTGTTGTTAACGCGGGTGTTTCAGTTTCAGTTATTTCAGTAGTTGGTGTTGTAACTCTATCAATAATCTCAGCGGGACGCTCAGTTTCAGTCATATTGCGAGTTAACGAGTCTGTTCCGGAATGTGCTCGCGACAGGTCTTTTGTATCTATTTCTGAACCGATTTTTTCAACCTGATAGTTTGTAAACATATCATAGTTTGCTTGAGTTGTTTCAAGAAGTGAGAGAAATTTATACTGATTGAAAAGAAAAACCCGCTCAACAGCAGAAACAAAATCGTTAGGATAGAAAACTTCCTTATTGTTGTACCGATACTGAAATTCAGTCCAAAGGAAATCTGCACCTCCAAATCGTGCCACATTGGCACAATTTGTAAATGGATTTGTACCGGGATTTTTCTCTGCCCACTTCCTTAATGAAACGTTTGATAAAATGTCACACATGAGTATCTACCTTTCTTTTTGATGACCCAAAGAAAATATTTAAATCTTCTTTGGTCATACAGTTATTGTCTATGCGTTTTGCTACTTCTCCTCCGTATTTTTTAACAAAATCCGCTCTGTCAAGTAATCCATATCTTGGTACAAGAATATATCTTTCCATATCAGGATATGTACCCTCTTTATACTTAATCCCAAAAATAGCGCAGAGCAGTGTTAGGTCATTCCACACATAACAGCCTATGCAGCAATTTCTGCTACACTCACCACAGTCAAGACCCAATGGGTTTTCACCTACACCTCCGTCATGATACCCCTCTGCATTTACACCATTTTCTATAAAGTCTTCAAAAACCCCCACAGGTATTTTGCTAATCGCCTTAAAATGATGTTCTGTTAAAGCTTTAAGCTGCGACTCCGGGACATTATGTCTCATCATCAGTTCTTTCAGTTCTTCTTTCGTCATTTTCATTTTCCTCCGTTTTTATTGTTGTTGGTGATGTTATATTGATGATGACGGCTGGAGTATCCACGCTTTCCGAGACTCCGTTATCGCCCATTTTGTCGTCATCACTGACTGACTCAGAGCTATTGGTTTTATCATTACCTGTATCATCTCCATCATCTGAAGAGACAGAATTGCTTGGTGTTTCGTCGCTTCCTTTTTCGGTATTACTTTTTTCGTCTTCAGATACAGATTGTTTATTATTCCCTTTATGCTCTTCCTCGTTATCAGATTGCCCGGAATGTGAATGTCTATTATCCACTTTATCACTTCTTCCGGTTTCACTATCTCCCAACCCAGTTCGTTCTGAAGTTCCAGCTGTTCCTGTACTTCCGTTGTTATCTGGTTTAACTCGTTTTCCGTTATCTTCAGAAATTCTGTCAGTTCCGTCATTTTCTACTCCATTCTGTGCCGAATTGGCACTGTTTAACATTTGTTCTGTTAACTGTAACAAAGTTGCATACAGTTTTTCGTTGAGAGATACAGATATATTTAACCCATATTTCTCATTGATTTTTGAAACCCCATCCTCACGATTTTTTAACATATCCTCGATGTTTAAACGCAACACTTCCTGATTTACATTAATTTCATCAGAGTTTAGCTGTTCACGCTTTAAATTATAATTGGAATTAATACCAAAATTATGGTAGAAATTCGCAAGTATATACTGCTGAAATTCAATAAGCTCAGTTAAACTGTTTCTGGTTGAGTTCTGAGTCAAAGGGTTGGCGTGAACGTGAGACACAAGGTTCTCTTCCATAGTTATGTCTGTTTCGCCGCGATACATCTTATCTAATATTTTATCCATTTCCCTTTTCTGCAAATCAGTTTCAGCCGTCAGAATTGCTAAAAGACGAGAATTTCTGGATATGCAGTAATATGATATATCATTTTCACTTAACTGATTGGCTGTTTTATAAATTAAATCAGCTACAACACTGAAAGTTCTTCCATTGTATATATCTGCTGATGAATTATATATAACAGCTTCATCATTGATTGTAAACTCCCAATTGTTATGAGCTTTGGGCAGATAAGGATTTACAACTCTACCGGATACAGGTACATAGTACCAATCAAGAATATCTGTGTATGTAAAGGGTTGTACACAGAATTTATCTCCTATTTTATAAAATACCATTTTGCCTGTTTTGAAAAGGCAGAGATTGAAAAACCTAACGGGTATTTCCTTAGGCAAGTTTTCAAAAATGAATATATTTTCTATTTTATTGTAGAGCATTCTTCTCCATAATCTTGCCGTTTCTGGTAACGTAGGTTTATACTTTTTTAAGTCCATTCTTGTACACTCCTTTAGTATTGTGCCAGTTTGGCACTGGGCGAGGATTTTAAACCCCGCCCATGCCACTGATTATCACAGGAACTGAACGTCTGTGAACGTATTTTTATTTTTAAGCTGTACCTGCTTGAGCATGATGTGTACGTCCATCTTGTCAACGCTTATGCGGTCTTTCGCAGAAATCTCCATAAGAGACTCTGCGACAGCCGTGAGCTTCATGCCGCCATACACATATTTGTCAGGGAACTCTTTGAATACATACACAGAAAATGTTGTTGCTTCACCGTCGATGATGACGTCCTTTGCGACATCAACATCCTGAATTGTCAGCTCGATACCGAGTATCTCATCTGTTGCGAGTTTTTCTCTGTCTACACAGAGGCGTGAGAGTGAATGCTGTTCTGCTAAGAGTTTAGAATACTTATTCATAGTATTCTCCTTTCTGTGCCTTTTTGGCACTGTTCCGAGTGGAACGTTAATTAATATAATAAGCACTTTTAAGTCGTGCGAGACTCCAAAAATGTATGCAATCATAGTCACATTTTCCATCAAAGAAAAATGGACAAGTATCTTTTAATTTACAATCCATATATATCTCCTTATAAATGTTGTTGTGAGTGTTCCCGCCCGCCCTTGTGTTCTACACATTGTATCGTCCCACTCAGAGAGATACCCATATATTATATCATGAGTGCCAAACTGACACTAATGTACTAATGCATTTTAACACGAAAAAAAATTTTTTGACGCTTTAATTTTTAAACCCGGCTATTTATAGAAAACTTTATTAAATAGTGCCAAAATGGCATATTAAGTAGGAGATGCGGACAATGACGATAACCGCTATATACTCAATATTGAGTGCCAAATCGGCACTACTTAATAAAATTTTCTGAAAAAGTTGAATTTAATGCTTTAGCATTTCACCCTGCTAAAGTGCTAAATCCTACCAGTCTGATAGGTTTACTCGGAGTTAGCAATGGCTAACATTTCAGTTAGCCTTGCATAACTGTTAGTTTGTTGTTCTAACTATGGCATAGTTAGCAAGGACTAACATTTCAGTTAGCCTTGCACAACTATTAGTTAGATATTCTAATTATATGGTATTTAGCAAGGACTAACTTTTCAGTTAGTCCCTGCTTATTCAGCTTACCATTTGCATTTGAATGTTATCACCTTGCTAAAGTTGTTTGTGTAAGCTATGATAAAGGCGTGATTTTCGGCTCTGCATAAATCTATACCTAAATCACCATTGTTTGTACCCCTAAAGAAAGCAGGCGCATTTTTGATTATATCAGCGACTTTGTCCATATCGTCAATATTGATTTTTAGCCCCCTTTTACCGTCCGTTGATACGAAATAGAGTATATCATCTGTTTTCGTCCCTGCTTTTATGTCAGCGGGTTTTTCGGGTGGTACAGGTTCTGTTGTAGTTGTGACGGTATTGCCGTCTGTATTGACTGTATTAGCAGTTCCGTCTGTATTGACTGTATTAGCAGTTCCGTCTGCTATTGCAAGAGCTTCACCCGCTGTGAGAGTATCGTTGTTTTTCATAGCTATAGCCGCCGATTTAACATTTTCAACTGTTTCCAAAATGTGTTCAGGCGTTATGCGTGTAACGTCCTCGCTTTCGGACGTGAGCTTATTAAGTACGGTCTGCATAAGCTCCTTACTAACCTTGTAAGTTTCAAATACACCGATTTGAGCGGGAGTGAAAAACATCATGACCCTTTTGTCTATCTCGCCATGAATATCACTACACATAACATACTGTGCTATGCGGTGATATGCCGTGCGTTTCGGGACGCCGATATACCGTTCAAGGAACGTTTCAAACTTACTATCGGGGAGTTTGAGTGTTGCAGTTGCTTTTTTATAATAGCCCTTTTCACGCATTTCCGATAGTATCTTGCCAAACTTTAATTGGTTTAGCTTGTTGGATTTGTTGATATCTTGTAAAGACTGTAGTTGTTTGTCAAGCTCCTTAATGCCTGTATGACCGATATCAGCGGAAAAGTCCTTCATACCCTCAAACAATTCCATATCGGTATCATCTACCGTCCAACTTTCATCTAAGAAAGTTATTGTATTCCCCTCGCGTGATATGCTTGCATACATATCAGCGAGATATTTCTCATGCTCCTCAATTGCTTTTCGTTTTGCTATCTCCTTATCGGAAATAACCTCTGTGTGCAGTTCCTTCTGTAGTGCCGTATTGGCACTTTCGTTGGTGTTGGTGTTTTCGGTGCTTTCGGTGTTGGTGTTTTCGGTGCTTTCGGTGTTGGTGTTTTCGGTGCTTTCGGTGTTGGTGTTGTTCGTCATTGTTGTGCTCTCCTTTTCATTGGTGTTGGTGTTTTCGGTGCTGATGTTGTTCGTCATTGTTGTGCTCTCCTTTTCATTGGTGTTGGTGTTTTCGGTGCTTTCGGTGTTGGTGTTGTTCGTCATTGTTGTGCTCTCCTTTTCATTGGTGTTGGTGTTTTCGGTGCTGATGTTGTTCGTCATTGTTGTGCTCTCCTTTTCATTGGTGTTGGTGTATTCTATGTGCAAAGTTTGCACATTTTACCGATTAATGAAATGTTTCTGCTATTTCAGCAAGTCCGATTAATAATTCATTGAGTGTAAATCCGTATGTGTCATTAGCATACTCTACTAATGTAGCATAGCCGTTATAATCTTTGGTCATCATTCTATTATAAATGTCTGTGAATGCTTCTTTGTTATTCATTGTTTTACTCTCCTTTGCACTTGCTTTTTTCCGTGTCAATTTGGCACTTGCTTGTTGTTTCATGTGAAACATTGTTTCCGTGCCAAATTTGGCACTTTTACCACATTCCCGCCTTATTACCTGAATTCCCTTTATAATAGGTGTTGACCGCGCCTTTATAATAGGTATCATTCAGTTATCAATGTACATATTCCTCCCTCGGGATTAATTATATTATAGCACAAAAAAATGACGAATACAAGAGTTGTACAATAATAGCGTGAAAAGAGTAGTAAAAACAGCATTTTTTAAGTAAATTTTATTATTTACTTAAATTTACAGATACATTTTAGTTACTTTTAAGTGAATTTATACATTATGCATGAATATTTATACTTTTAGTAATGTAAACGATAATCATATACAATTTGTATATGTAACCAAACTGTAACTATTCGACATATTGCACAATGCAAGGTTACATTTTGGTTACATTTGATTTTATGAAAAGTGCCAAATTTGGCACTATTGAGAATGAATAATGTTGCATAAATGCGTGCAGAATTGGCACTTTCAATGTATATTATGCATAAATTTTGTAAAATGCACATATTGATAAATTTTTATAAAAAACTAATTTTGAAAAAAAATTTTTTTTATGGGTATGCCTATGTG
>Ga0247608_10005105_pt1 | contig 14341 bp, 19 predicted proteins | sample 176DNAGHGlowgp2_FD_193490 | JGI IMG/M metagenome (GOLD analysis project Ga0247608, IMG submission 193490) | Sheep rumen microbial communities from Palmerston North, Manawatu-Wanganui, New Zealand - 1766 DNA GHGlow gp2 | ecosystem: Host-associated > Mammals > Digestive system > Stomach > Rumen ...
CGCTCTTGCTGCTGGTGCTGCTGCAATAGCAGGAATCACTGCAACTATAGCATTAATTGGAGACAGCCTTGATCCGTTTGTCGCTGTTATGATTAAAATCCGTGACAATAACATAAACCAGCAATCCATCAAGCAGTTTATGCAAGTGTTCATCGGAAACGGCATCAAAGACAAAGAAACCCCATCTCTTTATAATAGTATAGTTCAGATTGTGGAAGCACTCAATGAAGTGGGTGTCTGGTCCGCAACTATGGCTGGAGTCATAGCAAAGAACTTGAGACCGATATTCGAGACACTTGGAATGTTCATTGATGTTATCGGGAGAATATGCAGTATGAAATATGTTTCTGAATGGAACACTGACGGAACTCCGGCTGCATATGAGACAATCAGTATGCCTATGTTCCGAGAAGCAGGAAATACTATATCTACTACATTCGGAACATTTCTGACTGAACTCGGAAGAGGACTTGATGCAATAAAAGATGTGTCATATGTCACTATAATGAAACTTGCATCCGGCATCGGACCGATAATGAGTTCTGTCAAGAATTTCACTGATGCTATACTTAGTGTAATTTCATCTAAGATTCCAGAAGAGTATGACGAAGAAGGTAAAGTCATCAAGTGGCGTTCATTCAATAATGAGGAATTCGGAAATGCAGCGGTTGTAATCTCTGATGCATTTATGACGTTCCTTGAAGAATTCGGCGAGCGTTCAAAGAATGTTTCAGCTCGTTCTGCAATCGTCATCTCATTGATGAAAGAGGGAATAGAGCCAGTTATGAATGCAGTCGCTACATATACTCAGACTATTATGGATTTCGTAGTCGGAAAAGAAGTTGAGTATACGGATGTAAAAACTGGAAAGAATGTAAAGAAGATATTTGAGATATCTCCTCAGAAGTTCAAGGAATATGGTACGACTATCGCTGAGACTTTCATCGGTTTCATTGAATCTATGTGGAAAGCATTCAATGAACAAGGTTACACTGAACATCATTATGAGAATATGAATGACGGTGGATGGTTCTCAAGTGATACTATCGTTGATAATGCTGTATCAAAGAACCATATTACCGATTTGATTGCCGGAATGTCTGGAATCTCACAGATTATGCAGGCTGTACAAACATTCATTGATGTTATATTCAAGACTGCTGAAGCAGCAGGGAAAATAAATCTTGAATCTGAAGGTCAGAAGATATCAAGAACATTCACTGGATTTATTAATGCACTTGTTGATGCATTCCTTGAAAATGAAACAACAAATATAGCTGGTTTTAAGTTTGAAGACACTATTGTCTCAAAGAAGATGACTGCAACTATTGACGGTCTGAATAAATCCAACAAAATGATAAAAACTTTTGATAATGTTTATAAGAATCTGTCAAAAGTTGTTCAGAAATATGCTGGAACAATTACAGATGATTAGATTGATTCTATATATGCAACTATATGTCATCTTGTGTAGACTGATTCTATTGAAACTATCAAGAAACTGAATGATGTTGATATAAAGCCGTCTGAAAAATATTTTAAGTCTCTTGTTGAGATTTCTTCACAGTTGTCTAAGATAGCAAGAAATCTTGAAAAATATGATGAGATTCAGAAGGCTTGTACAAACATAGTCGCAGACATCTGTATCTTGAATCCGGATTTGATGCCATCTGATATGACTCCAGATAGACTTGCTTCTACAGTTCAGTATATGAAGAAAGTCAATGATATTGCAGATGAACTCAATGACCTTGAGGAAAAGATGAATTCCGGTGATTTAACTGATGCTTGTCTGAAATTTATAAGAGATATAGAGATTCTGACTGGAAATGACATTAGGAGTCGTGCAGATTCATCAAGACGTTCACTCAATACATTCTCTGCTTCTCTGAGAGCATTTAATAGAGTAATAGTTGAAAGCACAGTCAAGTTCAAGAGATTCACTGCTTCTGTCACTAATGCTAAGAAATCTCTTGAGAAACTTGATGACGTTATCCTGAAGAATGAAGAAAAGAGAAATGCATCTCTGAAAAAAATGGGTGAACTTATCCAGGGAATCGCTGATGCTGTCAATTCTCTCAGGACTGAAATAGAAAATCTCGATGAGAATAAGATTCTCAGGAACTTCAGAGCCATTCAGGAATTGCTTGAAGAAGCAAAAAGAGGAAACGACAATAATGAAGAGCGTCCTCAGAACAATCAGAATCAGAACAATCAGAATCAAAGAACTGGTCTGTTCGGAAACAACAGACAGAATAATCAGAACAATAACCAAAATGTTCAGGTTATTCCGGTTAATGCAAGAAACTAGAAGACGCTTGTCCAGTTCACATTTGAGAATGTTCAGTTCTCTGGTTGGATGGAAAATAAAGTGATTTGATTAGAACAAACTCTACAGCACAAGTTGTAGAGTTTATTTTTTCAATAAAGTTAAATAATCTTAATATTCACTATATATTATTTTTAGTTCCGGAATTTTTATCTATCTTTGCAACAGAAATTAAAAATAGTATTATGGTTATTCAATCTTTATCAATTGTAGTCCCGACAAAAGGATGTATGAATTCCTGTAGATTCTGTGTAAGCAGAATGAGGAAAGATAATTATCCGGACCTCATCAGCAAGCATATGACAGATGAAGAGAAATTCTACTACACAGAAGAATATAAGAAAAGACTGTCATTCGCTCGTGATAACGGATGCAACACAGTGATGCTGACTGGTCAGGGAGAACCACAGCAGAATATGTCTTTCATAAAGAGATTTTATGAAATGAACAATGAACTTGCCATGCCGTTCCGTAACATAGAGATTCAGACTACCGGGGCAAGCATTCACGAAGCAACCATTATAGAATTGAGGAATTACGGAATCTCAACAATCAGTCTGTCTGTTTCATGTCTGAATGACATATTCACTAATTCTGATATCATTAACTATGGGAAAAATCCGATAGATGTTCCGTCACTCTGTTGTCTTATCAAAAAATATAATATCAATCTGAGGTTATCTCTCAATATGACAGATATGTTATTTCTCAATAATAGAAATCATGATGATAATCCAGAGTTCAAAGAAATATTCAGTTTCTGTAAGTCACTCGGTGCAGATCAAGTCACATTCAGAAAAATGTATATGTCATCTAAATACACTCCAGTTACACCACAAGACCAGTGGATAAATGAACACAATATAATAGAGTACAATTCAAGTTGTGACTGGTTCACGCTGTTGAATAAGTATATCATTGAAAATGGAAAATATCTTGACACACTTGAATACGGCAATAGCAGATATTCTGTTGATGAAATGTCAGTTGTTGTAGATAATGACTGTATGTCAAAGAACTCACAAAATAAAACTGCATTGAAGTATCTTATTCTGAGACCGAACTGCAAACTTTATTCAAAGTGGGATGACAAGGGAAGTTTGATATTCTAACTATACATTATTATATATGGCTAAGAAAGTTTATATCATCACAGAGACACAAGCAGATGGTGAAGTTCTGAAATTTATACTCGGTCTTGAAAATAATCCCGATATTGAGTGCAGAGTGTTCCCGACATCATACGGAAGCATTCCTTCAACAGCAAGTACTATTGATATAATTGTCAGGGAGAGATATGAAGATGCAAGAATTGTAGTTGCATTTAATTCTTATTTTCTGAAAAACAAGAAGATTCTATGTGAAGAGAAACTTGAGACACTTAGATTCATTGTCGGACATAGCCCGTATGTTGCTTTGTTCTGTTTTCATTCAACTATTGAAAATGTTCTGTGTTTCAGAGAAGGATTCATTGAAGAAGCAATACAAGATAAAGTAATGAGAGATTATCTGACTGAACATATAGCAGAATTGCAGAATCTTGATGCTATGAAGAAAATCAAGGCATTCATTGATAGTGATGATGTTCCAGAGAAATGCATAAATGAGATATTAGTATGAGAGGTAGAGTCAAAGGTTCTAATGAACCATATCAGGAAATAAATGAAGTTTGCTTTGCAGGTGAACAGGACGTCTGGTCAATAAATGATATTGAATTTGAAACTGATTCTGATGATTTCTGGAATGATATATTAGTGAAAGCATCATTATCAATAATCAACCGCGTGAACAATGTCAAAACAGGATGGCCAGTAGAATATTGTGCAGAAGTAGCAGTAAATCAGGCAAAAGCATTAGTTGCAGAACTCAAAAAAGAAATACAGATATGATAACAGCATCATTTTTAATAAAATCAGGAACTTGCGGATGGCATGACTATGATAATTGTGATATGTCTATCCAGACAATAAAACGAGAAGACAATCAGTTTGTTGTACCTCCAATCGGAAGCAAAATAGTTATCAATACAAAAGACAATGCAGCAAACAAATATATCGTCAATGATGTAGAAATCTATTATGGAGATTTTAATGACAATGATTTCAACAACACATATGTCCGGATTTATCTTCTTGAGTATGAATGCAAACATCACATTGATGAAATTAGAGAAAAGCAGAAAATTAAAATGAACTTATGACTACAGATGAACTTTTGAAGAAACTTCCGTCTCATATCGGAAATCATCCGACATATGATGAGAATGGAAATATAGACGGATATTTGATGGATTCTCCGGATAGTGATATCCAGTGGTTATATTTGCATAATGATGGGAAAGACTGGCTTGCTTCATACGGTATAGAGGGAGAGTTCCTATGTATGAACCCAGAATCACCGGAACCGCCATACAACAATGCATTTGCATACGGAAGTACACCGAATGAAGCACTTCAGAAACTATATGACTGGTGTATAGAAAACGGATTTATTAACTCAAAATAAACTAACAAATGAAAAGTTTAGAACAGATTAAAGAACTTTACAAGTCAAAGTGCATTGACGGTCGTGATTTGTGTCGTCTTGCTCAGTTTATTCCATTCAATGAACTGAAAGATTTTGGGCTTGAAGCAAATGAAGATGTTACTGAGGAAGAATGGAATTCAAAAGTAAAACCACTAACTGAGTATAATGTGTTGAAGCAACTTGAAGATGATGTTGATTTCGGATTCAAGAAAGCACTTAACCGAAGGGGAATCTCTTCTTCACTGATGTATGAATGTGTGAGAATGTGGAACTGGGTTCTTGAGAATGATCTTGAAGACTTCACTGAGTATGCTCAATACGGACTTCCCTTATTTAAGGCAACTGCCGTCAAATACGGATTCAACAATCCTATCGGTGATATGCACGGGGATGAGTATATATTCTCAACTGATTCGGAAGAATGGTTTGACTATTAATTTCGGTATAATTATGGTTGCTACTAAGAAAGAAAAAATTAAATTCTTCCGAAATGAAGCAAGGACAATGCTTGATATGGCTTCAAAATCAATAGAGTCATTGATAGCATTGTCTGAGATTGACAATATTGAACAATCTGATGTTACAGATACATTCAAAAATGATATCAAAAGAAATATAGGCACTGCTATGAGATTTCTTGTCATAGCCGAAGAAATTGAAAAATCAAAAAGATGAGAACTACAGATACTGATGAAATATACGGACTGAAAAATGAAATTCTATCCAGAAAGTACTTTTTGGAGCATATTCCGGAAAGATATTTTCTGTTATGCAACTTGATTCATCATGTCGATACTCAGTTAAGATCCGGTTCTGAACAAAATCATTGGAGAGTTCAAGGATATCTTGAGAAAGAAGATATTCGGATCCTGATGAAAGATGGAACCATTCAATTTGATGCATATATATGCTTCTCTGACAACAAACTGGAGATATGGTCATTATCTGTTCCCTTCAAAAAATAAGTTATGTGGTGGAATAACATTGTGGCTGGATTGATAATCATTGCTGTTGAATTTCCATTGCTGATGTTACTTGTATGGTTAATGGAGAAACTTTTCAATAAGTTGTTCCCGTGTATGATTTTTGTTCCTGAAAATGAGATAAGAATCCATGAAGCAGGTCATCTTCTTGAACTCATTAAACAGGCATCAAACAATCAGAACAACTCAAAAAATAGACATCTATCATCCGGATTTGTGATGTGCTGTTCATCAAAGAAATGTGGATATGTAGAAGTCAAAGGAAGATTTCAAGGGAATGCAATGATTGATATGGCTGGAATTGCTGCTGTTCATAGATTCAACAACAAGAAACTGACAAGATTCGGATTGTTTGTTGAGAAATGGTTCAGAGGTGGATATTCTGATATAACAAAGGCATATAATAAGATGGAGAACAGCAGAAGAGTAGTTTATCTCACGAATGTCCTTATTAACGGTTATACAGAAAGAGATATTGAATTTATCAAAAAAATTGTAGATATGCTTGCTCAGAAACCATATACAACTTACAGGAAGTTCAAGCATCCGTCTCAGTTTCTCTCAAAAAGTGAAATGTACAAACTGTCAAGAGAATATTATAAGCTGTCAAATGCCTCATAATTTTTGATAAATATTCATATGGCAGCAGAAATTTCAAATCAGACAATATTTTACAATAATTCATATCCTTCTGTGACTGTATAGCATCTTGAAGACAGCAACACAGAAGGACATCTTTGTGTATTCGGGATATTATCATCAGAAAGAGGAAAACGGATTGCCAGACAAATGCTTGAATGGCTCAAAAAAGAATATGATGTTTGGACTGTTGCTCAAGAATTACCGGGAAGTCTGTTTGAATATCCTGCAATACGGGTTATGCAGTGGCTATTGACAGAATATGAAAGTACTAAGACAAGTTGTCTATATCTTCATACAAAAGGTGCTGCATTAAACAAACAGCATTAGGGCAATGTAAGGAAAATGTGGAAACAGCAGTTTACTACAAATAAAGAGAAATATTTCATTGAATCAGAATAGCCAGTTGTCAGAACACCATATATAGGTCCGAATAATGAAACTTGGTTCAACGGGTTTGTAGCAAACAAAGCAGCGATTTCACTGATTGATTTGAAGAAGCCAAATAGTAATAGACACATATATCAGAAACTGTGGAAGAACTATAAAAATATCGTGAAGCCGGTTGTCACAAACAGGATTATACCACCAAATGAGATACATCTGATATTTGAAAACTATTCTGAAATGATGAGTCCGACAATATCTGCTCCTGCTATGTCAAGTAATGCTGTCTATAAGAGCAGAACAGTTAAAGGAAGTTCTTATTCAAATTATTGGTGAAAAATAAAAGAGCAACAAATCAATGCTGCTCTTTCTTTTATTTCTTCATGTATGGTTCAGAACCTAAAACTGTTTTAGCAAGTCTCTTTGCTTTATCTCTCAATTCAGTAGTATCTGCATCATTTTCTCCATATGTCAAAACTACTCCCATTCTTCTTCCAAAATGTGCTTCTGGCTTTCCGAATATACGGACTCTTGAACATTCTTCATTGAGAACATCAGTCAAGTTATAATCTAATGGTTCTGTTGATTCTACTGGTGATAATACTACAGCAGATGCGCCAGAATGTTCAAGTCTGATATCATGGATTGGAAGACCCATAACAGCACGGAAATGTAGTTCAAATTCAGATAGATTTGTAGTATGTGCAAGAGTAACCATTCCTGTGTCATGTGGTCTCGGACTCAGTTCGCTGAACAAAACAGTTCCGTCTTTCTTCAAAAAGAACTCAACACCCCATATTCCGTATCCAGTCAATGCCTTAGTAATCTTGTCTGCATATTCCTGGGCCTGTTTCAATGCTTCGTCTGAAATTTTATACGGAATCCAAGATTCTCTATAGTCGCCACCTTTCTGTACATGGCCGATTGGTGGACAATATATAGTTTCAGCATTCTTCTGTGTAACTGTCAATAATGTAAATTCAGACTCAAAATCAATAAATTCTTCTATAATCACTTCTTTGACATCACCACGGCTTCCTTCCATAGCATCATTGAATGCTTGTTCAAGTTCATCAGCATTATGAACATATGACTGTCCGTGTCCACTTGAAGACATTAAAGGCTTAATGACACAAGGATAACCGATTTCAGCAACAGCACTATATAGTTCATCAATAGTTTTTGCATATTCATACTTTGCTGTCGGAAGTCCGAGTTCCTTTGAAGCCAAATCACGGATTGATTTCCGGTTCATTGTATAGTTCACTGCTTTTGCAGACGGAACCACTTGAATTCCTGCTTCTTCTGCTTTATAGAGAACTTCTGTACGGATTGCCTCTACTTCGGGAATAATGATATCAGGCTGATGTTTCTTGATAATTAAGTCCAGTACATCTCTGTCAAGCATATTAAACACTTCAGACTCATCAGCAACCTGCATAGCCGGAGCATTGGCATATCTGTCACAGGCAATGATATAACATTGGATGCTTCGCTTGAATGCAATGACAAGTTCCTTTCCGAGTTCACCGCTTCCGAGTAATAGAATTTTCTTCATAAAATATCATTTGTTTAATTTCTTCTGTATATTGTATTTTTAAACATTATGCAGCAAGAGCCATATTGTCTCTCCACAAAACTACTTTATTTTCTTTAAGAGATTTCTGTACATCTATCAGTCTCTGGTTAGAACTTCCTCTGAACAGCAAATCTGGATCTTTAAGTTTATCTATGAATGGACCATCTACCAAGACATCTATCAGTTCAAGAAGTTTTCTCTGTTTCGGCATATTCAGCAATGCTTCGAATGTGAAACCGGTATAACACCAGATATTCTTCTTTGTACAGGATTTGATTGCTTTTGCAAGTTCTGTGAATCCGTCGGCCTGATACATAGGGTCTCCACCAGAGAAAGTGACATCAGCAAACTCATCATCTGTAATTATTTTCATTAACTCATCTGTAGACAGTTCTTTGCCTTGATTGAAATCCCAAGATTGCTTATTATGACATTTTTCACACTGATGAGCACATCCAGCACAGTAAATGGTTGTCCGGAAGCCGGGACCATCTACTGTAGTGTCTTCAATAATATCAAGAATCTTAACCATTATTCATAAAAAACTCATTTTTCTACGGAATGTGTGGTTCTATCATGTAATTCACTCAATTTTCCATGATTCCAACGAGAAGTTGTTCCGACTAAATATCCAGTTATACGCTGGAGAGTGTCAATATTATGAGAACCACACTTCGGACAAACAACCATATTCTTGTCTGCATTTTCATATCCGCAATCCATACAGCGAGAACGGTTGTGATTGATGCTTCCGTAACCCATATCATACTTATGCATCAAATCGACTACCTTCATCACTACCTTAGGATTATGTGTAGCATCACCGTCAATTTCTACATAGAAGATATGACCACCACGAGTCAGATTATGATACGGTCCTTCAATTTCAGCCTTCTTCTTTGCAGAAATCTTAAAATACACAGGAACATGGTTAGAATTTGTATAATAGTCACGGTCTGTCACTCCGGGAATCTTTCCGTATTCTTTCTGATCCACCTTAGTGAACTTTCCGCTCAATCCCTCTGCTGGTGTAGCAAGAACACTGTAGTTATGCTGATACTTCTCGGAGAACTCATTAACCTTGTCTCTCATATAAGTGACAATTTTTAAACCAAGTTGCTGGGCTTCTTCTGATTCTCCGTGGTGTTTTCCGATAAGAGCAACAAGACATTCTGCCAGACCGATGAATCCGATTCCGAGAGTTCCCTGGTTAATTACAGATTCAATAGTGTCATCTGACTTGAGATTTTCTGATCCAATCCATAACTTACTCATCAGAAGTGGGAATTGTTTTGCTAGTGCAGTCTTCTGGAACTGGAAACGCTCGTCAAGTTGTTTTGCTGCAATTACAAGACAATCATCAAGTTTCTTGAAGAATGTATCAATACGTTCATTTTTGTCATTGATATTCATACATTCCAATGCACAGCGAACAATGTTAATTGTTGTGAATGACAAGTTTCCGCGGCCGATTGATGTCTTCGGTCCGAAACGGTTCTCAAATAAACGAGTTCTACATCCCATTGTAACTGTCTCATACATATATCTCTTCGGATCATCTGCTTTCCAAAGTTCATGCTGGTTGAATGATGCATCAAGGTTGATGAAATTTGGGAAGAATCTTCGAGCAGTCACTTTACAAGAGAGTTCATATAAATCATAATTAGAATCTTCTGGTTTATAATTTACTCCTGTCTTAATTTTAAATATTTGAATAGGGAATATAGCAGTCTCTCCATTTCCAACACCTTCATATGTAGTATTGAGGATTTCACGAATCACACATCGACCTTCTGCACTTGTGTCAGTACCATAGTTAATGCTTGAGAATACTACTTGATTTCCACCACGAGAATGAATGTTATTCATATTATGAACAAAACTTTCCATAGACTGATGAACTCTACGAACAGTTTCATTCATAGCGGCTTGTTTTATTCTATCAATACCAGTCAAACCATCAAGTGATTTTTTGAGATAGTCTTTTAATTCTTCATTATAGTACTCACTATAATCCTCATTATTCAGTCTCTCGATTTTCTTCAGTTCTTCAATATAAGTATTTCTGACATACGGAGCCATATAGAAATCAAAAGCAGGAATGCTCTGGCCTCCGTGCTGTTCATTCTGTGTAGTTTCCATTGAAATGCATGCTAAAATTGTTGCAGTCTCAATGTGTTTTGCTGGTCTTATTGATGCATGTCCTGCAATAACTCCTTCTGTCAAAACTTTATCAAGCGGATGCTGTACACAAGTCAAACTTTTAGTCGGATAGTAATCTTTGTCGTGTATATGCAGTTTATTGTTATTTACATATTCAAGAACATCTTTTGAAATAAGGTTTTCATCTACGAATTTCTTTGAAGCTTCACTTGCGAATTTCATCATCATTCCAGCTGGAGTGTCAGCATTCATATTGGCATTCTCCTTTGTGATATCATTGCTCTCAATGTTAATGATGCTCTCAAAAACACACTTCTGTTCTTTTTTCTCATTAATTAACTTTTCAAGAAGTTGCTCATCGGAAGTTTGTAAATTTTCAATCATTTTTAAATCAAGAAATGAGTTTATTTTTATGTTTAATAAATTTTTTAGAACAATTCAGTCAGGTCACTCACTCATCAGTATGAAATGACTGACCTGACTGTAACTGTTTGAATGCCATCAATTTAGAGATAATCTACACTGGAATCATGTGTAATGACACTGTTACATAGCATAAAATACTTATTGTCAGTGTCGAGAAGAGTGATGCCGTAGAAATCATATCCACCATCTACATCAGTATCTTCTTCAATCACCTTAGCAACCTTTCTGTACTCAGTAGTATGCCATGAGTTCTCTTCAAGAATATCCTCAATTGCAACTTCTCCATCTTCAAGGAACAACGGCTGTTCAAACTCACCATAGTCACGGCTATGTTCAAAAATCATAATTGTTCCTGTCTGAATCAGATATGCTTCTTGGTTGCGTACACCGTTAGTTCCGAGAATAGGGAATATATGGTTCGGTGTCACACGGATAATATTCTCAGACTCAAGTGTAGAGTCAGGAATGAATCCAGTCGGCTGAAGATAGATGCTGATAACCTTGCTTGTATTCGTATGACACAGATTAGCCTTTGTCCAGTTCAACTGTGCCTTATGCTCCTCTTCATCCAGAGTCATCCCACATACATAGATTGCATCATCTTTGTGATTCCGGAACACTTCCTTGATAGGGTCAATCTTGATTTCACCATCAAGTGTCTCACGATAGACCAAAGGAGTGTTTCTGTCAAAACAAAAGTTCTTCTTCATCTTATTTTTGCTTTTTGCTCGTTTTCTTTACTTTAATTCAGAATGACTCTTTATCCAGTTTCAATCACCAAAATCATTAGGCGTTCTGGATATTTATAAGTCATCCATTGACGGAAAATTCAGACTTGTAGTCTTTGAGAGTCTTAAAAAATTTTTTGTCAAGTATGTCATATATTCCCTGTTTCATTTTAGAAAACAACATTTCTGAGTCATTTGGTATTCCAGATTCACAAATTTGCCATCCAAAAAAATTTTTATTTTTATGAAATTTTTTTTCAGGGACTTCAGAATTTGATTCAATTACATCAACTAAACTATCTCTTGTCAGAACATAAAAGTTCCATTCAAGACCATCATTGTTCCTCAAATCAGTGCTTAATCTGACTACATACTTATATTCAACTCCGTCTTGTCCGACTCTTGTAGTCTCACACTCTATCATCTTCAATAAAATCTGTGAGAATCAAGCAATTTAATATAAATTAATAATATTATTAATTGTCAGATTCTCACAGTCTATAATCTGTTTAATATACGACAGAGATCTTAGACTCCTTAATGCACTTAATTTTCCACTCAGCCATAGTACCTTCCATTTGCTCTTTGACTTTGTTCTCAACTTCTGTGCAATTAACTCCGTCTACAAGATGCTCTTCTTTTACCTTCCTGATCTTACCAGTGTCCATATCTTCTTCCTGAATCTCAACAGACACACTGTAGAAACTATTTCCCTCCTTCGGGGTCACTACAATAGAATCATTAATATCACTCATTTCCTTAATCTCCTATATCTTTAATATTTGTTATTATATAATAAGTCCAGATTTGCTTTTTGCTGCTTCTGCTTTCTTGAAGTTTTCTTCTTGCTGTTTGATGATTTTCTTATCTTCCGGTGAAATATTTCCACATTTAGAGCATACTGCTACTTTTACTGGAATAGAAATCTCATCTGAACCACCACCAACAAGAAATCCGAGAATCTTCTTGAATATCACTCCGGGAATGAATACTTCACTTCCACACTCTTCACATTTTACAGAAGGGTAGCCGAACACGTTGATATTCGGCATTGACCCTATCTGTTGTGAATTGCCGTCTCCACTAAATCCAGCCATAATTACTCTTCAGAATTATTGTTTTGGTGCTGGTTGTTACGACGGGCTGGCTTATAGTTTCCATCTTGATTCTGAGCAGCAGCTTTCTCTGCAAGATGTGCAGACTTCTCCTGATTGTCTTCAGCAGTCCTCTTCTCAATTACAGCATCACGCTCTGCTGTCGGAACATCAGATAGAATAACACGCTCTGTTTCTTCATCACCCCGCTTGATTGTATCAATCCTGTGGACATAAACCTGAACCTCAGTTCCCGGCTGAATCTCACCAGTGCGCATCTTCTCACGAGTCTCATCAGAAACGAGAGTCTTATGAAGCATACCTGTGATGAACTCATCAAGTTCAACGAACACACCGAATTGCGTTGCTCCGGTTACTACACCAGTATAAATCTTATCCGGATTAGTCTTCAAAGCTTCACGGATAGGCTGAATCTTGAACGGACGCATTCTATTAAGGTACTTCTTACGGCTTACTACGAATCCGTACTTGGGAGTCCATGACTCAACCATCACCTCAAGAGTCTTTCCGATGAATGAATTATAGTCAGTGATTCGGTTGATAGCAGCCATAGAACCTGGCATAAATGCCCTAATTGTTCCAGCAACCTCTACTACGAAACCGCCACCATTAGTATCCAGAATCTCAGCATAATAAGCCTGATTATTCTTAGTAATCTGCTCTTTGAGTTCCTTTGTCATCTTCTCCACATATCCGTCAATGAGAGAACCCTTTTCAGTATCAGTTCCAATCTTGATAGTCAGATTCTTCTCAAGAATCTCCTTCTTAAATGTAGGATCATTCTTGACACCATTCACGAACTTGTCACGGCTGACTACTTCTCCATGATAAGAGAACTTAGAATAGAACTTTGCTTCCTTGTTGAGATCCACCAGCACATTGTTTGCACCGTTACCGATAACTGCAATAGCAGTATTCTCATCAACAATATGCAAGTCACTGACAGAAACAGTATCACCCTTGTGAAGGTCTTTAGCATTATCTACGCTAATCTTGTTCATCTTATAGTACAAGTCTTGTGCATATGGCTCATGGCAATACACTACATCCTTCTTGTTCTTCAGACGAATCTTCTTATTAGGTTTCAAACCAGTACCATTCCATCCATCCTCATAGGCACTCCAGTCAAAATCCGGATTACCCTCATTACCCAAATGGGCATACTTAGCACATGTTATCATAAATTGTAATTTACAATTAATTTTTTTCTAATAGTATATCACAGCATCACTGCATACTGTCCGGAATTATACACGGACAGAAGCAATGATTGTGATAAAGCTGTCGCAGCAAATCTTGAGCTTATCACCATTCTCAACACCGGGAATGATAATCTTACCACTCTCACCGTCAGACTTTGTTCCGAGAATGTAGTTGTTGCGAATAACCGGAACATGGATGTTCTCAAACTCATGCTCACCCTCTGTGTCATTAGCATCAAGATAGCCAATCATATAATCATATGA
>Ga0247608_10005106_pt1 | contig 14339 bp, 9 predicted proteins | sample 176DNAGHGlowgp2_FD_193490 | JGI IMG/M metagenome (GOLD analysis project Ga0247608, IMG submission 193490) | Sheep rumen microbial communities from Palmerston North, Manawatu-Wanganui, New Zealand - 1766 DNA GHGlow gp2 | ecosystem: Host-associated > Mammals > Digestive system > Stomach > Rumen ...
GCGGCAGTTCCACCATCACGGCCAAACCGAGGGCTTCGCTCTTCAGCGAGAGGCCGGGACCGGAAGTGGAGGTGCAAGCCAAAGCGCCAGCGTAGGATGCGCCGATAGCGGAGCAAACGCCTGCGATCTCGTCTTCAGCTTGGAAGACACGTGCACCTAAGGATTTATGTTTGGCGAGCTCCACCATCACATCTGTAGCGGGGGTGATAGGGTAGGAGCCGAGGAACAGTCTGCGACCGGATTTCTCGGAAGCGGCAAGGAGACCCCATGCGGTAGCTACGTTACCGGTGATGTTGCGGTAACGGCCCTTGGGCATGCTGTCGGCCTGCGCGATCTCGAAGATGTGGGAGTGCATCACTTCCAACTTGTCGGCATATTCGTAACCCTCCGTCAGGACGGCCTTGTTCAGTTTCACGACCTCGGGCTTCTTGGCGAACTTGCGCTCCAGGTAAGCGTAGGTCTGGTCGAGTTTCTTGTGGGTAGCGTAGAAGATGATACCCAGCGCGAACATGTTACGGCAGCGGTCGGCGGTCTTCTTGTCGGCGCCCTGCTCGTTGCCGATGCGTTGCGTGAACGAGGTGACGGGTGCCTTGATGATGGTGTAGGCACGTTCCATCTCGTCCGTGAACGGGTTGTCGCTCTCGGTGTAGCCGGCTTTCTCGAGGGCCTCGTCGGTGAACGTGTCGATATCGACGATGATGGTGGCGCCTTTCTTGGCCCACTTGAGGTTCGACTTGAGGGAGGCCGGGTTCATGGCGACGAGGATGTCGCACTTGTCACCGGAACTGTAAATGTGATTACCCACGTGCACCTGATAGCCGGAGACGCCGGCGATGGTGTTGTGAGGGGCGCGGATTTCCGCCGGATAATCGGGGAAGGTGGCGATGTCGTTGCCTGTGAGGGCGGAAGCGTCCGAGAACAAGGTTCCGGAGAGCTGCATGCCGTCGCCAGAGTCACCCGCAAAACGGACGACGATGTCGTCAATTTTCGTGATTTGCTCTGTTGCCATAAATTCTTTTATTTTACTGCAAAATTATAAGTTGTCAAAAATAAAGTCCCACACCGCAAAAGAACAAAACGAAAAATCAAGCAATCATCTGAAACACAATAACTTAATTTTCCGTCCATCATCTTTTTTAGTATGGCGCAAAAATATCAAATTTAATGAGATTTCCAACGAAATTTTCGCGGGGCGGGAAATTTATTTTGCGAGTGGTGAATTATAGTCCGTGGCGACGTGCTACAGATTTTATCGAGATTCTCAGCGGCATAGGCGCAAATGGCGCCTTCTGCCTGAGAGGGTGCCTGACAAGATGCTCGGTGCGGCTGGTGGTAGCTAGACACGTGTAGAGCGACGGCCGGAGTCGTGGGGACGAACGATAGGGCGTCTTATACCAATATGGCGCGTTGGAGTTTTTTGGCAAACTGGGTCACGCCTTGATGGATGCGTTCCACCGTTTTAGGCGACGGTTTCCGGTGCCCGGTCACGTAATGACTGAGTTGCTTGCTGTTGATGCCTGTGATTTTCTGCAAGCCGGTAAGGGTCAGGGTGTCGCCGTAATATCTCAGGAAGCTGGCAGTGTCGTACGCGAACTCGAATTCAAATTCGGGGAGCTTTTTCCCTGATTCCTGAAATAGTTCCCTCATTTCATCGCAACATTCGAAAAAGTCTTCTTTCGCCTCCTCTTCAGTGTTACCGCACCCCAGGAACATACAGTTGTGTTTCTCATTGCGGGCATGGATGGACACCATGCCATCACGCCCCACTTCTATGATTGCTGTTATTTTTTCCATATTGATAATTGTCTGTCAAATTTTGATTCCCGATTGGCTCACAATGTCCGCCAATGTGCCATCCGCAACTTCCTTTGCTCCATGACGCGGAACTGGGAAGTGGGTGTGCGTGATGGTGCTGTACCAAACGTCATGTCGTTTTCCATGCCTCACGAAATAGCATTTCTGACCTCTGAGTATCCGTTCGAGTTCTTTCGTTTTCATCTTCGTCTTCATTTAGTACAACGCTGCAAAGATATAAAATTATCTATCAGTATTGCTCGTCTTCTGAACTTTTTTATATTCATAATTGTTAATGTTTTTGTCTGCAAATATATAAAATTAATTTGAGAAAACAATGTTAGAAAACAATGTAAAACATTAAATGTCAAATATATAAAAATAACAATTGTAGTAATGAAAGTTGCAGTTTATGTAATGAAAATTGCAAATTGTTAAGAATATGCGAAATCAACGGTGCCTGTGCGTCGGGTGGACTACTTGTTGTTTTGGAAGATTTTGTCCGGAAAAGTGCATTTCTTCTAAATTGCAGCAAACCTCAATTGAAAATCGACAAAAAAGAGTCTTGCCGATATCCTTACAATAAAATTACCATTTTCAGCGTTGTGATAATCTGATTATCGTATAATTTGTATTTTAAAACCACGAATATGTCAAAACATACCCTTATCTGTCTTTTATTGTTGCTTGGAATGGGAGTGGGGACGGTCTGCGGACAAGATTCCGACAGTATCGTCGGTGCTGAGCCCGTGAAGATCCCGATTTGGGACAACGGTTTCCGCATCGGGCTGACCTCCCAGGCCCAGCTGGTGCTGCCCGCCACCCTCTCGGCCGATGACCCTTACGTGAAGAGCCAGCCCGGGTTCGGGGGCGAGAACGGCATCGAACTCTCGTACCATTTCGGCCATTTCGGGGTCTCCCTGGGGCTGACCTTCGGAACATTCCGCGTGTTCAACTTCAAGCCCCACTTCGATGATGCGCCCGGCGCTGACTATGACGACCCGGACTTTTGGTTCTACAACCAATTTCACCATTACTCGATGGTCCACAACGTGTTCCTCCCGCTGAAGTTCGAGTTCCACTACCCGTTTAACGACAAGTTCGCTATCATGGCCGACATCGGAACGAAGCTCGCCGTGGGATACCAGCTTCGAATGGCTGACGGGAGCATGTGGATGACGACCTACGAGGATGCGGCGATGAAGCCGCTGTTCGCCTCTTTGGTGACGGACGTCGGGTTCTACTACCGCCTGCCCTACGGTGACCTGATCCGAGGCTCCATTGGGGCGAACGTGGGATTCCAGCACGTGACGGACGGTGAGTACAGTTACCAAAATCCGAGCTGCAACGTGGAGGGGTCAGGGACTTTTTTCAGCCGGAACACCAATTTCAACGTGCAGGCGGCTTATATCCACACTTTCCACCGTTATAAGCAGCGCCGCGTGACGGAAACCGCCTGGAAGTCGGAACTGCCGCGCCACGAGTTCCAGTTCAACGTCGGCGACCCGGTGCTGACCGCAAACAGCAGCAATATCGGCTTTGACAATTTCTTCTGCAGTCTTTTCCGCGGATTCCCGTTCATCTATTCCCCGACGTATTGGACGCGACCCATCGGTGACTACCCCATAACCCGTATTGTACCGACGTTTTCCTTTAATTACCACTACCGCGCCGCAAAGTGGCTATGGGTGGGCGGGCTCACCACGGTTTCCGGACTGCACAACACGTGGCACGACCGTTTCACGGACGAAGTGACCGGCCACGGCAGTGAAGTCCACGTCACGCTGATGCCCGACCTGCGCTTCTCCTACCTCAACCGCGAGCACGTGACCTTATACTCCGGATTCGGGCTCGGACTGAATATGCTTTTTATGAAAGATCCACATTTGTACGGTGAAAACACGCAGTCTTACTTTGGATTGGCCTACCAATTGACCGCTTTCGGCGTGAAGGCCGGCGCAAAACACTGGTTCGGCAACTTGGAATTGGGCTACGGTGACAAGGGAATTATATCAGCAGGATTTGGGTATGAGTTCTAATTTATTGATAATAAGTAAATTAAAGCTTTTGATAGATGCCGATTCTGATTTGAGACGTAGGACTTTAGACTTTGGGGTTGAAAGGAATCAATACGGATTGTTGCTATAAAGTAAGTTGTAATAATTGTATGAATAATAGAAATTTAGAAATATGAATAAATCAATCAAAGTTCTTATCGTGATGATGGTCGCCGTGATGATGGCGGGCTGCGAAGTCGGCGAAGGCGAACTGATGAAGACCAAAACCGGACATCTGATGTACCTCGGCTGGACGGACGACATCAACGGCATTGTGTTCAACATAGTGGAGCCGACCTTCAACCTCAACGCTTGGGTGCAAGCTTCTGAAGATCAGAAACCGGAGATTTTCCAAAAACACTTTTACAGCAACACGGTCATCGATGTGCTGTCGGACCATACGTGGCGGATCCGGGTTGACGGCACCACGGCCTCGCTTCGGGTGGCGTTGGTAAATGGGACTTCGCTTGCGGAAGCCGGGGCGAAGATGCGGTTGCTTTATACGAAAAATTATGATCACAGCGTTTGGGCAAACACCGTCTTTGTCTTGGAGAACAAGGGGAACGGCCTGTGGGATTTTTATTCTGAAGACGGACAAATCCATCTCCAATTCACGCTTGGCACGTCTGAAGTCCCCGAATCGCTCACCGAAATATCCCTCAAGATAGCAGGTGCCGGCACTTTCACCGAAAGAACCGACATATCACATTGCTCGGGGGATGTCTGCTCAGCGGAGACCATCTTCACCTACCTGTCGTACGACATCCAACAGCCGTTCGAGACCAGCTGGAAGCAGGATGCGAGACGCATCAATTGGACAAGTCAGTTTAACCGGAACGATTATTTTATCGCGTTTTCCGCCGGTAAAGTGCATTTGCAGGCCCTCGACGAGGAAGGTCAGGGCAACGCCGCCGTTATTTCCGTGCTCAACCCCGAGGAAATCGAAATTGAGATGGACGGCATCGTGCAACGCCGCAAGATTTAGGTTTTGTCGTTCAATTCCATCACCACGGCATACCTTGTCGCGGCCGTGACGGGGTTCAGCGCCATTGTGCCGGACCACCACAGTCCGTCGCGCAATTGCATTACCGCCTGTGGAGACGCGCCATGGCACGTCTCTACCTCCCCGCGGGCGATACGGAACGTGCCCCGCGCCTTGGGGTGGCAGTATTTGGCGTAGATGTCGTGCGCCGCCAGCCCCATCGTCTTCCGCAGGTTCACCTCCACGAAAGGATGCACCTTGTACGCTCCATCTTCTTGATAGACAAACATATCGACACCGGCATCGCCGTCGTAATGCGGGGCGATTTCCTTTTGCAAGAAATCGCTGACGAGCGACTTGACGGTGACAAGCTCCTCTATATTGACATAGTGGGAAAGAGCCCGTAGAATCTCGGAATCCGGCATCAACAGGTTGCCGTCGTAGCCGTAATGCTCGGTTCTGAAGAGCGAATAGCCCCGGAAGATGACCTCCCCGTTCCGGCATTCGAACTCCATCGCAAAGTCCTGGACCACCGTGTATTGCTTCTCCGCCAGAATGCCGCCCTGCCGTTTCAGGACGCCGCCGCACTGCCGGAGCAGGGTGGAGGAGCACTCTCCGTGCGCGTACAGGTGCCCGCGCCCGTTGCCCGAGAACGGCGACTTGAAGATGACGTCTTTCTTCCGTTGTACGTAATTCTCGATTTCCTGGATCTCAGTCAGATATTCGGGAGGTTCGGGCAGCTTTTCGGGTTGGGCACAATGTCCCCGCAGAAACTCCATCGCCGCGATGGTGGTCCTGCGGTGTGCCAACTCGCGGAGCTTCGACAGCTGCGCATCCGTCGGGAGCAAATTGTCTGGAATCCCGATGCGGCGCAGCTGATAGACCACCGCTGCGTCCCAACCCCAAGGGGTTACCTTCGTGATGCGGTCTGCGTTCTCCAATGGGGCGAAATTCTTCTGGAACTCCTTCCCGAAAGGACGGTATGCGTCCAGCACCACAACCTCGTCCTCCGCCAGATACCGCATAAACGGCGCACAGTCGTAGGCGAACTGCGCCGCCGACCGCAACGCCACAAACTGCGGCTGGTTGTCCGCCAGCGCGTAGTCGTGTTCGGGGTTGAAAACAAATAGTTCCATTCCAGCAATTAATCAGTGCAAAGATACACTTATTTTCTCCTTTCCAGCTGCTTTTGTGTCTCGGCGTGAAGTATTATAGGTATTCATCGTCCCTATTTCCCGATGCAGAACTTTCCAAAGATATTGTTCAAGATGTCGTCGGAGGAGATGGTGCCGGTGAGCTCGCCCAGGTTGTGGAGGGCCATGCGAACGTCTTCGGCCACTAAATCGGTCGGGAGTTGTCGCTTCAGACCGTTTTCGGTGCGTTCAATGGAGGCGAGGATGCCGTTCAACAGTGCTTGGTGACGTTCGCTTGTCAGCAGGATGATGTCCTGGATGTGGTTCTCTTTCACGAACGAATCAATCTCGTTAAGAACGGAATTTAAGTTTTCGCCTTTCTTGGCGGAGATATAAATGGCATTATCGATGCATTCAGATGGATTGGAAACCAAGTCGGATTTGTTTCTTATTAGAATGATTTTTTTGTCATCCGACTTGATTGAATTCGTTATTTTGTTTAATTCCGATTCGGTCTCTTGTTTGCTTTTGCGTGCATCTGTGATCCATAAGATGATGGCTGCCTTTCGGATTGTGTCGAAGGCGCGTTCGATGCCGATACGCTCGATGGTGTCGCCGGATTCGCGGATGCCGGCGGTGTCGATGAACCTGAACAGTGTCCCGTTAAGGGTGAAAGTGTCCTCAATGGTGTCACGGGTGGTGCCGGGAATGTCGGACACGATGGCGCGCTCCTGTTGGAGTATCGCGTTCAAGAGTGTTGACTTCCCAACATTCGGTTCGCCCACGATGGCAACGGGAATGCCGTTTTTCAGCATTGTGCCCCATTTGTAGCTTTGTAGCAGATTGTTCACTTCCACTTTGATGAGTCCGAGCAGGTTGAGCAAGGTGGTGCGGTCGGCAAATTCCACCTCCTCTTCGCTGAAGTCAAGTTCCAGCTCCAATAAAGAAGCCATTTGCAGCAATTCCTCGCGCAAGACGGCCATCTTGCCGGACAGTTCGCCCTGCAGCTGCCTCATGGCGGCGTGGTGCGCGGTCTCCGACTGCGCCTCGATAAGGTCGGCGATAGCTTCCGCTTGCGGCAGATCCAATTTCCCGTTCAGGAACGCACGCTGCGTGAACTCGCCAGGTGCGGCCATCCGACAGCCGTTTTTGACTAATAACTCAATGATTTTCTGTTGGATATAGACGGATCCGTGACAGCTGATTTCCACTACATCTTCGCCTGTGAAAGAGTGAGGTGTGGCGAACTTTGTCACCACAACTTGATCGATAAGTTCTCGTTTTTCGTTGGAAAAATCGTATAAAGACGCGAATTTTGCACGATTTGGCTCCAATCCGGCGAAGTTGGATTTCTCGGGAAAGAGCATTCCGGCAATCCCGAAAGCTTCCGGTCCGGAGATTCGGATCATCGCCGTGGCCCCGAGACCAGCGGGCGTTGCGATTGCACATATAGTGTTCATAGTCACGGTGGTGTCAACTGCTAACTAATAACTGCTAACTAAAGTAAAGAAACGTCTCCCTTTCCCTCACGTATCACCTCAATCCCGCCGCCGGTGCAATCCACCACAGTGGAAGGCGTGTTGTCGCCGTAACCGCCGTCGATGACGATATCGACCATGTCGCCGTAGCGTTCGTAGATGAGTTCGGGGTCGGTGGTGTATTCGATTACCTCGTCGTCGTCCTTCACGGAGGTGGAGAGGATGGGATGGCCGAGTTGCCGCACGATTTCGCGGATGATGTTGTTGTCAGGAATGCGGATGCCGATGGTCTTCTTGTGGCTCTGCAGTAGCTTCGGCACGCTGTTGTTAGCTTCAAGAATGAAGGTGAACGCTCCCGGGAGCACCCGCTTCATTGTCTTGAACACGCTGTTGTCCAGCGGTTTGGTGTAGTCCGAAAGGTTGCTCATGTCATGACAGATGAACGTCAGCGCGTCTTTCTTCTTTTTCTCGCCAAGGATGGAGATGATTCGCTCAATGCTCTTCTGCTTGAAGATGTCGCAGCCAATGCCGTAAATCGTGTCGGTCGGGTAAATGACGATGCCGCCGTCTTGCAAACACTCCACCACGGTGTTCACGGCTTTCGTGTTCGGATTCTCCGGGTATATTTTCAACAACATGTTCCGATTATTTTTATGTCTATATCTATTCTTGTCTGATTCTCAAAGATGGCAGTTTCGCATCAGTTCACTGATCACTATTCACTGCTCACTAACAAAAATAAAGAAGGGTAAGCGACTTATATCGCATCGCTACAACCTTAATGCCCTTGCTACATTCCTGTCCTGGGGGAGTTATAAGGGAGCAGATCGTATAAGACTTACCCGCTGCAAAAATACAATTTTTTCGATTCTGTCGGCTAATAGCCCAAAATTTTCAGCATCGACTTGTAACTCTGCTCTTTAGCGAACAATTTTGTGCAGAGTTCGCCCTCCTCGTCTTTGTAAATGATGATGTGTTTCGGCGCGGGAGTCATGCAATGCTGTATTCCGCCGTAACCGCCGAGGGCATCCTGGTAGGCTCCGGTGTTGAACAGACCTATATATTGTATGTCCTCGGGGCTGTCTCCTGCCGGATAGTTGGCGGAGTCGATTTGCGGGAGGAAGACGGCATTCAGGTGCGAGTCGGAGTTGTAGTAATCGTGACTGTCGCAGGTGAGACCGCCGAGGAAGACTCTCTCGTAGGCCTTGTCCCAGTTGTTGATGGCTAAGATGATGAACTGCTGGTTGATGGCCCAAGTGTCGGGCAGGGTGGTCATGAAGGAACTGTCAATCATGTTCCACAACTCCCTGTCGTTCTGGCGTTTCTGCTGCAACACGGAGAAGAGCGCGGCGCTGGCCTCGCCCACGGTGAATGATCCGAATTCGGTGAATATATCAGGTTCTTGCACGCCCTCGCGGTCGCAGATGATCTTGATCTGGGCGATGATTTCCTCGGCCATGTATTCGTAGTCGTAGTCGAAGGAGAGCGAGTTCTTGATGGGGAAGCCGCCGCCGATGTTCAGAGAGTCCAGTTCAGGACATATCTTCTTGAGGTCGCAGTAGAGGTTCACGCACTTGGTGAGCTCGTTCCAGTAGTATGCGGTGTCCTGTATGCCCGTGTTGATGAAGAAATGGAGCATCTTCAGCTCGAAGTTGGGGTTGTTTTTGATCTTCTCGCGGTAGAAGGGGATGACGTCGTTGTAACGGATGCCGAGGCGCGAGGTGTAGAACTCAAAACGTGGCTCTTCCTCGGAGGCGATGCGGATGCCGACTTTGCATTTCGTATTGATTTCCTTCTGTGCAAGCAAGTCGAATTCCTTCTTGCTGTCGAAAACAGGAATGGTGTTCACGTATCCTTTGTTCAGAATGTCCACGATGTTGTCAATGTAGATCTGCCGCTTGAAGCCATTGCAGATAATGTAGTTCTCCTTGTCGAAAAGCCCCTGCTCATGCAGCGTTTCGATCAAATTGATATCAAAAGCGGATGAAGTTTCGATATGTACGTCGTTCTTCAGCACTTCCGACATCACAAACTCGAAATGGTTGCTCTTCGTACAGTAGCAATAGTGGTAACTGCCTCTGTAGTCGGCCTTTGCGATAGCAACATTGAACCATCTCTTCGCCTTCTGTATGTTGGCGGAAATTTTCGGCAAGTAGGTGATTTTCAGAGGGGTTCCATACTGTTTGATAATGTCCATCAACGGTACTTCGTTGAATAACAGATTGTTGTCCTCTACGTCAAACTCCTCCTGCGGGAAATCGTAGGTTTGTGAAATCAGGTCGATGTACTTGGTTTTCATCCTTCTGAAATTTTGAAATTAAAACGCGGCAAAAGTATATAAAAAAATAATACGGATGGGAAGAAAAATTCAAATCCGAGTGAGTCGGATTGTGGATTTTTTGAGAATGCGGGTGAATCGGATGTGTTGATGAGGAGACGATAAAAAAGATGAAAGATGATGAAAATCAAAACAAAAACGCACGTCCATGCTGTTAGTATGGACGTGCGTTTTGTGGTTCGTAATGTGCGGATGACTATCCCGCAATGATTCTTGTCCCGCAATTCGGGTCGTGCAATTTGCCTGCCTCGGTGATGATGCAGGTCTTGCCGCTCTTCTCGACGTATTGGATGGCAGCGCGCACCTTCGGGGCCATGGATCCTTCCGTGAAGTGCTTCTCCTCGAGGTACTTCTTGGCTTCGCTAACTGTGATGGTGTCCAACGCCTTCTCATCGGGCTTGCGGAAGTTGATATAGACTTTCGGAACGTCAGTGAGGATGTAGAACTCATCGGCGCCGATCTCCACAGCGGTGAGTGCGGAGGCAAGGTCTTTGTCGATGACTGCCTGCACGCCTTTGAGGTAGCCGTCCTTCATGGCCACGGGGATGCCGCCGCCGCCGACGGTCACCACGATGATGCCCTGCTCAGCCAATTGCTTCACCAACTTGACGTTCTGGATGCGCAGCGGTTTCGGGGAGGCCACCACCTTGCGCCAGCCGTTGCCCTTGGGGTCTTCGCGGTAGATGTCGCCGGTCTCCTCATGGTACAGGTCGGCTTCCTCTTTGGTGACATACGGTCCCACGGGCTTTGTCGGGTTTTGGAAGAGCGGGTCGTTGGCATCGACCTCCACGTGTGTGAGCAACGTGACAGTGTCCTTGTCCCAGCCTTTTTCGGCGAAGATGTGACGCAGACCTTCTTCGATGAGCGCGCCGATGGAGCCTTGTGTCTCAGCAACACAGAAATTCAGCGGCATGTCCTCCACTTGGAAGGTTTCCTTGCCGGCCTTGTGTTGCAGCATGACGTTGCCCACTTGCGGGCCGTTGCCGTGACCGATAACGATGTTGTAGCCGTTTTCGATCAGCGGAATCAGGTTGCGGCACGTTTCCGTGACGTTGTCTATCTGCTCCTGATAGGTGCCTTTCTGTTTGCTTTTCAGTAATGCGTTGCCGCCGAATGCGATGACGGCGAGTTTTTTCTTTTCTGACATATCTTTCTTTCTGTTTATGATCTATTAACAGGCTTCAATAACCCATAACCAATAACCCATAACCATTAGATTACCAGATGTGGGAGCGTTTCTCCGGTGCCATGTACATCGGGTCGCCGGGTTGGATGTTGAAGGCCTCGTAGAAGGGGTCGATGTGGCGGAGGGTGGCGTTCACGCGCCAGCGGCCGAGGGCGTGCGGGTCGGTTTTGGTGCGGCGAAGGATTTCAGCCTCGCGGATGTTGGCGGCCCATACGGCAGCGTAAGCTAAGAAGAAACGCTGCTCTGGCGTGAAACCGTCCATTTCCCCCTTGATCTGACCGTCTTTCTTGGCTTTCTGGAAAGCCGTGTAAGACACGTTCAGACCACCGTTGTCGGCGATGTTCTCACCCAAAGTGAACTCACCGTTGCCAAAAACGCCAGGGGCGACCTCAATGCTGTTGAAATGATCGACGATGAGCTGGGCTTTCTCTTTGAAGGTGGCAGCGTCCTTTTCGGTCCACCAGTCGGCGAGGTTGCCGTCTTTGTCGTAGTTGCGACCCTGGTCGTCGAAGCCGTGGGTCATCTCGTGGCCGATCACCACGCCGATGGCGCCGTAGTTGGCGGCATCATCCGCGTTCATGTCAAAGAACGGCGGTTGCAGGATGCCGGCAGGGAAGCAGATCTCGTTGGTGGTGGGGTCATAATAGGCGTTCACCGTCTGCGGGGTCATCTGCCATTCAGTAGGATCGACTTTCTTGCCGATCTTGCTCATGTTGTAAGCCATATCAAAACGGCGGGAGTTCATCACGTTGGCGTAATAGCTCTCCGTGCCGATCGTCAGTGCACTGTAGTCGCGCCATTTGTCGGGATAGCCGATTTTCACCGTGAAGGCGGCTAATTTCTCAAGGGCGTTCTTCTTGGTCTGGTCGGTCATCCAGGTGGAAGCCTTGATGCGTTCGCCCAGAGCCCATTGCAGGTTCTTGACCAGCTGTTCCATGCGCTGTTTGGCTTCAGCAGGGAAGTAGTTCTTCACGTACATCTGGCCAACAGCCTCACCAAGGCAATCGTCAACGTTGTCGATGACCCGTTTCCAGCGCGGGCGGTTCTCCTTACGGCCGGAGAGGGTCTTGCCGTAGAAATCAAAGCTGGCATCCACGAATTCATCGCTCAAGTAAGAGGCGGCACCTCGGATGACGTTCCAGGCGAGGTAAGCCTTGATCACGTCAAAGTCCGTGACTTCGAGGATGTTGTTGACACCTTGGATATAGGTGGGCTGGCTCACGTTGAGTGTGTCAAGCTTCAGATTCAAGGTGTTGAGGTATTGTTGCACGTTGATGGCGGGGATCATCTGCTGGAACTCCGCAGGCGTGCATTTGTGGATGGTCTGGTAGGGGTCACGCAACACGGTCTTGTCGATAGCGTATTGCGCCAACAGGGTCTCCAGAGCCATCACGCGATTGGCCATCTCGTTCTCTTTGCCTTTGAAACCGGCGATGGCGCTATAATTTGACATGCTGAACATCTTAGTCATCAGCTTCACGTATTCATCGCGGATGTTCTGCTGGTCTTTGTCGAGGTAGTAGTCGCGGTCACCGATGCCAAGTCCCGACTGCCAGATGTGCGCGATGGTCATGCTGCTGTTGTCGGGGTCTGCGGAACCGAACAGGGCGAAGAACGGGGTGGAACCGTCCATCAGCATCCGGGCCATCTTGACAGACAAGTCGTTGCGATGCATTTTGGCAATGTTCTGGAGTTCCGGTTGCAGAGGTTGTGCACCTTGTTTGTTGATGACCTCCGTGTTCATGGCCGTGTTGTAGAAGTCGCCGATCTTCTGCTCAACGGTGCCGGGGGTGTTCTTTTGCGCAGCAATCTTGGTCACCAAGTCTTTGAGTTGCGCTTGGTTGTTCTCGCCCAGCACATCAAAGCTGCCGTAGCGGGCGTATTCGTCACCCAGCGGGTTGTTGGCCATCCAGCCGCCACAGGCATACTGGTAAAAGTCTGCGGTGGGTTTCACCGAATTGTCTAAGTTACTGGCTGTAATGCCTGAAGTCTGTTTTTTCGGTTTTTTGGGTTTTGCTGGGGTCGCCATACTCGTTGTTGAAGCTAAAAAAACAAAGCCGAGTGCCATAACACTCGTCATCATAAGGTTACTTTTCATTCGTAAAATATTAAAAATCAATGTTCTAAAATAAAAATGTCCCTCGTTCAAAGGGAGGGCAAAGATACACAAATTCTGATACGGTCGGTAGAGTTTTTTGTGCGATTTACGATTTACGATTTACGACAAAGAAATCGGCATAGCTTAAGTTTAAGTTTAAGTTTAAGTTTATGTTTATGTTTAAGTCTGTATCTAAGGTGTCGTGTAAAGGCTTCTCGCCAGTGCAATAGCTAAAAGCCAACAGCCAATAGCCAATAGCCGTCCTATCGCCAGTACTTCTCGTTCCCTTTCACCACATAACCCTTCAGCTCAATGTTGTCGTTATGACCTTGGTAGAAAAGGCGGCCTTTGCGGGTTGTCTTGCAGTTTTTGATGATGACATCGTTGCTCACACCGTAGAAACTGATGTACATTTTTTCATTACAGGGAATGAATGTACATTTATAATATGTAGCATGGTTGTCGATGTAATATCTTGCATCGTCGCCGTTGTTCAGATACAAGTTGCATCGGTCGTAGTTGCGAATGGTGCCGTTGTTGGTGGTGTTGTAGCGGACCATGCCGATGTTGCAGTTGGTGTATTTGATGTTGTACTGGCTGTTTTCGTTGACGTTGTAGTTGATGCGTGATTGTTTGATGTTCACCACATCGTTTTTGTCGCGGCGCAGCTTGAATGCAATACTTCCTGGATAGAAGGATTTTGTGGTGGACTGCACCTTCATTCTCTCTTCGGAAGGAATCAGATTGGCCTTTTGGATGTCATAGTTGATGGATTTGACGGTGTTTATGGGGGTGTTTGAGATGACAAAGTCGGCCAGATGGGTGGTGTCGGAGTAATGGAAGTGCAAACCGTCAATTTTGATGCCGGAAATGTAGTTTACGGCGATGCCTGAAGTCGCTTTCTTTGTGTTGAAAAGAATAATTCTTGAGACATTGTTAGGAACATTCACGATAAGGTTCTGAATGGCGATGTTGGGCCAGCACTTCTGTTTGAGCTCGGGGCGGGAGTTGATTTTGTTGTCCAGTTGCCCGGTGGAAATCAGGTAGTTGCGAGATGGAGAGGCATCGAAAATGCAATCTTTGAGGGTGAGGTCGAATGGGGTGTAGGCGTTGTATGAAGGCTCGAACAGGACCGGGATGAATTCGGTGAAACGGCATTCCTCGAACAGGATTGTCCCGAAAACAGAGGAGAACTGGTTGTACAGACTGTTGAATTTGCAGTTGTACATGAATACGTCGCGACCATAGCAGTGGATGTCAAACCGGTTAATGT
>Ga0247608_10005108_pt1 | contig 14336 bp, 12 predicted proteins | sample 176DNAGHGlowgp2_FD_193490 | JGI IMG/M metagenome (GOLD analysis project Ga0247608, IMG submission 193490) | Sheep rumen microbial communities from Palmerston North, Manawatu-Wanganui, New Zealand - 1766 DNA GHGlow gp2 | ecosystem: Host-associated > Mammals > Digestive system > Stomach > Rumen ...
TTTATCAGGATCAATGATTAATGGCAGATGATGCAAATCATCAGGACGAATGGAATCTAAGTGACTTCTATTATCAATTCTTATAAAGGTGTTAGACGATGGTCCTATAAATTGTTCGTTTTTAAGTTCTAACGTCATGATTCCTTTTGACTTATCGAAACTCATGATGGCCCAGCAACAGAAATGTTTTTCGTTAAGGTATTCATTATAATAACACCCTTTAGTACTGACACCAACCTTTTTAAAATCGAATTTAGTCGGTATCGTGTTGGACAAGTAGAATGGCTTTCGGTACGTTGAGCCACGTTCATCGTGTACGACTATTGCATCTTTAGTGAATACAAGATCCGAAGCATAATCCAGACTTGAATGGCTCTCATAATCTTCAGAAGTTACCCACTTTGTGCCTACCAGTTCTGATCTTGATATTGTAACCTGTGCGGCAGTATTAGAATATACTAATATAACACAGAAAAATGATAATATCTTTTTCATTTGTTTGATATGTTTATTATTCCTAGAGATTACTTATAAATCTTTTAATAAGGCTTCATCGAAGGGATGATCCAAGTGACTGACCATATAGTCGAAGGCTCGGAAATGGTCTGCCATCTCTGTGCATTCGAACAAAGAGCGACCCACAGGAATCATTGCCATTCCTTGTTCGCGAAGGATTCTCGTATCATCGACAGTAAACGAGTTGCCCTCAATGGCACAGGATACTCCTTTCGGATGCGCTCGTATTCCTTTATTTCCTTCTCAAACATCGTGGCAAAGATAGGTATTATTTCTGATATAAACAAGTAAAGGCCTGAAATCTTTAGATCATTGTGGGTAATGAGGACGTTGTGAAAACGTTGGCAATACAAAACTTTTTTCCATTTTTCTTGCCGGTATCGGCAAAAATGTGTATATTTGCAGCAGAATTCGGCTCATAAACTTGCCGATAGATGAAAGATGGAGTATATTTCTGTAATAGAATTCGCCAATAAATACGGTATTTCAGAGCGAACAGCACGCAATTATTGTGCAAACGGGAAGATTGAAGGGGCATTCCTGACAGGTAAGACCTGGAATATTCCTGCAGAAGCTGTGTTACCTAAACGCAAAGCCTCGAAGGTTCGTGTGTTTCCTTTGCTCGCAACACTCAGGGAACAGAAGGAAATAAAACTTAAGGGCAGCATTTATCATCGTACTCAGATAGATTTGACCTACAATTCCAACCATATTGAAGGTAGTCGACTGACGCACGATCAGACACGTTATATCTTTGAAACAAACACCATCGGCATCACTGATGAGACTATAAATGTGGATGATATCGTTGAGACTGTAAATCATTTCCGTTGTATTGACTATATCATCGACCACGCAGAAGACAAACTATCAGAGAGCATTATCAAACAACTACACCTGATTCTGAAGACAGGAACCTCAGATAGTAAGAAGGATTGGTTTGCTGTTGGTGACTATAAACGTCTGCCAAATGAAGTCGGAGGTATGGATACTTGTCCTCCAAACGAAGTTCACATACGGATAAAAACTCTGCTCTCAGAATACAACGCCATTAAGCGCAAGTCCCTCGAAGACATTCTTGATTTCCATGTCCGCTTCGAGCAAATTCATCCTTTCCAAGATGGCAACGGGCGCGTTGGTCGCCTCATCATGTTCAAGGAATGCCTCGCTAATAACATCGTCCCCTTTATCATCACAGATGATTTGAAAATGTTCTATTACAGAGGTCTCCACGAATGGGGTCATATCAACGGCTACTTAACTGATACTTGCCTCACAGCCCAAGATCAGTATAAAGCAATCTTAGCCCATTTGGACATCATATTCGGATGACTCGTTCAAATAATCAGAATGAAGCAAAGGAATTATCCGAACGACCCAAAGAAGCCTGCAAAGGACTCTTGGATGAACTGACAAAAACATGACCCAACATAACACATGGGGTCAGGACTATTGTGTAATTACACGTTGTTCCTGACCCCATGTGTAATGGTTCACTTCAATCCCTGTCCCCTCTATGTGAACCATATTCAGTAACCATCGAATTATTTTTGTTTTTCTTACTTTTTTGTTTTTTGTGTTGTTATTTCAGAAAAATTTCGTATCTTTGCACACGCTAACTCACGCTGAGTCGCTGCTCAATAGAGGGTAACGGGTTGGCAATAGGGAGCACTACATATTGGAATGCGTCGCTGACGCTTTGTTTTTGACTACCTTGAACCTAGGAAATTCAAACGTACAGATCAAAGACATTGCAGAAGATGATGCTGCGGGTAGGTATATACCGTCCCGTGAGCGTGCAGAGGGCTAACCATGTCCTCACGCACGCTTTAGGGGTGTTCAAATATACCAACGGCGTGGGTATCACTCTGTCATGTTCTTCTGTACAGGTTTTCCTAGGACCTAAGGTGGTGAACAGGCAGAAGCCAGATACCCCGCTTTTCTTTTGTAGTTACGGTAATACATATCAACCAGTCCGATTTTGGGTGTTTGTCGGACTACATCAGTGAATGAAAATGTCAAGTACAAATAAGCCAGTTTTTTATCATAACCCTCTTTCAAAAAAGTTTGTGCGTGATTCAAATATTGAGTTATTGCGTATTGTTGCAATGTTTTTGGTTTTGATAGACCATAGTGGCTATATGTCAATTGATCCTCCGACCAATGAAGAAGTGTTTACTGCTCCAATGTTATCAATGGTCAGATATTTTAGCCAGTCGTTTTCGTCCATCTGTGTAAATGTGTTTGTCTTAATATCGGGTTGGTTTGGCATTAAGGCAAGAATTACACGTATAACAGATTTTTTATTTCAGATTTACTTCATTTGTTTTGTAACTTTTTTTGTTTTGTTGACAATAGGCATAACATCTCCGATGTCAATAAGTGAATGGATTGATTTTCTTGTATTGGGAGACTTGTGGTTCGTGAATGCTTATTTAATACTATATCTTTTTGCACCAATGATAAACATATTTGTCGATAGTTTGAAAAAGAAACAGTTCCTATTATTCCTATTAACATTTCTGGGTATACAGTTTCTGCATGGCTTTGTTATCCAGACTGGATGGTTTGACAAAGGTATGTCTCCATTGACATTAATATGCATATATATGATAGGACGTTATATGCGTTTGTACTCTAATCGCTTCACAACTTTGAACAGGTGGATAGATATACTTATCTACTTTCTTGTTTCTATATTAGGGGCAGTTCTTACATTTATAAGTGTTAGACATGGTGCCAAGGGTTATCGGTTCTTCTCGTATGCCTCACCAACAGTAATTATCGCTTCAGTATATTTCTTCTTGTTCTTTACAAAGAATTCTTTCAAAAGCCGAATTGTCAATTGGATTGCTGCTTCTGCATTTGCTGTCTATGTGCTAAATTGTGAAGGTCATTTTTGGCATTATTATCTTTCTACAAATCATTCATGGTGGAAAAATGGGAGTTTCTCTGAATATATCATTAAGACGTTCATGTTTGATGTTATAGTCTTTATTATTGCCATTATTCTAGATAAAATCAGGATTGTTGTTTGGTCTCAGGTAAAGCGTTTAATACCTAAAAGTAATACTTTGCATATTTATTTTTAAGAATTCCCTAACACAGGGAATTTGTTTTTTCTTACAGACAAATAAGCACATTGTTCATGGAACTATGTGTAATACTTAAGATGACCATTTTCCCCAATTAGGGAGAATGATTTGGGCGGATAAAGGCATGGAATCGTTTATTGGAAAATAGGATTCTCAGCGATGACTTGCTTGGCTGGGATGCGTTTGATGTTGCCTTCCTTGTCGCATACGACAACGGACTCATCATGAAGGGCCTTTTCCTGAAGCTTCGTGGTCTCCAAAGACGGTATCGCCAGCAGCCATATCCTCAGTAGTGTATTCGCCAGCGATGGCATCAGAAGCACGATAACTGATAGTGTGTTCAGTCACTAGGCGATTGACCTCTTTTAATAAGGCTATCTTCTGCTGATACTCCTTTCGGATGCGCTCGTATTCCTTTATTTCCTTCTCAAACATCGTGGCAAAGATAGGGATTATTTTCGAAACAAACAAGAAAACGGCCAGAAATCTTTAGATCAGTATAAAGCAATCTTAGCCCATTTGGGCATCAAATAGGTAAAAAAACCTCTATATCATTCAGATAGTCTCAACACTTCATTCGAATAATCCCTTCGACTTGTTCGGATAATCCCTATGGGGGTATAGGGATTATTCGGATGACTCGTTCCGATAATTTGAATGAAGCAAAGGGATAATCCGAATGACTCAAAGAAGACTATCGTATGAATTTATGTTGAATTCGGCCTTTTAGGGGAATGAATTGCGGAATTATTTGGTGGTTTGAGGGAAAATAACTATCTTTGCATCGCAATGGAAGCAAAACGAATACTCAAGTTTCTCCGTGAAATAATGGCCAACAATAATCGGGCTTGGTTTCAGGAGCATAAGGCAGAATATGATGCCGTTCGTCAGGAGTTCGAACGAGGTGTGGCTCAGGCTCTGGGACGCATCAGTAGTTTTGATGAGGAGATCGTGCATCTGACGGTGAAGGACTGCACCTACCGTTTCTATCGTGATACACGTTTCTCAGCAGACAAATCACCTTATAAGAACCATCTTGGCGCCTACATCGACGCCAAAGGCAAGAAAGCGCTTCGAGGTGGCTATTATCTGCATTTGGAGCCGGAACATTGTCTGTTGGCTGTGGGCAATTATTGGTTGCCCACAAACATCCTGACTTCTTGTCGTAACAAAATCATGACAGAAACAGACGAGTGGCTGCGATGTGTCGAGAACAAGCAGTTTCTGAAATATTTCGGCAGCGCAGTCTCAAGTTCCTTCCAAGAACCCACGAACATCTCGAGTTGGGATCAGCCACAGGGTTTCGGCTTGGAGAAACTCAAGACCTGTCCTTCTGGCTTTCCTAAGGATTGGGAGTATGTCAGGTATCTGCGACTGAAGGACTATTGTGCCTGGCATGCTGTCGATGAGGATTTCTTTGAGGGCGATGGCTGGCTCGACGAAATGGAGAAGATGTATCGTGCAGCCAAGCCGATGATGGACTTTATGAATGAGGTGATTGACGACTACGAGTAGTTTACTTTTGGTTTTCAGTCTATCTTGAGGCAAAGAATGGTCAGGTCGTCGCTCTGATCAGCACTACCCACATGGGCAGCCACATCATTGAGTATCATATGCTCAATATCAGCGGTCTTCACCTGGGCAGTAACTGACAACGATGCCCCCAGAAGGCAAAGACATGCCATCCACTTGCGATATTTGAGCCATCTGTTCATATTATAATGATTTGTCTGCAAAGATAAGAAGAAAAATGAAATAATCCAAATTAATTTGGTTTTTCGCTATCTTAATTGTACCTTTGCACCTAAAATGAAGAAAAGACGATTATTTTATTCAGGTAATGTCTGGATCATTCTGGCTCTGATAGTCCTGTTTCCGCAGATGCTGATGGGGCAGGAAACAATCCTACTTAAACAGAAGGCTTTCCCAAAAACGGTTCCTGCTGGGAACTATAGTGGAATCACTTGGATGGGAGGTTCGCAATATGCCGTAGCAAACGATAAATCGCCAACAACAGGCTTTTATCTGATGACGATAGATACAGACCATATTTCTGGCGAACTGTTGTCTGTACGTGAGGATACCTTTCTGACTTGTGGCCAGCCTACTCGCGATGAGGAAGGCATCTGCTATGTGCCCAAGACACAGACCATTTTCGTGAGTGGAGAGAAAGATCAGGAGATTCTTGAGTTTGACCTTCAGGGTCAGTTGACAGGCAGAAAACTGAATATTCCAGAGATCTTCAAGACGGCCTATTCAAATCGTGGTTTCGAGGCACTTACTTATCAACAAAAGACACATCGTTTTTGGACCACTTCCGAGAACACTCTGAAGGCAGACGGAGAGATGCCAACGATAGACAGGAAAATCAAGAATCGCCTTCGCTTTCAGTCTTTTGGTGATGATTTGCAGCCCAAAGAGCAATATTGGTATGTGACAGACTCGGCGATTGTCAAAAAGCGCAAGGGCACTAGTATCATGGGTGTAGGCGGATTGGCTGCTCTTGAAGATGGGCGCATCGTGGTGCTCGAGCGGGAGTTGTATTTCCCCAAAAAGCAGATTGGCTCGTATTGTCTCGTTAAGCTCTATGTGGTGAATCCTGCTCAGCATCAGCCTGGCGAGGTGTTGAACAAAACTTTACTCACGACCTTCCGCACGAAAGTTAATCTCACTCGCCAGAACTTTGCCAACTACGAAGGCATCTGTGTGGGTCCCAAACTGGCAGACGGACGGCAGTTGCTGATTCTCATCTGCGATTCCCAAAACCAGCGTCGAGGCATTCTGCGCGACTGGTTTAAAACCATCATCCTTCCTTAAAAAAAGATAAATATTTGGTGGTTTGCAAATAAATACCTATCTTTGTGGCTTGAAATTAATTCATTACTAACAAATAACTTTTAAAAAAATGAACAACGTACCTGTAATTAAGATTGGAATCGTGGCAGTTAGCCGCGACTGTTTCCCTGAGTCATTGGCAGTAAACCGCCGTAAGGCCGTGATTGCCGAGTATGAAAAGAAGTTTGGTAAGGATGGCATCTACGAGTGTCCTATCTGCATTGTTGAGAGTGAGATTCACGCTCAGCAGGCGCTTGAAGATGTTCAGAAGGCTGGCTGTAATGCCCTTTGTGTATATCTGGGCAACTTCGGTCCTGAGATTTCTGAGACCATGATTGCCGACTGGTTCAAGGGCCCGTCGATGTTCATTGCTGCTGCTGAGGAGACTCAGAAGGATCTGATTGATGGTCGTGGCGATGCTTACTGCGGTATGCTGAATGCCAGCCAGGCCCTGAGCCTGCGCAAGACGCGTGCCTACATCCCTGAGGAGCCCGTAGGCGACGCTGCCCAGTGTGCTGAGATGATTCACGAGTTCCTGCCTATCGCTCGTGCTATCGTAGGTCTGCAGAATCTGAAGATTATCTCCTTCGGTCCTCGTCCTAACAACTTCCTGGCTTGTAACGCTCCTATCCGTGCCCTCTATGACCTCGATGTGGAGATTGAGGAGAATTCAGAACTCGACCTGCTCGAGGCTTTCCAAAAGCACCAGGGCGATCCGCGCATCGACGACGTAGTGAAGGATATGGCTGCTGAACTCGGTACTGGTAATAAAATTCCTTCTGTGCTGCCGAAACTCGCTCAGTATGAGTTGACACTGACCGACTGGATCGAGGGTCACAAGGGTTCTCGTCAGTTCGTGGCAATGGCCAACAAGTGCTGGCCTGCCTTCCAGACCATGTTCGGTTTCGTTCCCTGCTATGTGAACAGCCGTCTGACGGGTCGTGGTATTCCTGTAGCCTGCGAGGTGGATATCTATGGCGCTCTGTCTGAGTACATCGGCACCTGCATCACTCAGGATGCTGTGACGCTGCTCGACATCAACAACTCTGTTCCTACCGATATGTTCGAGGAGAGCATCAAGGGCAAGAAGTTTGCTTGTGACAGTTACACAGAGAAGGAAATCTTCATGGGCTTCCACTGTGGTAACACCGCTTCTTCTAAGGTCTGCAACTGCCAGATGTGCTTCCAGCGCATTATGGCCCGCGCTCTGCCTGTAGAGGTAACCAACGGTACACTTGAGGGTGACCTGAAGCCAGGCTTGGCAACCGTCTATCGTCTGCAGTCTACTGCTGACACCAAACTCCGTGCTTACATCGCTCAGGGTGAGATTATTCCTGTGGCTACTCGTTCGTTCGGTTCTATCGGTATCTTCGGTATCAAGAACATGAGCCGCTTCTATCGTCACGTCCTCATCGAGAAGCACTATCCGCACCACGCAGCCGTGATGTTCGAGCACGCTGGTAAGTATCTGTGGGAAGTGCTGAAGTACATGGGTATCCCCGTTGAGGAGATTGACTACAACTTCCCGAAGGGTGACTACTACCCAACAGAGAATCCTTTCGCATAAAGGTTTATTGATACCATACACTTTTCCGCCTTGCGTATCGAAAGATTCGCAAGGCGGATTTTTTTGCTTTTTCTTTGCCATTTCAGAAAAAAGAAGTAACTTTGTCGCTCGAATTATAAACCTACGGGTAATGGCAAAGAAAGATGGGGAACTCACCCCAATGATGAAGCAGTTTTTCGACTTGAAGGCAAAGCATCCTGATGCTGTGCTGCTGTTTCGTTGTGGTGACTTCTATGAGACCTATTGTGAAGATGCCGTAACGGCTGCTAAGATACTGGGTATCACCCTGACCCATCGTAACAACGGTTACAACAAGGGTGACGAGATGGCGGGCTTTCCCCATCATGCCCTTGACACCTATCTGCCCAAACTTGTAAGGGCAGGGAAACGTGTGGCTATCTGCGACCAACTCGAAGACCCCAAACTGACAAAGAAACTCGTCAAGCGAGGTATCACTGAACTCGTGACACCTGGTGTAGCCTTATCAGACAATGTGCTGAACTACAAGGAGAACAACTTCCTGGCTGCTGTGCATTTCGGCAAGGTGGCTTACGGCGTGGCATTCCTCGATATCTCGACGGGTGAGTTTTTGACAGGAGAGGGCACACAGGACTATGTGGAGAAACTCTTAGGCAATTTCTCACCGAAGGAGGTGCTCTTTGAACGGGGCAAGAAACAGCAGTTCGAACAGCGGTTTGGTAATAAGTTCTTTACCTTCGAACTCGACGACTGGGTATTTACTGATCAGACCTCACGCCAGAAACTGTTGAAGCATTTCCGCGTAAAGAACCTAAAGGGCTTTGGCGTGGATCACTTGCAGAACGGTATCATCGCCGCTGGGGCCATCCTGCAATACCTCGAACAGACACAGCACACACAGATAGGCCATATCACCTCGATTTCCCGTATTGAGGAGGATCGGTATGTGCGACTGGATAAGTTCACCATCCGCAGCCTCGAACTGATTCATCCGATGCAGGATGACGGTAAGTCGCTGTTAGATGTCATCGACAAGACGGTGAGTCCGATGGGAGGCCGTCTGTTGCGCCGTTGGCTGGTGTTCCCGTTGAAGGATGAGAAACCTATCAACGAACGCCTCGACATCGTGGAATACTACTACCGTGAACCAGAGTTCCGGCAGTGCATCGATGATCAGATTCATCGCATCGGCGATTTGGAACGTATCATCTCGAAGGTGGCTGTGGGACGCGTATCGCCTCGTGAGGTGGTGCAGTTGAAGACAGCCCTGCAAGCCATCCAACCCATCAAGACGGCTTGTCTCTATGCCAAGAATGAAGCACTTCAGCGTGTCGGCGAACAGATGAATCTCTGTGAGTCGTTGCGCGACAGGATAGAGAAAGAAATCCAGAATGATCCACCACAGTTGGTAGCGAAGGGTGGAGTGATTCGCAATGGTGTGAATGCTGAACTCGACGAACTCCGTAGCATTGCCTATAGCGGCAAGGACTATCTGTTGAAGATCCAGGAGCGTGAGGCTCAGGAAACGGGTATCTCTTCACTGAAAATCGGCTATAACAATGTCTTCGGCTACTACCTCGAAGTGCGTAACACCTATAAGGATCTGGTGCCGCAGGAGTGGGTGCGCAAGCAGACGTTGGCTCAGGCAGAGCGTTATATCACACAGGAACTGAAGGAGTACGAAGAGAAGATCCTTGGTGCCGAGGATAAGATTCTGAGCCTTGAGGCCAAACTCTTCAATGACCTGATATCGGGTATGCAGGAGTTTATTCCGCAGATTCAGATTAATGCCAATATCGTGGCCCGCCTTGACTGTCTGCTGAGTTTTGCGAAGGCTGCTGAAGAGAACAAATACGTGCGGCCTGTGATTGACGCAACGGAGGTGATTGACATCAAACAGGGTCGCCACCCTGTTATTGAACAGGAACTGCCGCTTGGTGAACGCTATGTGCCGAATGATATCCTGCTCGACAATGAGCGTCAGCAGATCATCATTATTACGGGACCGAATATGGCAGGTAAATCTGCGCTGTTGCGCCAGACGGCTCTGATAGTACTACTCGCCCAGATAGGTTGCTTTGTGCCAGCAGAGGCTGCGAAAATCGGTCTGGTGGATAAGATCTTTACTCGTGTGGGAGCCTCGGATAACATCTCCCTTGGTGAATCCACGTTTATGGTGGAGATGACGGAGGCCTCTAATATATTAAATAATGTGTCGTCTCGTTCGTTGGTACTTTTCGATGAGTTAGGGCGTGGTACTTCTACCTATGATGGTATCTCCATCGCCTGGGCGATTGTGGAATATCTGCATGAGAATGCCAAAGGCCATCCTCGTACGCTCTTTGCCACGCATTATCACGAACTTAACGAGATGGAGAAGAACTTCTCCCGCATCAAGAACTACAACGTCAGTGTGAAGGAGGTCGATGGCAAGGTGATTTTCCTGCGCAAACTTGAAAAGGGCGGTTCTGAGCACTCCTTTGGTATCCATGTGGCAGAGATTGCAGGTATGCCTCGCTCGATTGTGAAGCGTGCCAACGTCATTCTGAAGCAGTTGGAAGCAGAGAATGCTTCTGTCGGCTCCGTTGGCAAACCCACCGCCGAGATCGCTGCCTCCCGTGAAGGTATGCAACTCTCCTTCTTCCAACTCGATGATCCCGTGCTCTGCCAAGTGCGCGATGAAATCCTGGGTCTCGATGTCAATAACCTCACCCCCCTCGAAGCCCTCAACAAACTCAACGACATCAAAAAGATCGTCAGCGGCAAATAGACCATCTATTCAACCACTCATAAGTTTCTTACCACAAGGTCAAGAAAGCATGGGGCTCGGGTCTATGACTATCAGGTAGATAGCCTGTTGTCAGACAAATGTCAGACAAATGTCAGGTATTATTTTTGGTGACTAATCATTCTCTTCATAACTTTGCAATCAAAAAAAGCAAGTATGAAGAGATTTTTTATCTGGGCGATGCTTATGGCATCCCTCGCAACTTCGGCACAGAAGGAAGTAGAATTACAAGAGGTGACTGTTCAGGGTTCTAAAGTAGTGCAACGAGTGGACGGGCAGACCATCTATCCCACTCGCCAACAATTAGAGAGTTCCACGAACGGCTACTCACTGTTGTCGAAACTGACACTGCCCCATCTGCGCGTTGACCCCGTGATGCATACCATTACGGCGCTCTCCAATATCGGCAGCGTGCAGGTGCGTATCAACGACATCGTTGCCTCGAAAGAGGACTTGCTCGCGCTCGACATGAAAGCGGTGAAGCATATTGATTATATAGACAATCCAGGAGTCAGATATGGTGAGGGCATCGCCTATGTTGTCAACATCATCGTTAAGAAGCCTGTCAGCGGTTACGATATTGGGGCAGACCTCACGAATACACTCACAGCCGTGAACGGTGATGAGACCGTCTTTGGAAGATTCAACTATGGTAAGAGCGAGTTCGGAGTAAACTACTCGTTGGGCTATCAGAATTTCAAGGGAACAGAATATGAAGAAAAAGCGTCATACGAATTGGAGTCGGGTACGGAGTACAAAGTCTTACGCCAACAGTTAGAGGGACAGAATAAGAGTCTCGACCACAAAATTCAACTTACCTATAGTCTGAGCGACTCGAACTATGTGTTCCAGTCGAAACTCTCAGCCCATCGAGACATTCAGCCCGATAGGTTGTGGACCAAGTTTGAAAACTATGAAGACCATTCCTCGTCCCGTACCTCATCGCCTGTGCTCGACCTCTATTTCCATAAAGACTTCAAGCGTCATCAGTCGCTGACAGCCAATGTCGTGGGAACGTATATCCATACCGACAGCCATTCAGAGCATAACGAAGGAAGTAACTATGCCTACGACGTGACAGGTAAGACCTATTCGCTGTGGACTGAAGCCATCTATGAGAACCGTCTGAAACCATTCACTCTATCCATGGGCACTCAGTATGGGCAGAAATATATTAATAATGTATATTCGGGCGATGCCAATGCCGACAATTCCATGCGTTCATCAATGCTTTACCTGTTCGGGCAACTGAAAGGTCGTCTTGGAAAACTTGGCTATATGGGAGGACTCGGCGTGAGTACGCGCTACTATCGGCAGGCAGATAATAGTGACCGCTTTCTGCTGTTCCGTCCTAAACTAACTGTTTCCTATCCATTGGCCAGGAATCTGAAGGCGAAATACGACTTTGAGATATCGCAGCACGTCTCGCAGATTGCCCTCGTCAGCGATGTCTCAATCAAGCAAAACGCTATGGAGACGTTAGTGGGTAATCCTGAGATCACTCCCAATCGCGTCACTTCGCACGATCTCCGTCTGACCTATTCCACGCCCCGTATCATGACAGAGTTACAAGGCTACTGGCGACTGAATGCCAACTGCAACATGGAGAAATATACCCGCAAGGACGGACATTTCTATCAAACACAAACCAACGGACGGAGCAGCGAGAGGCATCAAGTATGCTTGAATGGCCGAGTCGTGACGGACGAAGGCGAAGCCAACGTCGGTAACGAGTGTAGTTTCTTCTTCATCCAGAGTTACAACCGCTGGGAGGCTATACCAGAGCATCTTTCCATCACCCTCTATGGTGGCATCTACCGTTTCTTTAACTTCACGGATGACTATCGCCATACCTATACGGCCTTCAACGGTGGTGCCAGCGTCGAAGCTTACCTTGGCCGATGGACGCTGACAGCCTACGCTGATAATGGCTGGAACTTCATGGAGGGCGAACATCGGGGACATCAGGCTCCTGCATGGTATCTCACAGCCTCTTATCGCATGAAGCATCTCACCCTATCCCTCTATGCCCAGCATCCTTTCTGCGCCCGTCCGCTCACCAACAGAACGGAGGTGCTTAGTCGCTATATCCACAAGGAAGTATCGCAGCATAGTAGTGACTTCGGTAATATGCTGACACTCAACCTTACATGGCATCTGTCGTCTGGTCGCAAATATCGCGACATTCAGCGTACCATGAATCATCGGGATACGGAAACAGGAATCCTGCAAAGCAAATGAGAAAGGCTATCTTCACCACGAACTCGTAAGCATCGTCACCTTTCACCAGGATTCCTTGCCCCAAATTTGGGTGAAGGTTTCCCGAGGTCGGAATATGTTGCCCGAGATATGGGGCAGACTTTTTCCGGTTCAAAATGATATACTCTAAATCCATGACAGGCCATTCAAAAACTTCAAAACATTGCGCCGAATCCGGGACAGACCTATGCACAGGGTGCAGAAACGTGCCTCAGATTCAGGGCAGACTTTTGCCCGGTGTGCATAGTCTTCCCCGGGTTTTAGGGCAGATAAATCAAGATGAAAATGGAAAACTCCGAGGATTTGTATGGCATCAGCGACGACAGGGAGCATATTACCTAGTTTTCGTTCGAGGGTGAGTTTGCGGGCGATTATCCCGCCTGCCTCGACGGTCGTCCATCGCAGACTACGATCGAGGCAATGGTACCCACCCGAGTGCCCGCGCCAGCTACCTCGACTTCTATCGTGCCACAGCCCGCGAACGCTATGAGTTGCTGCTGCAGCGTTGCCCCGGCATTGTTGAGCATCTTGCCTTGCAGGACCTCGCCTCGTTCTTGCGTCCCTGTGGTAGCAAGCGGCAAAGCCGAGCGCCTTTGCATCACCCCGCAGATGCTCTCCAAAATTCGCAAAAACATCTCTTTCGGAGCACAAAAATAGCATATTTACAATAATTCACTAATCAGTTTATCGATTTTTGTATGCTACACAAACTTTTTGTGCGAATTATTTGGAAGTATCGTAAAAAAAGATTACCTTTGCAGCAAATTATTAAGCTCCGCCATTCTTTCTTGAATGGACATGGCCGTCCGAGGACGGCTTTTTTATTATATAGACATCGGTAATATGGCACAACGCGTAACATTCTACATTGATGGATTCAACTTCTACTATGGCCTTCGCCGCACCAAGCGCAACGAGCCGCAGTGGGGTGACTACTATTGGATTGACATGGTGAAACTCTGCCAAGGTTTTCTTGGCGAAGGACAGGAAGTGGAGAAGGTCATCTATTTTACCGCATCGCCGCTTAACCCTGAAAAGAGCAGCCGACAGAGTGCCTTCCTCAATGCCAACAAGCTTATCAATGGTGAGCGTTTCGAGGTGGTGCGCGGAAAGTATCTTGACAAGCAGATACAGTGCCCCAATTGCCATTACGCCATCTCGCGTCCAGAAGAAAAGAAAACCGATGTGAATATCTCCGTGCGTATGATTGCCGACTGCGTACTTGATGCTACTGACACCATTGTACTTGTCAGTGCCGACAGTGACCTTGTACCGCCTTTGGAGTTCATTCAGAAGC
>Ga0247608_10005109_pt1 | contig 14336 bp, 7 predicted proteins | sample 176DNAGHGlowgp2_FD_193490 | JGI IMG/M metagenome (GOLD analysis project Ga0247608, IMG submission 193490) | Sheep rumen microbial communities from Palmerston North, Manawatu-Wanganui, New Zealand - 1766 DNA GHGlow gp2 | ecosystem: Host-associated > Mammals > Digestive system > Stomach > Rumen ...
ACCAACTGCTGTGGTGGAATAAGGCAAGCAACACGATGCAGCCGATGAATCCAGGCGACTATGAAGTAGAGGTGCAGTGATGTGACGCTGACAGGTCGAAAACTGTAATTTGTATCGGACAGGGCGTGCTTGTATCGCCTTTGTAGTCAAGGAAATACAAGGGGATTTCTGAAAGCTGTCATTTTACGTTGTAAAAGCTATGCTTTTGCAGTGTAAAATGATAGCTTTTACCGTATAAAACGATAGCTTTTAGAGTGAGAAAGATGTCACCTGTAAAATTGGTGCGGTAAGACATGCCGTCCAAAGGATATTTTCAAGGTTATAAATACGCAATCTTTTGTTATTTTTTATTTAAATATTCGGCAATCTGCGAATTATTTTGTAACTTTGCACATTAAAGCACAATTTTTATATATTATAAAATGAAATCCACAGAAATAGAGATACGGACTGTCTGTACAAAAAAGGAAATAGGAAAGTTTATAGATTTCCGTACGCAGTTGTATAAGGACGACCCATGCGCCGTGCCTTATCTGTATATGGATGAAATGGACTCACTGTCAAAGGACAAGAACCCTTCGTTTGAATTCTGCGAAGCAGAGTATTATATGGCTTACCGCGACGGAAAGCCGGTAGGACGCGTGGCGGCTATCATCAACCACAGGGCAAACGAGAAGTGGGGACAGAATAACGTTCGTTTCGGATATTTCGACTTCATAGATGACGAAGAGGTTTCTGCAGCCCTTATCGACAAGGTCAGGGAATATGGCAAGGAGCATGGCATGGATACCATTATCGGTCCTATGGGATTTGTAGATATGGACCGTGAGGGTATGCTCGTAGAGGGTTTCGACACCATGGCCACGATGCATGCCAATCATAATTTCCCATACTATAGCAAGCATATTGAACAACTGGGATTTACGAAAGACAATGACTGGGTGCAGCAGCTTGTCACCGTGCCTGACGAGGTGCCTGAGAAGATGGCTAAGATAACCCAGATGATTGGCAAGCGCTATAACCTGAAGGCTCATAAGCTTACCAAGAAGCAGTTGGTTGACGAGGGCTATGGACTGAGGCTCTTCCATGTGCTCAACGAGTGTTACAAAGACCTCTATGAGTATTCAGAGCTTACTGACCGCCAGATAGATAATCTGCTGAAGAACTATCTCTCCATAGCCGACCTTAATCTCGTGACGTTCATCTTCGACGAGAATAAGAAGTCGGAGGAGCACCCCGACGGTGAGATGGTAGGTTTCGGAGTAAGCTTCCCGTCATTCTCTGAGGCACTGCGCAAGACTAAGAACGGCAAGCTGTTCCCCTTCGGATGGTTCCACCTGCTGCGCACGCTGAAGTGGCACAACACCGATACGGTGGACCTGCTTCTCATAGGCGTATTACCTGAATACAGGGCAAAGGGCGCCAACGCCATACTCTTTGACGACCTCATACGCTGGTATAAGAAGTATGGATTCACCAAGGCTCTGACACTCGCCATGATGGAGACCAACGACGGAGTGCTTTCAGCATGGCAGTATTTCGAAGCAAAAACCGTAAAGAGGCTTAGAAGTTACAAAAAAGCGTTGTAATCGCTATTAAAACAATAAATTACGTTTAATTCAAACAAAGAAAAGACATTGTGTTCGCACACAGTGTCTTTTCTTTGTTTTTTCTGTAAAAAAAATTTGCAGGAACAAAAATTATTTCTTATATTTGCAGCACCATAACTAATAACCATCTTTAAATCAACATAAAACAAATAAATCCAGACTCTGAAAAGTCAGAATGTTTTTGTAAGATTTCTATCGCTAATAGATACCCATTATTAGATATTTGGAATATACGGAAATAGTCACATAATATAGAATAGATATAAGCACTTATAACAAAACCAAAAACTACACACCATGAAGAAATTGTTTACCTTCGTTGCGTTGATGACGATAGCCATCAATGCGCAATCGCAAACTCTTACGGCAACTTTGCAACAAGGAGATGTCATAACCCCGTTCTATGGTGCCACTGCATTTAAAGAGGCATACGAAGCTGCTAACGATGGTGCCATAATCACTTTGTCGCCGGGATTGTTTGATCAAAGAACTATAGAGAAATCCATTACCGTTTATGGATCGGGGGCTTACGGAGATGACGACCAGATAACGTATGTCCCAAATATATGGATAAAGCACTCTGGCGTCAGAGTAGAAGGACTGTATGTTCAATCTTCACTTCGCGTGGAGAATGAAAGTTCTAAAAACAATGTGGTTCGTCATTGTTATATAAAAGAATTGTCGTTCGACTATAATCCATCAGACAATATTATCAATCAATGTACCATCGACAATATGCGCTGTGGTGGTACAGGCGAATTGATTACAAACTGCGTCGTTAATAATCTTAATAGTAATGGCAATGCATTAGCCCCAGTGACTTTCATCAACAGTACCATCTTCCAAGGATGGTATGTAGATCATCTTAAAAATAACATATTCCGCAACTGCGTTGTCGGGATGTGTGATGATAAACCAACACTTGGATCGCCAGGACAGTACTACAACAATGTATTCTTCAGATACAGTTCCGATGGTTCGAAAAACAGTTTTGCTGTGCAGGTGTCTTATGCCGACGGTTGCGTACGTTCCGGAAACTCGGTTGATACGTTTGGTAATCTCTTTGGCGGCAAGACCGACCTTTCACTGATGCCAAACACCAGCGTAAAGGGTGATGACAACACCAAGGTTGGTCCGGAGGGAGGAGCCGGATATAAACTCTATCCGGCAATCCCACGTATCATAAGCAAGCAGATAGACCGCCAAACTGATGCGAATGGAAAGATAAACGTAAGCATCCAGGTTAAGGCTGAGTAATAATCATAATGAAAAACATCAGCGACTATGAAAAGGTTGATTTACATACTCATCGCCTTGCCGCTGTCAGTAATGCTGAATGCACAAAAGAACTTGTCACTATATGAATATTGGATTGACAGGGATTATGATAATCGCCAGGAACGTTACCTCTCGCAGACTGAAGAAAACATAGCTTTTTCTATTGATACACAGAACCTGGAGGAAGGAATACACGACGTAAGCCTTCACGTAAAGGATAATGAAGGAAACTGGAGCGAGACAGTGTGCAGCTATTACTATGTGACACGCTACAAGCGGCAGGGAGGTACGCAAGTGACTACTTGTGAATATTGGCTTGACGATGAATATGCTCTGCGTAGGCAGCAGACAGTGACTGATGATAATGTAGCATTAGCTGTTGATATGTCAGCCATGCAGCCAGGTATGCACACGTTGTCGTTGCGTATGAAAGACGACAACGGTAATGCTACGGCCACTGTGCGTAGTTATGTATATGTGCGCACTGCGCCTGAAACTGTTTCAGGTGATGTGGTAGAGTGTGAATACTGGACGGATGATGACAGCTCTGCCAAGAAGGTGGTGGCAGTCAGCGGAGAAAATATAGCCATGTCTATTGACGCTTCATCATTGTCATTCGGCAAGCATACCCTAAGCTTGCGTGTGAAAAATGCGCAAGGAAACTACAGCGGAGTGATAACCGACTCCTTTTATAAGCTCCCAGTTGAAGAAGAGTCTGGCACACCAGTTACGTGCGAATATTGGATAGACCAGGATTTTGCTAACCGTAAGGAGGTGCCCGTAACAGGTGGGGCAGTAGCATTTACAGTTGATGCATCAGACAGTCTTGATGGCATGCACTTGTTATCATGGCATATACGTGATGACAAAGGGAGATATGGAGCTTTGAATAGCTGTATGTGTTACAAGTATACTCCTGATTCTCAGGCAGAAAATATAACATGGTATCAGTATTGGTGGAATGACCGTGCAGACATGGCAGTACGCAATGATGTGTCATCCAATGGTATTTTTACATTGGAAGATATAGTTGAAGTGCCTGACTATGTCAGTGAGACTCGTGGTTTGGAAACGGGTACGGCAGAGTTTCATATCCTGTTTGGCAATGATAAAGGAATCATATCCAATATAATTACAGAAACGGTGACCGATAAAATACCACCGACTTCGCACATGAACCCATTGCCAAGCACACAGGAAACCAGCCGTCAGGAGTTGTCATGGAGCGGAACGGACAAGTGGTCTGGGGTGATGGATTACACGGTGTACGTATATAACGATATGGAAGGACAGTTTGTGCCATACGTAGAGAATACCTCTGATACGGTAATTACTTACTATTGCTCACAGAAAGACCATGTGGTGAAATTCTTTGTAATAGCCCGTGACAGCATGGGAAATGTGGAGCCAATGAAAACAGAAGCAGAAACCGAAGTGCGTTTCATGTATGTTGACGTGTATCCTCCAACAACGGAGTTGCAGGCATCAAGTGAAACTGTGAATGTAGGTGAGGCTGTAGAACTGACTTGGAGAAGCATAGATGATTCTAACGATATAGCGGTGACAAATATCTACTATTCGGAAGATGATGGACCGTTGATACTTTGGAAGACTGTAGCAGGAGAATCTACTGCTACGTTCAAAGGTAAGGCTGGCAGCACCTATCACTTCATCGTCACTGCATGTGATACGGAAGGCAATTTGGAGAAACCTAACATCGCAAAAGCAGTTAAGGTACATTTCAATAATTGAGGAGGCATACCATGAGAAATATATTTCGAAATAAAGGTGAAACATTCTGTGCCATCATGTTGTTATGTGTGATGGTGTTCGCAAGTGCTCAGCAGGTACAGGCGCAATATAGCAAGTCGGGATATGTGGGCGATTTGATAAGTTATAGCTTCGTACCACAATATCCTGGCAGAGGTTATGTAGAGACTGTAGTATGGGAGAGTAGTGACCCTACTGCCGTCAGTGTAATGTCAACTGGTGCATCTGCATCACATGGCTACATCCTGAGATATTTCACGGGATACGTGACGATAAGAGCCACATATTATTACAAATACTACATTACAGGTCATACGTATCCTTATGCTGCGCATGCCATGAGAACATTCAGTGTGTCGTGTAATCAGGTCTCAATAAACGTGACGCCCTCAACCATTACGCTTGCTCCTGGTGATACATATAAGCTGAGTTATGCCCTGACACCAAATGTTTCAAGTACGTTTGTTGGATGGATTTCAGGAAATGAAAATGTTGCAACCGTAAGTGGAGGAGTGATAAAAGCTGTGGGACCAGGCTCAACGCGTGTGTATGGACTTACGAATAGTTCTACGTCAAGTTATTGTTTGGTGAATGTGGTGTATTATGAACCAACTAAGATAACGCTGCCAGCCACAAGCACCGTAGAATTAGAGGGCGGTATGAAAATAATACCGACTTTTGAGCCGGAGCTTGCGAGCGCAGACATTACATGGACATCAAGCAATCCTGATGTGGCTATGGTAAATGAGACCGGTTACGTGACACCTGTAGGTTGCGGAACAGCTGTAATTACTGCCACTACAGACAATGATCTTACGTCGTCAACAACGGTGACGGTGAAAGAACCTGACTATAAAGTAACAGACATGACACCATTGGATGATGCCACAGGACAGTCTGCTTTCGTAGCACCCAAAGTGACTTATTCGCTCAACTCAAAGCGAGGCAGCACATTTGATAATATTACACTGACTACTGGCGGAAAGAATGTGGAAGGAACTGCCACCATTGAAGATGGAACGGTGGTGTTCACTCCTGCTCATCCTCTTATGGAGAATACTGACTATATTCTGACGATACCTGCTGGTGCTGTGGCTAATAAATGGGGAACGGAATGTTCCACCACTGTCACACAACATTTTCGCACGGGTGATTATGAGAAATTAGGTATTGCCATATCAGATAATGGTGGTTTCGTTAAGTCTGGCAACCAGATTGTCTTGTCCACAGATTATGAGTCTGCTGAAATACATTATACCATTGATGGAACGGAGCCAACAAAGGAAAGTACACTTTATACTGGTCCGATAGCATTATATCAGGATGTACAGTTGCGTGCAAAAGCATTCAAGGAGGGGTATGCACCGAGTGATATGGTATCTGAGGATTTTATCATAAGCAACATGGAGATATTGAGAATGTTTCCTGTGAATGAGAAAATATACAAATATGATCACATCATACCGTATATTTTATTCAGTAATGCGATTTCTCCAAGTGCCAACATAAACAATGTAAGAGTGTTGAAGAATGCTACGGAAGAGGTGGAAGGCGAGGTGATAGTTGCCGACAGCTCTATCTGTTTCGTGCCTGAAAAGACCTTTGCGCCAGGAGCTGTATATACAGTACTTATCCCTGAAAATGCAGTAAAGACATCAAAGGGAGAACCTAACAGTGGAAACGAATGGAAGTTTACGACAGGAAATGTAATAACCCAGGTGTCTGCCGGACTTGAAATCTTTGCTATCCATAAAGCTGATGGCAGCCTTTGGACTTGGGGTGACATTATAGAAAATGCTGATGATGTGAGTGGCAACTACAGTAGTCGGAAACGCAGTGAGCCTGTATGGTACAAAGCAGATACAAAATGCGTGGCAACAGGCATGACTCATTACGGTTTCTTGACAACAGACAACAAACTGTATATGTGGGGCAGGCAGTATTGTGGGGAGTTTGGAAACAATAGTACAAACTCATCAATCCAGCCCATAGATGTCATGTCAGAAGTGACAGACGTTTCTATAGGAGGTCAGACTACTGCTATAATAAAAAACGGCAATCTTTATATGTGTGGCAGAAACGACTATGGACAGATAGGCGATGGTACGGTGGAGACAAAGACTGCACCTGTGTATGTAATGGATGCCGTGAAGAAATGCGTAGCAGGATATTGTTCAACATACGCAATAAAAACAGACGGAACATTATGGGCATGGGGTAGAAATGATTATGGAGAACTTGGAGACGGTACTGTTAATGAGCAACATGAGCCGGTGAATGTAATGGCTGACGTAGCAGATGTTGCTGTAGCAAGGCTCGGAGGTTATGGGGCAGCCGTGCTGAAGACTGATGGTAGCCTTTGGGTACTTAAAGAGAATCCTGTAAAGATATTGACTGAGGTGCGGACTATGTCTGTAGGTGCTGATTTCATAGCTGCCGTGAAACATGATGGAACCCTCTGGACATGGGGCAATAATGAAAAAGGCCAACTCGGGAATGGAGGTTTTGAAGCTCAGAATACACCTGTGAAGATAATGGAGAATGTTGACAGTGTTGACTGTGGCTACCAGAATGCAATCGTGCTGAAACAGGATGGCAGCGTGTGGACATGGGGAAATTCACAACGTTCTATCTGCTGCACTCCTGAGAAAAAAGTAGAAGGAATGTCTCACTCTGCAATGCAAGGACTTACAGGATGCTCAAGGAAAATATCCTTGAAGTCAGGAGATGTGACAGTTATGCGTGCCGTCACTGAGCCAATAGATGCTGAATATACAACTTGGGAGTGGTCTTCCTCTGATTATGATGTGGTCACTGTAGATGACCGTGGAGTGGTAGAAGCCAAAGCTGATGGCATAGCCACGTTGACATTGACGGTGGACGATACATTCATGGCCGTATGTGAAGTACAGGTTGGTAATAACTTGTCGGGTGATGTCAACAATGACGGAGCAATTACAATGGCTGATGCAAACTCTGTGGTTAATTATTTCCTTGCGAATGACAAAGAAAGTGTCACGAACTTTAACATTAAGTCAGCAGACGTTAATAATGACGGAGATATAACCATGGCAGATGCAAATCAGATTGTAAACATCTTCCTTAATTCAAAATAGTAACGAATACAATTTTTGGATGCTTTTCACTCGTATATGGAGTAACTTTTTCTTGTGATTATTTTGTCATGTCAGAAAAAAATCGTATCTTTGCCAATTGATTAAAATTACAGATTACATCATAATACAAATGGCTGAAGATATAACAGGACAGACAGAACAGGTAGAATATACCGACGACAACATACGAAAGCTGTCGGACGTGGAGCATATACGTACGCGTCCGGGTATGTATATAGGCAGGCTCGGCGACGGTACGCATGCTGAGGATGGTATCTATGTATTGCTGAAGGAGGCCATTGATAACAGTATCGATGAATTCCGCATGAACGCCGGTAAGCGCATAGAGGTGGATATGTATGAGAACAAGGCCATCTCGCTGCGCGACTATGGTCGTGGCATTCCGCAGGGTAAGATGATTGAGGCTGTAAGCCAGCTTAATACCGGCGGTAAGTATGACTCAAAGGCATTCAAGAAGTCGGTCGGCATGAACGGCGTGGGTGTCAAGGCTGTGAACTTCCTCTCTACCAAGTTTGAAGTGCGCAGTTATCGTGACGGTAAGGTGCGCACCGCAAAGTTCGAGTGCGGAATATTGAAGAGCGATACTACCGAGCCTACACAGGACGAGACGGGTACATACATATACTTTGAACCAGATGCATCGCTGTTCAAGAACTATTCGTTCCACAATGACATAGTGGAGACGATGCTGCGCAACTATACCTACCTGAATACAGGACTGGCTATAATGTTCAACGGTAGGCGCATAATATCACGCAACGGACTGCAGGACCTTCTGAAGGATCAGATGACGAGCGATCCGCTATATCCTATAGTCCACATGAAGGGCGAGGATATAGAGATTGCCTTCACGCACACTAATCAGAATGGTGAGGAGTATGACTCGTTTGTAAATGGTCAGCACACTACCCAGGGCGGTACGCACCAGTCTGCCTTCAAGGAGCATATTGCCAAGACCATAAAGGAGTATTTCGGCAAGTATGAGTATGGCGATATAAGAAACGGACTCGTGGCTGCCATTGCGGTGAACGTGGAAGAGCCTATATTCGAGTCGCAGACAAAGATTAAGCTGGGCTCACTGGCCATGTCGCCTGATGGAGTGTCGGTCAATAAATATATCGGCGACTTCATAAAGACAGAGGTTGACAACTACCTGCATCGTAACCTTGACATAGCAGAGATAATAGAGGAGAAGATAAAGAACAGTGAGAGGGAGCGTAAGGCCATGGCGGGTGTCACGAAGTTGGCACGCGAGCGCGCCAAGAAGGCAAACCTGCACAATAATAACCTGCGAGATTGCCGCATACACTTCTCTGATGTGAAAAACGACCGTAAGGAAGAGTCAAGCATATTCATCACCGAGGGACTCTCTGCCAGTGGTTCTATCACAAAGAGTCGTGACGTGAATACGCAGGCTGTGTTCTCACTGCGCGGAAAGCCTCTTAACAGTTTCGGACTTACCAAGAAGGTGGTGTATGAGAATGAGGAGTTCAATCTGCTTCAGGCAGCACTGAACATAGAGGATGGTCTTGACAACCTACGCTATAACAAGGTGATTGTGGCTACCGATGCCGATGTGGATGGTATGCACATCCGCCTGCTCATCATAACGTTCTTCCTGCAGTTCTTCCCCGACTTGATAAAGAAGGGACATGTGTATGTACTGCAGACACCATTGTTCCGTGTAAGAAACAAGCGCACGAAGATCAAGAAAAAGGGCGTCATTGCAATAGAGGATGAGAAGCTCAAGGAGCGTGGCGAGAAACCAAAGGACTACATTACACGCTACTGTTACAGTGACGAGGAGCGCCAGCAGGCAATAGCTGATCTCGGTCCAGACCCTGAGATTACACGATTCAAGGGACTTGGTGAGATATCCCCGGATGAGTTTGCTGGGTTTATAGGTCCAGACATACGCCTGGAGCAGGTGACGCTGCACAAGAGCGATGAGGTGGAGCGCATGTTGGCTTACTATATGGGTAAGAACACTATGGACAGGCAGAACTTCATAATCGACAATCTCGTGATAGAAGAAGACAGGCCAGAGGAGGAAGAGTACTATGAATAAGCTTTTTCTCGCTCCGATGGAGGATGTTACCGATATTGGATTCCGTAAGTTGTGCAAGCGATATGGGGCGGCAATGGTATATACCGAGTTCGTTGCTGCTGAGGCTCTTGTCAGGTCGGTGAAAGACACTGTGCGCAAGCTCACCATAAGCGATGACGAACGTCCTGTAGGCATACAGATATATGCACGCACCACCGATGCAGCCGTAGAGGCAGCACGGATAGTGGAGGCTGAGGCGCATCCTGATGTCATAGACCTTAACTTCGGATGTCCGGTGAAGAAGGTGGCAGGAAAAGGTGCCGGCGCCGGTATGTTGCAGAAGATACCGCAGCTGCTTGAGATGACAGAGGCCGTGGCAAAGGCTGTCAGTACACCTGTCACGGTGAAGACTCGCCTGGGATGGAATGCTGACAACTATGTCTTTGGCAATGTATTGTCTAAGGAATACATGCCTGAAGGAGGATGGAATGGTGATGACTTGGCAGTACGGTTGCAGGAATGCGGTGCCAAGGCCCTCACTATACATGGTCGCACCAGGGCACAGATGTACACTGGTGAGGCAGACTGGACACTAATAGGTGAGGTGAAGAAGAATCCGAAGGTTAAGATACCTATCATCGGTAATGGTGACATAAAGTCGCTGGACGATGCCGACAGGGCTTTTGAGAAGTACGGAGTTGACGCGGTGATGATAGGTCGTGCTACGTTTGGACAACCATGGATATTTTCCCGTGAGGCAACCGAGAAACTTGCTGCAAGCGAGAAGATAGACATATTGCTTGAGCTCCTCCATATAAACATGGACTATATAGGCGATGAGTATAAAGCCATTCTGCATACACGCAGGCATCTGGCGGCCACACCTATATTCAAGGGCATTCCTGACTTCCGCTCTATGCGTATTCGTATGCTGAGGGCTAATACGGAGAAGGAACTCGTGGAGATATTGGATGAGATAAAGCAGAAGTTCTTCTGATAGGTACTTTCGCTAAAAACGACAATTCTGACAATTCCAGACATATAATATGTTGTCTGAGATTGTCAGAATTGTCGTTTTATGTGCTTATATGAACCTGACGGTGTTTATTTGTTGTTCAGCTTCAGCTTTAGTTTCGCTGGCTTCATTCCGTCGACCGTAGCTGTCACTGTTACATCACTGGCATCGAGGCCGGCGCGAAGGATTGCCATGACAGAGCCATTGAAGAGATTGCGGTGGTTGGTGACGTGCATCTCGTCAGACATTTGGTTGCCGTTGTCCATTGCCACCAATACGGCAGACTTGCTGTTTACGTCAACCTTTACGTCGCCTACGGCAGTCTGAACGCGTCGTCCTTTGCTGTCAACGGCATAGATGCGCAGGTGCTGCAGGTCTATGCCGTCAGCTTTCCAGTTTGCGTTGTCTGCCTCTATCTTCAGTGCCACTGCCTTGCCGGTGGTCTCAATCTTGTGACGTGCCACGACCTTGCCGTTGGTGCGTGCCACTGCCTCGCAGTATCCATCTTGGTATATAATGTTGTTCCAGCGTATCTGGTTGCGCATCTTGGCAGAAGCCTTGTCGTTCTGCTTGGTGCCGTAGCTCTTGCCGTTTACGAACAGTTCTACCTCGTCGGCGTTGGTGTAGGTTGTTATGCTTAGCGTGTCGCCGGCCTTGCGGTTCCAGTGGTCGCTCTGACCTTCGTTGCCTATCTGTACACCGTTCCACATTACGGCACCGCCCTTTTCCGATACACCGATATGTACCAATGGTTCGTCATCCTTGTAGAAAGACTTCATGTAGTATGCCTTTGGCTTAGGTTCAAGACTGATATCGAATACGCCCTGTACCCATCCTTTTGCCGGCCATCCCTGGCTTTCGCCGAGATAGTCGATGGCGCCCCAGTAGGCCAGTCCGATTACCTTGTCGCGGTCCATGGCGAAGAAGTTCTCGCCCATGGCAGACACCGATGCCTCACTCTGGTAGAACGTCATCCATGGGAAACGCTTGCCGTCGCCAGGGAAGTACATGTAACGGTAGTTGTATGCCTGTACGTCGGTAACCATGGCAAGGTCGCATGGCAGAGAGTCGGTCTCCCAGTTACGGTAGCGTGGGTGCATGGCTACGGTTACCTTGCGGGTGGTGTCGAATCGCTGTATGAGGGTCTTCATAAGCTTGAACTGCGTTACGCCAAAGTCGTTGAAAGGTTGGTCGTTGTATGACTGCAACTCGTTGCCTAATGACCACATTACCACGCATGGGTGGTTCCTGTCACGCTTGATGAACTCCTCTACGTGTCCCATCCAAAGGTCCTTGAAGTGTGCTCTGCCGGCACCGACATACTGGTCGTTCCACTTGTCGTAGAGCTCATCTATGAACAGTATGCCGTTTTCGTCACATACGTCGAGGAAAGATTCTGAGTATGGGTTGTGTGAACTGCGTATGTGGTTCATGCCAAACTCCTTCATCAGTTTGATACGCTTCTCTATTGCACGTGGGTATGCCGCTGCACCTAATGCGCCGTTGGTGTGGTGGTTTGCATAACCCTTCAGCAATACCTTCTTGCCGTTGAGCAGTAAACCTTTGTTGGGCACTATCTCTATGGTGCGTACGCCAAAACGCTCCACTACCTCATCTGCCACTGTGCCGTCTTCTCTGAGCAGCTGCACCTTGGCGCTGTAGAGGTTAGGATGCTCACAGTCCCATAGCTGTGCGTTAGGCAGGTCTATGGTAGGTATGGCAATCTCTTGTCCGTAGCGATAGTTGCGGTTACGCTTCAAGTCGTACTTCTCGTTGCTGACCACTGAGCCGTCGGGAGCTGTTATGGTCACCTGCATGGTCACGGTGTTCTGTTTGTTGAAGCACTGTACGTTGGCAGATATGTTCACCTTCTTGTTGTCAACAGTGGTGATATAGAGAGGGTGACGCAGGAAGAACATCTGCGGATCGGTGTAGATGATGTTGACATCGCGGAAAAGACCACCTCCAGTGTACCATCGGGAGTCTTTCGGACGACCTGTGTCGCAGCGTACGGCTATAGTGTTTTCTTGGCCGTAGCGCAGTTCTTTGGTAATGTCAATTTCAAATCCTACATATCCGTAGTCGGTTCCGCCTATGCGCTTGCCGTTAAGATATACGTCGCCTACGTACATTATACCCTGGAAGTCGAGTAATATGCGCTTGCCTTTCTTGTCGGCGCTTGGTGTAAAACTCTTTACATACCAGCCTTCGCCCATCTCCTTGAATCCTCGGGATGAGAGTCGGCTCTTGATGTTGGCACCGGCATCAGAGTTGTCTGCTTTCTCATCGGCAGCCGGAGCTACCCATGGCTGCTCAATCTGAAAGTCATGCGGTACGTTTATCTTCTGCCAGTTGGCAGCTTCTGCTACGGTGATGTTTGCACTTTGCTTGCCCAGTTTGAAGAACCAACCGCGGTTGAAGTTCTCAACTTGCCTGCCTTCTGCGAACATGCAGAGTGTAATGCAAGAAATAATTGCTGTAAGGGTTAGTTTTTTCATTATTATTTTGTTTTTGTTTGTTGTTTTCATATTGGTGGTGACTATGGTTTACCATAGTAAGTCATGCCAAATCACTGCAAAGTTACAAAGTTTTATTTGAACTACCAAAAAAATATATGACTTTTGCGATACAGTAATTCGTCAGTTTCTTGTTTATAGTGCATAAAAAAACACAGAACTGCTGATTTGTATATTTATAGAACCCACCTATAATGTATAAAAGTAAGTGACCGCCCATCACACATGGTGACGAGCGGTCGCTAAAATTAAATGTGGTTGTATATAACAGTTACGAGATTAGAAGTCGATGTCAACACCTATTGCGCCTACGCGATTTGAACGAGTGAAGGTGTTCTGTACGCCGTTAGCGTCAAGTGCGGTGGTGTATTTGTCGTAGCAAGTCTTGAAGTAGGCTGCGTTGATTGCAATCTTGTCGGTCACCTGGTACTTTACACCCAGTCCATAGCTCCATGAGTCAACTACGAATGAGATGTCGTTGATATACTCGTCGGTGTTGCCGTAACGCGTAATCTGGAAACCAGCACTGGCGGTCAGTTTCTTTGTTATATCCCACTCTGCACCGCCAAGGTACTCGTTTGTGCCGTTCGCAAGCATGTCGTTCTTGTTATCGTAGCGTGTAGAAACGCCAGATTCGTTCATCTTGTAGTAAGTCTTCTTTGCAGCCTTGTCGTAGAAGTGGTGGTAGCCTGCGTTAATGCGTACGCACTCAATCGGACTGTACTGCACACCGAAGGCAAGCAATGATGGCTGATCCTCGCGGATGGAAGTGCCGTCACGGTACACGTTCACTGCATCAATGGCGTGAGCCTCTTTCACGGTTGACTTGTTCTCCATTGACATCTTTGTGCGGAACTCATACTTTACGGCAAGGTTAAACTTACCAAGCTTCAAGTCTGCACCAAGGATAGGAGCAAAGCCTACACCACTTTGGTCTGACTGAAGGTTTACGCCTTCACGATA
>Ga0247608_10005110_pt1 | contig 14333 bp, 14 predicted proteins | sample 176DNAGHGlowgp2_FD_193490 | JGI IMG/M metagenome (GOLD analysis project Ga0247608, IMG submission 193490) | Sheep rumen microbial communities from Palmerston North, Manawatu-Wanganui, New Zealand - 1766 DNA GHGlow gp2 | ecosystem: Host-associated > Mammals > Digestive system > Stomach > Rumen ...
CTGTTAGTTTATTAAATCAAAGGGTTATAACCCTTTAGCATATAGATATATGTGTCTTAATTCTCATTATAGAAAAGTATTAGTATTCTCATATGAAATACTTGATAATATGTCTCAAGCTTATAATAAATTAAAGAAAAAGGTACTAAGCTTAGGTACTTTAGAAGATAGTACTAATACAGATTTTTATATGGATGAGTTTAAGAATGCTATTAGTGATGATTTAAATACTTCTTTAGCGCTTACTATTTTATTTAATGTTTTAAAAAGTGATTTAACTAATGAACAAAAAAGATATTTAGTAAGAAGATTTGATGAAGTATTATCTCTTGATTTATTAAATCAAGATGAATTAGAAACTGATAGTGAATTAATTAAATATATAGAATCTAAAATAGAAGAAAGAAATCAAGCTAAAAAAGATAAAGATTTTGCACTTGCTGATTCTATTAGAGATGAATTACTTGAAAAAGGTATTACTTTATTAGATACAAGAGAAGGTACTAAATACGAGGTTAAATAATTATGTCTGATTATGTTTTTGATTTTATTGTTATATTTGTTATTGGATTATTAATATATAAATTTATTTCTATTTTAAAGGCTATTAAACTGCTTAGACAAAGAAATAATATAAATGACTTAAGTGGATGTGAAATAGTTTCTAAGATACTTGAAAATAATAAATATGATGATATTTATATAGTTAAAACATCTAATCCTTTTAGTGAAGGATATAATAGTAGTAGAAATACTATTAAACTATCAGATGGTTGTTTTGATAATACAACCATCTCAGACATGATACTAGTTTCTAGATTATGCAGTAAAATAATATTGTCAAAACATAATAAAAATATTAATTTAAAAATTAATATAATTAAACTACTAGATATAATTAATATTTTAATATACTTTGGAGTAATATTATTTAGTATTTTAAAATATATGTATTATTTAAAAATTGCTTTAATTGGTTTTATAATTACAATATTAATAAGATTATTGTTTATCTCTTATGAAAAAGAAGTAAATAAAACTGCTATTGAAGAATTAAAAAAAATAGATTTAATAGATGAAATTAATAAGGATAGAATTGATAATTTATTTAATGAATTATCATTTGATGTTGTTGTTAAACCAATCTTAATTGTATATGATTTATATAGATATATTAATAATAAAATGAAATAGTTTCTTCTATTTCATTTTATTTTTATTTATGATATTATAATAAGTGTTTTAGGGGGTAATGATATGTTAAGTTATGAAAAAGTCATAAAAGAAATAAATTATTTGTTATATGATTCACATATTGAAGATGAAAAACTTTTAACTAGAATAAAAGAATTAGAACAAATAGTTTCTAACTATATGAAATATAAAAATGCTGAAAAAAATATTTCAATAAAAAATGATTCTAATATTTCTAATAGAATTGATAAATATATTGAAGAATATACTTTAAGAAAGAATGATTTAGAATTACAATTAGATGGTTATTTACCATCTTGTGGTAGTATAGAATTAGATGAATTAAATTATAAAATTAATAATTTAGAAAGAGTAAAATCAGAATTACCTCGTATATTAAATCATTTAATTATTTTGTTAGGTAATAATTATTCTATTTCTAAAGATAAATTAATAAACGAATGTATTAAAGAATGTTTTAATTGTAGTTCAGTAAAATTATTTGATAAAATTTATAGTACTGATACATATAATAAATTTTTTATTGATTCAAGTTTATTTGATAAAATAGGGGATATATTATTTAATAAAGAATTATTTGATAAATTAAAGAGTGCAACTATAAAATATAATGAAATAGAAAAATTAAAAAAAGAAAATGCTAATATGAAATTATTTATTAAATATCATGATTTAATTGAAAAAAGAAATGGATTATCTTTTTCTAAGGAATTGCTTGATAAAAAAATAATGAAACTTTCTGAAGATGAAATAGAACCATTAGAAAGCAAATTATCAAGAATAAAAGATCATAAAATTAAAGAAAAAATTAATTTTTTTAGAATTAGATATAATACATCTAAATTAAATGATTTAGTTTTAATGAGTGATATATTATTTTCTAAAAGAACAAAAAGACAAAATTGTATTAATAAAATAGAAACATATTTATCAAGTAAGGGACTTAACGTAGATGATATACCAAGTGTTTTATTTTCAAAAAAACAATATGAATATGAAATAAAAGAAAATGAAAAATTAATTTCTACAAAAGAGATTGAATATCAAAAATATATAGATTTGTTAGATGAAGAAACAAAAAATATTTTATTAACAAATTTTGAAGATATAGTTAATATTATTAATATATTTGGATTAAATGATTCTACTTATATTTATTTTTATATTATGTATATTTTAGAAAAGATTGATACTATGGAAATAACAACTGAAGAATGTAGAGAAATGTTTAGTACTAATTATAATAAAAAGATATGGAATCAATTAGCTAATTATGTAGATGATGAAATTGCTCAAATTGAGAATTATAAAATAGAAACAAAAAAACTAACTAAAAAAATTTAGTTAGTTTTTATTTCTGCATTAGCATTATCTTCTAATAATTCAGGATTATCAAATATATATTGTAATAATTTAACAGATTTAACAAAATAAAATCCATCTGCTATTCTTTCATCTAAATTAATACCAAATTCTACAATTTGTCTTATTTCTTTTTCTCCATTTTCATTAATTATTTCTGTTGGTTTAATTTCTCCCATAGTAGCTATTGAAGAACAAGTTCCAAAGTTAGTAATGTTATGATATATAGCACCACATTTTAAAGTACCTAAGTTAGATACTATCATACTACTATAATATAGATTATCTTTTTGAAGTGATTTAGGTAACATATCTTTTTTATCCATCCATTTAAGTAATCCTACTAATGGTACTCTTATTATATTAGGAAGTTTACCAATTGTATCAATAGCGCTATTAGCACCTTCCTTTTTAAAATGTTCTTTATCTCTTACACCATTAACTTTATCTTTAATATATTTACTTATAGTAAAAATATTATCTTCTGGATTAATAGGAACCATAATCATCATTTCTTCTGCATGATCATCAAATGCTACTTTAGCAACAAATGAAATAATTATATCATTATGTTCGAATAAATGTCTATTCATAACAAAATAATTTAATTTTGGTCTATTATAAAATACTTTTCCAATAGCGGTTACAAAAGCATGGAAATATGTCATATCGAACCCTTCATCTTTTTTCTTTTTAACATATTCAACAAGTTTTGTAACATCTAATTTTTGATTAATATATACGTCTGAGTCACATCTATCTGGTTTAATATCTAATATTAATTGACCCATGCCGCTTAAATTATCAACTCTTCTTCCATCTTTTCTATCTTTAAATCTCTTTTTCATATATCTACTCCTCATATATAGTTTATCACAATTCATAACTAAATTAAAAATTATTATTGTTTATGATATTTAAATAGTATATAATAAAAAACTATAGGTGATAATTATGAATAAAAAAGAAAAAGAGTATTACGTATACGCTATTGTATATAAAAGAATAAGATATAGTGATAAATATTATATATTTATTCCATGTGATACTGTATATGGTTTATATAATGAAGAAACTAAAGTATTAATAGATAAAAAAGGTAAACATTTAGTAAATTGTAATAGTTATGATATTGTAAAATCTGCTAATAAATATACATTTGGATATGATCTAGTTGTTAAAGATTTAATTGAAGTATTTAAAACAGATGATATAGATTTAGCACTAAAAAGATTTTATGATTATTACTCAAATAATATTTTAATAGGTAAAGTAGATGATACTACTAAATCAATAATTCTTAATAATATAAGTATTGATTTTATGGATGATTTAGTAAAGGATTATAAAATAGAAAATAATGAAGGTAATTATGAAGTAACACTTACAAAAGCACAAATTATTTCTTTATTACGTACATCTAATTTTAAATTAGCTAAACAAGAACTACATAAATTATTAAGTGCTATTAACTTTACTGAAAAACTTTCTGAATTTAAACCTGTAAAAAAAGTTACAGGTACTATAGGTACTACTAATTTATTAGTACATGAAGCAGAAAAAGCAGTAAGTCCTAATATTATTACACCAGAAAAAGAAAAAGTTTATTTAGAATTATTTAGTGATGATACAAAAGATACGGAAAAAACTAGAATGTGTAAGAAGTTATATGAGTATATAACAAAATATTTAGTAGGACAAGATGATGCAGTTAAAAAATTATTAAGCGTTGTAATGACTAATTTAAAAGCTACTAGTGGTAAAGAGATAATAAGACCTTTAGTAATAGGACAAACAGGTAGTGGTAAATCATATTTCTTTAAATTACTTGAAAAAATATTAGATATACCTGTTTATATGGTTGATTGTAATACTTTAGTACAAGCTGGATATGTAGGTAAAAGTATAGATGATGTACTTAAAGACTTATATATGATATGTAATAAAGATATAGATAAAACTGAACATGCACTTATAATATTTGATGAATTTGATAAACTTGCAAATAATGGTGCTGATGTATCAGAATTAGGAGTACAAAAAGCATTACTTAAATTTTTTGAAGGGCATAAATATGTAGTAGCACTAGATAAAAATGAATTAAATAAAGCAGTAATTGATACATCTATGATGAATATAGTAGCTTGTGGTGCTTTTGAAACATTAGTTAATTCAAGAGAAAGTAATATAGGCTTTGGAGTAAATAGTAGTAGTAATATAACTAAAAAAATAACTGTAGATAGTTTAATTAATTATGGTATGATATCTGAAATAATTGGTAGATTTGGTATTATAGTAGAATATAATAAAGTAACATTAGAAATGTTAAAGAAACAATTACTTCATAGTTTAGACTCACCACTTGAAATTAATATAAATAAATTTAAAAGAGATTATGATATAAATTTATCTTTTTCAGAAGAATTTGTAGATACTATAGCAAGAGCTGCATTAGAAAATAAAACAGGTTTTAGAGGTACAGAACAAATGGTTAATGAATCACTATTAGATACATTATTTGAAATAGAATATGGTACATTTAAGGATAAAACATTAAAGATAGATAAATCTTTTATTAAAAATCACGATAGTAAAGTAAAAAAACTAGGTACTAATTAATACCTAGTTTTTTATATGTTTCTTCAGCACTTATTAATTCATCAGTATCATATGATGGAATAACATGTAAATGAAAGTGTTTTACTTCTTGTGGTTTACCATTATTTTGAAGTAATGTATAACCTTTAATATTAAGTTTTTCTTCTAATAATTTAGCAATATCTTTTGCTACATCAAATATATGAAGTAATAAATCTTTATCTATAGTTGTAATATCTAGTGTATGTTCTTTAGGAAGTATTAGTGTATGACCATTAGATTTAGGGTTAATATCTAAGAATGCTAATACTTGATCATCTTCATATACTTTATAACATGGTATATCACCATGTATTATTTTACAAAATATACAATCCATAATATCATCTCCAAAAATATTATAACATAATATTTCGAAATTCTTTATTTTTAATTATATATTTAGTATAATAAATAGCGGAGATGATTTTATGCATACATTAGAAATTAAAGATTTAAAAGCCAGCGTAGATAATAAAATTATACTTGATGGTTTTAATATAAAAATTAATAGTAATGAGACACATGTTATAATGGGACCTAATGGTACAGGTAAATCTACTTTACTTAAGGTTATAATGGGAGATCCTAATTATACTATATTAAGTGGTGATATATTATATGATGGTGAAAGTATACTTAATAAAACTGTAGATGAAAGAGCTCGTCTAGGTTTATTTTTAACTATGCAATCACCACTTGAAATAGAAGGTGTATCTAATGCTGATTTTCTTAAATCTGCAGTACAAGAAAGAGATAAAAAGAATTTTAAATTATTTAAATTTATTAAGGATTTAGAAAGTAATTATGATAAATTAGATTTTAATAAAGAATTTATTCATAGAGGCGTTAATGTAGGATTTAGTGGTGGAGAAAGAAAGAAGAATGAAATACTTCAAATGTATATGTTAAATCCTGATATAGTAATGCTTGATGAAATAGATTCTGGACTTGATGTAGATAGTTTAAAAATAGTAGGAAAAAATATTACTCAGTATAAAAAGGAATCTAAATGTGGTTTACTTGTTGTAACTCATTATCAAAGATTACTTGATTATATAAAACCAGAATTTGTACATATAATGGTTAATGGTAAAATAGTAAAGAGTGGAGATAAATCACTAGTAGACTATGTAGAAGAAAATGGTTATGGTGAAGTAAAAAATAATTCTAGTAAAAAAAATATAATAGTTGGTACTTGTGCTATGAAGGAAAAATTAAAAAATGAATAAAATAGTAATAGATAAAGAAGAAGTTGTATTAGAAAATATTACAAATAAAATAGATGTAAGTTATGAAATTAGAAATAATCCATTTGGAATAACAAAAGTAATTATTAATGTACTTAAAAGTTGCTCACTTGAAATAGATTATATAATGGATAATTCAAAATATGATATATTATTTAATATTGAGCCAAATGTAAAATTTGAATTATATGAATATAAAAATGGCAATAAAGCTAAAATACAATATACATTTAATACTAAAGATGATAGTGTAGTTAATATATATAAATTCAATAATATATTAAATATAAGAGAAATGATTATTGCTAATTTAAATGGTATTAATTCTAGTATAGATTATAACTTTAAATCTATTGCTACAACAAAAGAAGTATATGATATTGTAGTAAGTCATAATAGTAAGAATACAAGTAGTAATATTATAAATAATTCTTTATGTATAGAGAGTGGTAAAGTATATATCCAAGTATCAGGTTATGTAGATAATGGTATAACTGGTTGTGAAATCAACCAGTCTAATCAGATAATCAATTTAACTGATAATAAGTGTGAAATAAGACCAAATTTATACATTAATGAATTTGATACAATAGCAAATCATTCTGCTTTAATAGGAGGATTTGATTTAGAAGAATTATTTTATTTACAAACAAGAGGTATAAGTGAATTAGAAGCTAGAAAATTAATGATTAATGGATTTTTACTTTCTAATATAGAAAATAAAAATATGATTAAGAGAGTTGAAAAAAGTATAAAAGAATATTGGAGGTGATTTTTATAAATCGAGATGATTTTAAATTACTAAATCAAGATATAATTTATTTTGATAGTGGTGCTACTACATTAAAGCCATTTGTATTAGCAGATACTATATCAGATTATTATAATAATTATAGTGCTAATGCTCATAGAGGAGATTATGATCTTAGTCTTAAAGTAGATGAAGCATATGAAAGAAGTAGGTATTTAGTAAGTAATTTTATTAATTCAGATATTAATGAAGTAATTTTTACTAGTAACGCTACTGATTCATTAAATAAAATAGTATTAGGTTATTTTGATAATTATTTAAATCCTGGTGATGAAGTATTAATTTCACTTAGTGAACATGCTTCAAATATACTTCCATGGTTTGAACTTGCTAAAAGAAAAGGTATTATAGTTAAATATATAAAACAAAATTCAAACCATGAAATAACACTAGAAAGTGTTAAAGAAGCAGTTACTAGAAATACTAAAGTAATATCTTTAGCACACATAACTAATGTAATAGGGGATATTAGACCTATTAAAGAAATAACTGAGTTTGCTCATTTAAATAATATATTAGTTGTAGTAGATGGTGCTCAATCAGTACCTCATATTAAAACTGATGTTAAAGATTTAGATATAGATTTTTTAGCATTCTCAGCTCATAAAATGTTAGGACCTACTGGTGTAGGAGTTTTATATGGTAAATACGATTTATTAAAGAAAATGAAACCACTTATTGTAGGTGGTGGCATGAATGGTTCTTTTGCTAGTGATGGAGAAACATTATATCATGAACCACCTTATTTCTATGAAGCAGGTACACCTAATATTGCAGGAGTAATAGGTTTTGGTAAAATAATAGAATATATAAATAATATAGGTATTGATAAAATTCATGAACATGAATTAGAACTAAAAAAATACGCAATTAAAAAATTAAAACAATTAGATAATATAATTATATATAATGAGTTTAGTGAAGGTAGTACAGTAGCATTTAACTATAAAGATATATTCTCACAAGATTTAGCTATATACTTAAATAAATATAAAATATGTGTTAGAGCAGGTAATCACTGCGCTAAAATCTTAAAAGATGAAATTGATACTAAAAATACTTGTAGAATTAGTTTCTATTTATATAATACAAAAGAAGAAATTGATAGATTAGTAGAAGTATTAAGTAATCCTAACATAAAAAATGAAGTAATATAGATGGTGATAAGATGGAAAATGGTAAAGATGTTATGATTCAATTTATTAATGTGAAAGATAATCAAATATTATTAAATAAAGATAATAATAAATTACCTACAATTCATATTAAAGAAGATTATTATAGTTTAGATAATATAGAATATTATTTATCATTATACTTAAATATTAAAGTAGATAATTTAAAAAATATAAAAGATGAATATTATTACTTTGATACAAATAATGAATTAAAAGACTATATATATACTAATATAGAAGATATAGAAGATAAAAAGATAAAAGATATTATAAATTGCTTATAATATCTTTTTTATGTTAATTTGACACAAAGCCCTTTTTATGGTAGTATATCAACTTAACAAAGGGGGAATTTGTTATATGTCAGATTATGAAGCAAGAGACTTAGCGGATGCTATATACGCGTTAAGGTCTATAGTTAATAATGGAGAATTAGAAGGATTATTTAGAATACAAGAATTAAAAGAAATAGTTAATTCAGGAAGTTTACAACAATTATCTAATGCAATTCAAACACTAAGAGATTTTGAGATGAGTGGTTCAACAGTTACATTAAAAAAATTTAATGAAACTAGTGCAGATTTAGTTCGTTCTTTAAAAGGTTATGAAGCAGATAGATTATGTGCTGCATTAGAAAAAATTAAAGCTTTATTAACAGAAGAAAACCAAGCTAATTTAGAAAGATTAGCTGCTAATTTAGATGATTCTGCATTAAAAGTTTTATTAAGCTTTAATAGTACTGCAAGAGAGACATGTACTACATTAGAAGACAATTTACCAGAATTAAAAAATAGTTCTAGTAGATTAAGTAATGAAATATCTACTTTAACAAGTTTAGTAAATGATTTAGGCCGTGAAGTATATCAATTAAGAGAAGATAGAGAAGCAAGACAAAGAGATAATATTAATTTAGAAATTAGAAATTATCTTGATTTATTAAAAGATCCTATGATGATGCAAGCATTAGGATTAACTAGAGAAATGATTGCTACTAAATTAGCTGAATTATTAAACAAAAATGGATTAAAAGCATCTTATATTACTGAAGTTGCTAAAGAAGATACAAAACAAAATACTTTAAAATAACTGGTTAATAACCAGTTTTTATTATATAGAATTGTAAAAATATTTAAGTAATGATAAAATTATTGTGGTGGTAATATGAATTATGAAGTAATAAGTACTGTAAAAGTAGTAAAAACAGGTAATAGATTTATATCGTATAAAATAAAAAATAAAACTAATGATAATGAATTTGAAGTTGTACTTAGAAAGTTTTTTATATTTGATGAACATCCAGAAGATGAGTTTAAAATAAAAGAAGAGTATAGTGATTATAATTTTTCTGATAACTTATATGAAACATCAATAGGGCCAGGTAAAATGTTATATGCTAATAACATACCAAATGAATTACAAAATAATGATTTTTATACATTATTAATTGATAAGTGTCCAACTGCTATTTATTTTATTGAAGAAAAATATCTTACATATGATATGTGCAGTTTAGCTGTTAGTATAGATCCAACAGTATTTAGACATGTACCTAAAAAATATAAAGATGATAAACTTATAAGAAAAGCCTTAATAGGTAATGGTATTAATTTACAATATATTGAAAAAGAACAAAGATTAAATGAAGAATATTGTAAATTAGCTTTTGAGTCAAATACTAATTCATTAAGATATATACCATCAGAGTATGTAACATATGACATGTGTGTTGAAGCAGTAATTAATGATATGTATGCACTATACTATGTACCTAAGAACTGGTTATTACCAGTTTATAAAGAAGCAGTAGTAGATCGTAATCTTACAGTACCACAATTTGATGGAATAAAAAAACATTATCAAGAGGCACTTAAGTTTAAAGATATAGTTGCTGAACTAAAAAGATTACTACAAAGAGAAACATCAATTCAATATGGATTTATGGATCCTAGTTTAACATTAGAAGAAATAGAAACTAGGGTTAATTATATAAAAAGTATTTCAGAAAATAATAATACAATAGAAGAAAATATGCCAAAAAAGAAATAAGTCTATTTATATAGACTTTTTTTGTTGTATAATATTTATGGTGATTACATGGCGATTATAAAATTATTAGATGAAATATTAGCTAATAAAATTGCTGCAGGAGAAGTAGTTGAGAGATGCTCTTCAGTAGTAAAGGAATTAGTTGAAAATAGTATAGATGCAGGCAGTACTGAAATTAGAGTAGAGCTTAAAGAATCTGGTGTTAAAGAGATTAAAGTAATTGATAATGGTAAGGGTATGGATAAGGAAGATGCTGTTAACTGTTTTGATAGACATGCTACAAGTAAAATATATGATGAAGATGATCTATACCATATTTCTACATTAGGTTTTAGAGGTGAAGCATTAGCTTCCATAGCGTCAGTATCAAAAGTTAAACTTATTACATCACAAGGCGGTGTTGGAACCACCGTAATAATAGAAGGTGGTAAGATTAAGTCTGTAGAAAATTCTGATGCTAGAGAAGGTACTGTAATGACAGTAGGGGAGTTATTTTATAATACTCCTGCTAGACTTAAACATTTAAAAAGCTTATATACTGAACTTGCTCATATTACAGAATATATAAATAAATTAGCTTTATCAAGACCAGATATAAGATTTACTTTGATAAATGATGATAAAGTTATTCTTAAAACTGATGGTTCTAATAATTTACTTAAAGTAATAAATTCTATATATGGTATAGCAATTACTAAAAAGATGTTAGAAATAAATGGAGAAAATGATGATTATATAGTAAATGGTTATACATCACTTCCTGAAGTTCATAGAGCTAACAGGAATGCGATTATAACCATTGTTAATGGTAGAATAGTTAAAAATGCTGAATTAAATAGATATATAAATGAAGCATATCATTCATATAAACCTGATAATAGATATCCTGTTACAGTGCTTAATATTAAAGTAGATACTTCTCTTGTAGATGTAAATATACATCCCACTAAGATGGATGTTAAATTTTCTAAACAAGATAGTTTAAATGAATTAGTATTTAATATGATAAGAGACAAAATAAGTAAAAAGACTTTAATACCTCATATAGAAAATATTAAACAAACTATTAAAGTAGAAGAACAAGTATTAGATTTTGATACTAATAAATTAACTGGTTTAGAACCAGTTAAAGAACAAGAAGCATTTAAATTAGACTTTGATACACCAATTGATGGTGGAGAAGATTTAGTAATTAATAATGACTTTGTAGCAGAAAAAGATACTGAATATGTACTTCATGAAGATATTAAAGAAAGAATACCTGTGATGTGGCCAGTAGGACAAGTGCATGGTACATATATAATTTGTCAAAATGAACAAGGTATGTATATAATGGATCAACATGCTGCAAAAGAAAGAGTTAATTATGAAATAGTTAGAGAAAAAATGAGTCATAGAAAAAATGAAAGTATGAGCTTATTAGTTCCTCTAACATTAGAGTTTTCCAATAACGAATTTATGATATTAAAAGAGAATATGGAAATACTAACTAATATGGGGTTTGAAATAGAAGAGTTTGGTGTTAGTTCTATAATAGTTAAAGCGCATCCAATATGGTTACAATCTTCTATATGGGTTCATAGAGGAGATATAGAAGACGTAATTAAAGAAATGATAGATATGGTTATAAAAAGAGAAAAGAAGTTTGATTTAGATAGATTTTATGACCATATATCTGCTACAATAGCGTGTAAAATGAGTATTAAAGCAAATACACCTGTTACTATGGATGAAGCTCAACAATTAATAGATGAACTTAGAGAATGTAAAAATCCTTATAACTGTCCTCATGGTAGACCAACCATAGTGTTTTATACTAAATTAGATTTAGAGAAGATGTTTAAAAGAAGTGGATTTTAATTATGACTACAATTATAATGTCATATTTTATAACAAATAAAATACATAATTTTTATGCTTAATTTGCATTATTTTAAATAATTATTGTTGTATATATTTATTTTTTTGATATAATACTTATAGATAGTGAGGAATGAATTAAATGGATGATATTTTATTTGAAGCTGAATCAAAAATGGATGAAGCTATAGTAAACATGGAAAAAAGATTAACAAACATTAGAGCAGGTAGAGCTAATCCTGCTATGTTAGATGGTGTAATGGTTAGCTATTACGGAGTAGATACTCCTTTAAAACAATTAGCAACTATTTCTATACCAGAAGCAAGACAATTATCAATTAAACCTTTTGATAAAGGTAGTATTGGTGCTATTGAAAAAGGAATTCTTGCTGCTAATATTGGTATTACGCCAAATAATAATGGTGAAGTAATTATTCTTAATATTCCAGCATTAACAGAAGATACAAGAAGAGAATATGTTAAACAAGCTAAAACATATGCTGAAGATTGCAGAATTGTTCTTAGAAATATTAGACAAGATGCAAATAAAGAAATTTCTAAATTAGAAGTACCAGAAGATGATATTAAAGCTGGTGAAGAAGACGTTCAAGAATTAATTAACAAATATAATAAAATTGTTGATGAAAAATTCAAAGTTAAAGAACAAGAATTAATGACAGTATAACATAGTAAGGTTAAATTAAAAATTTAACCTTATTTTGCATTATAAATTCGATTTCTTAATTGTATATAGTCAATAATTTTGTTATAATTAGAAAAGGTGATATTATGTTTGGCGAAAATGATAAAGATAACAAGGGGAAGGTTAATTATAAAAAGTTAAATGAGATACTAAATATATCTCATGGAGTATTAAAAGCTCTTTATATCTTAGTTATAATTGCATGTATTTCTACAATTGTAATTATATTTGAAAAACTACATATATTTAAATTTATAACAAGTTTAATTGGTATGCTTAGTCCATTATTTATCGGCCTTGTGGTAGCATGGATATTTAATCCTGTTGTAAATTGGTTAAATAAAAAAGGAATTAAACGTATATTTTGTGTGCTTTCAGTATATATAGTTTTAATTGGAGTTATGGCACTTTTAATAGGTTCAATATTACCGATTTTGTATGACCAAATAGTTGGTTTTGCAAAAAGTATACCTACTATGCTTAAAGGGTTAGAAAATATGTTAGATACATTACTTGATAAACTTAGTGGTATAGATGGAATTGATATTACTCAAATTAAATCAAATATATTTAGTAAATTAGACCCTGCTAATACTGATTATGCTGGTATAGTAATTGAAAATGCTGGTAAAATTGGTCAAAAATTATTATCAGGTTTATCAACTTTTGGTGTAGGATTAATAATTGGATTCTTCTTCTTATTAAGTTTTGAAAATGTTGGTGAAACATTAATTGGTTTTGTTCCAAAAAAACATAGAAAAGAAACAGAAAAATTAACTAATAGTATTAATGATTCTTTAAGAAATTATTTAGTTGGAATTGCAATTGATGCATCTGTTGTATTTGTAATTTGTTCTATAGCATTTAGTTTAACTGGCTTAAGAGCACCACTTTTATTTGCAGTATTCTGTGCAATTACAAATGTTATACCATTTATTGGACCATATATTGGTGCTGTACCAGCATTAATAGTTGGATTCTCAATGAGTCCAACAATAGGATTATTAACTGGTCTTGCAATTGTAATTATTCAATTCTTTGAAGGAAACTTCCTACAAGAAATGATAATGAGTAAAACAACTAAATTACATCCGGTTACAATTATTATGGGACTTTTAATATTTGGACATTATTGGGGTATGATTGGTATGGTAGTATCTACGCCTCTTATTGCAATAGCAAAACAAATTTATACATTCTTTGATGAAAAATATGATTTCTTTAAGAATAATGATAATGATAGAGATGATTTAGAAAAAACTTCAAAAAAA
>Ga0247608_10005114_pt1 | contig 14328 bp, 15 predicted proteins | sample 176DNAGHGlowgp2_FD_193490 | JGI IMG/M metagenome (GOLD analysis project Ga0247608, IMG submission 193490) | Sheep rumen microbial communities from Palmerston North, Manawatu-Wanganui, New Zealand - 1766 DNA GHGlow gp2 | ecosystem: Host-associated > Mammals > Digestive system > Stomach > Rumen ...
AGGTACCAATCACCTGATTGACCCCCACATTCATCATCGTTGCGAGCTCAGAAACGGTCACGAACTCCGTCAGCTTCAGCACCTTGCTCTCAGCTGCCTGTGACTCCATCTCCTCCTGCATGCGCTCAGCAACAGCATCACGCTTCTCACGACGATATTTGGCACCTTTCTTATTCTGGTTCTTCGATGTCAGACGGGCCAGTGTCTCCTTTACCTGACGGGCTACGGCCTCATCATCAACCTCCAAAGTCTTCACAGGACGGTTTTTCTTATTCTTCTTACCACCTTGTTGCTGGTTACCATTATCCTGGAAGTTCTGGTTACCACCCTTGTTCTTGTTGTTCTTTTTGTTGTTCTTACCGTTGTCCTGATTGGCAGCAGCTTCGATGTCCACGCGCTCTTTTCCGCCACGGATACGCTCGCGTTTCTTCTTCTCGCCATTACCATGCGACTGAGCCTGCTTCTCCTCACGCTCCTTACGACGCTCTTCCTTAGACTTCTTCTTCGGACGCGTACTCTGGTTCAAAGCATCGAGGTCGATCTTACCAACGACATTCAGGTTGGGCACTGCTTTCTTCTCCGTCTTCAGCTTATATACCTCTGGAGTTTTTTCAGTCTCTTCCTCGGCCTTAGGAAGTTCTGGCGATTCCGGGGCCTTTGGGGTCTCCGGTACTTCCGACTTCACCTCGGCAACAGGCTCTGGTTTTGCTTCAACTTGAGGTTCAGGCTTGACTTCAACAGCCTTCACTTCTTCTTTCTTGACCTCTTCCTTCGCTGGAGTCATTTCCGACATACCATCGCCTACCTGTGGCTTTTCGGCAGCAGCCACTTTCTGTGCAGGCTTCTCCTCCTTGGCAGGTTCCGCAGCCAGTTTGGCTGCAGGTTTCTTGCCATTGAGACTATCGAGATCTATCTTACCTAAAGGTGTAAAGGACTGGCGAGGTTCCTTTTTCACCTCTGCCGTCACAGTCTCCTTGGGTTTCGGCTTATCCTTTTTCTCCTTCTTGGGGAAAATCATGTTAGCCTGTTTCTTCACGTCCTTATCACGACTGAACTCCTTGACGAGTGCTTCATACTGCTCGTCGCTGATCTTGGTGTTCACGTTGGCGTCGTCCTTGATCTCACCCAGGCTCTTCTTATTCTTCAGGTAATCAACTGCCGTTTGAAGACCTATATTAAGCTCTGTTAATACTTTATTTAATCTAACACCCATTCTTTTTACTTTTTAAAACTATTCAAACTCCGACTTCAGCACCTCGATCACGTGGTCAACGGTCTCCTCTTCGAGGTCAGCCTTCTCAATGAGCATCTCACGGGGAGCGTTGAGCACAGACTTAGCAGTATCCAGACCGATAGCCTTGATAGAGTCAATCACCCACTGATCGATCTCGTCTGCAAACTCATCCAGATAGATATCCTCATCGGCCTCATTATCGCTGACTACACGGAAGACATCGATGGTATACTCTGTCAACATCGAGGCGAGCTTGATGTTCATACCACCACGACCGATGGCCAGTGACACCTCCTCGGGCTGCAGATAAACCTCGGCCTTATGGTTCTCCTGATCGATAGTGATACTGGATATCTTGGCAGGACTCAGTGCTCGGGTGATGAACAGCTGTATATTGCTGGAATAATTGATCACGTCGATATTCTCATTGCAGAGCTCACGAACGATACCATGCACACGACTACCTTTCACACCCACACAAGCGCCTACTGGATCGATACGCTCGTCATAGCTCTCGACAGCCACTTTAGCGCGATCACCCGGCATACGGGCCACACGACGAATGGTAATCAGACCATCGTTGATCTCAGGAACTTCAGCCTCAAGCAGACGCTCCAAGAAGACTGGAGAGGTACGCGAAAGAATGATACGGGGGTTGTTGTTCTCGTTCTGCACCTCCTTCACGATGGCACGAACAGTCTCACCCTTGTGGTAGTTGTCGTTAGGAATCTGCTCACCCTTCGGCAGATGGAGCTCGTTGCCCTCATCGTCGATCAGCAGCACCTCACGCTTCCATATCTGATAGACCTCACCGCTTACTACCTGACCCACACGGTCCTTGTACTTCTGATACAGAGAGTCATGCTCCAGTTCGAGAATCTTCGAAGCCAGCGTCTGACGGAGGTTCAGGATGGCGCGACGGCCAAACTTCTGGAAATTCACTTCTTCAGACACCTCCTCACCAATCTCATAGTCGGGCTCAATCTTCTGGGCCTCGCTCAGGGCGATCTCCTTGTTCTCATCCTCCACCTCGCCGTCTGCAACCACAATACGGTTACGGTGAATCTCAAAGTCGCCCTTGTCAGGGTTGACGATCACGTCAAAGTTCTCATCCGAGCCATAGATCTTTGCGATGACATTGCGGAAACTTTCCTCCAGCACACTCACCAAAGTCGTACGGTCAATGTTCTTTGTCTCTTTGAATTCCTGAAAGGTCTCAATCATTGAGGGGCCTTTCACATCTTTTTTTGTTGCCATTATATTTTTATTTGTTTACTGTTTACTCAAAATATCCTTATTTAAAAGTTAGCACGTACTTGGCATACTTCACAGTATCCATCGAATAAGTCTTGTCTACGTCAACCATCACAGGACGCTTCTTGCCTTCCACCGTCTGTTTCTCCTTGACAGTGAGCACGAAATCACGACCATTAACCTCCTTCAAAATGCCTACCACTTTCTTACCGTCGGCACCAAGCACCTCGAGCTCGTCACCAATGTGATTGATGTACTGCTGCTCTACCTTGAAGGGCTGGCCAATACCAGCACTGCCCACCTCCAGTTCGAATTCGCCCAGCTCATCGCCCAAGCGCTCTTGTAGGAAACGGCTCAACGCTGCACAGTCCTCAATCCAGACGCCATCAGCATGATCAATCTCAATCACAATGCGGTCGTCTGAACCAAACAAAATGTCTACCAAGAAATAGTCGTTGCCCTGCAACCACTCTTCCACTAATGTCTTAATCGTCTCTTTATTAATCATCTATCAAACGTGTATTATAATGAAAAAGAGAGGCCCTTGCGGGTCTCTCATTCCACTGAACGGGTGCAAAGTTACTCATTTTTTCCCATTCCGCCAAATATTTCGCCAGTTTTTTACGATAAAGCACTAAATATTTCTAATTTCTTCTGTTTCAACGAGATATTTCCAATCGGTTTCCTGTCGATTTTGATTAGCGACGAGGTTTCTTTGGTCTTCTGAGGCGCCAGCAGTTTCTTGTATGCATCGGGGTTCTTCAGCAGGCGCTCGGCCTCCTTCAGTTGCTTGTCAAAATTAAGCCCTGCCTCGATGGCACCCGACTGATAATAGTAGTGAGCGATGATGTCACTCTCAAGAATCTGCAGAAGCACGGCCTTATGCTTCTCCAAATCGAAGGCCACATCGTGGTTCAACTTCTGCTCAAGATTGTCGAAAGCCGTCTTGGCCTCATCGTAATAACCCTCGAACTTAGCTGTCTTCACCAACTCAGCAAACTGTTTCTTGCTGACGGGATCGTAGGTGAATCCGCTCTTGATGACACGAGCCTTGAACGTCTCCCAGTCAGCTTCCGTCAGATGGAACTTGGCAGGTTCGGCAATCGTGGGATGCTGAGCGATATAGTCGACCACATAGTCGAACATCACCTCCGTCGAGTCCTGACCTGAGGCAGAGAGATAGAAGGCGATGTTAGGAATCGTGTCGGCCTTCACCTCAACATCAGGTTTGATGCCACCACCATCGCGCACTTCACGACCTCCTGCAGTATAGAACACCTTCGTCAGCGAGTCAGGAATATGCTCACGATAGCCTGTACTACCCTGCTTATAGTTGATGGCCTGGATACAGCGTCCACTAGGGATATAGTATTTCGAGGTTGTCACCTTCATATTTGTATTATAAGGCAGATCGATAGGAATTTGTACGAGCCCTTTACCGTAAGTACGCGTACCTAAAATGACTGCACGATCCAGATCCTGCAAGGCACCACTGGTAATCTCGCTGGCACTGGCCGACTCGCCATTCACCAACACCACAATGGGCATGACGGTATCCGTAGGCTCCAGACGGGTCTTATATATCCTACTGGCCTGTTTCACCTTGCCACGATTATCGACAACGGTTACACCTTTCGGCACCCAGAGGTTCACAATGTCAACGGCCTCCGACTCAGAGCCTCCACCATTGTTGCGAAGATCGAAGATAAGCGAAGTGGCACCCTTCTTCTTCAGGTCGACAAAAGCCCTGCGCACCTCCTTGCCACTCTCTGGTGTGAAGCTGTTGAAGTTGATATAGCCGATATTACCTTCACGCATACCGTAATAAGGGAGTTCGGGCAACTTGATATTCCTACGGGTAATCTTAAAGTCCATCTGTTTACCTGTGGAAGGGCGCATCACCTTCAACAGGAAACTGGTACCTGGCTCACCTCGCAGATGACTGCTCACAAAGCTCACTTCCTTATCCGTCATCAGCGTATCGTCGATACTCAAGATGATATCACCCTTTTGCAAGCCAGCTTCTGCAGCAGGCATGTTGGCATAGGGTTCATCGATGACCACACGGTTCAGTTTCTGGTGCTTACGAATCAAGGCTCCGATACCCGCATATTTACCCGTGAGCATCATCCTCAGATTCTTCGTCTCATCCTGTGCATAATACTCTGTATAAGGATCCAACTGACGCAACATCGCATTGATGCCCGTGCCAATCACATCTTTCGGATTCAATGTGTCGACATAGAGCAAGTCGAGGTTCTTATAAACATTATTAAATATATCAAGGTGCTTGGCCACCTCGAAGTTATGATCTTTCTGCCCCTGCGCCATCGAAAAGGCCGGCAGCATCACTAACAATATGGAAATCAGCTTTTTCATCGCTGCAAAAGTACTCAGAATTATCGAGAGCCCACACGTATCACGCTCTTTTAACTCTTTTTTTAACTAATTATTTGATCAGTTTGAGAATCTGCTGATCGGTGGCCTCGGGTAGGAGCTGCCTGAAGTGGGCGAACATACGGTCAAATGACTCCTGAGGAGTGCGAGGACACTGACAGGCCTCGCGTCCCAGTAGCTGCTCAGGGATGGTGAGCAACGACCAGCCCCAGCCATATTCGCGACCATGGCGGTCCTGAGGATAAACAAAGTCCTCAGTAATAATACGACAAGCCATCTGCAAACGGGTGACATAGCCATCAAACTTACTACGCATCTTGGGGCCAGTAAAGCCACAAGCCGCACGCAACTCTCGTGTAATCAGACTGCCCTGTTCGCCTAAGGCAAACAAGATGGCCTCCTCGACGGAACCCTCCTGCGGGGCCGGATGCTGACTGCGACGATAATTGCACAGATCAGGCCACCACTCACGACTCACAAAGCCGGCCTTACCTGCAAAGAACTTGCCATAGACGCAGTTGCCCTCAGTGACAATCGGCCCCTTCCATTTCCACAACGGCCAGTCCCAGCCACCATCATCAAACACCACATAGCGACAGTCGTCATCGACCACATCCTCTGCAGAATAGCCCCAAATCCCACTATCCAGCAACGGCAGGAAACCCACTTGCTGGATATAATCCATCAGCTCTGCACAACTATGTATCTCTATCTGTTTCATCGTCATTCAGTTCAAAACTGATGCAAAGATATACATATTTTCAGACATAAATACACAAGATCAACTTTTTTTGTTTCTTTTGTTCTTTTGTCGAAAAAATAAATTATCTTTGCAGACAAAACGATAGTATATGGAAAAGATACAGATTTTAGTGGAGCAACTGATAACGGCTTGTGGCATTACGGGCGACGCTATCAGCATCGTCACGCATATCGTCTTGGTGGTGATTGCCACCCTGTTGGCAGTACTCGCGGGCTTGATTTGCAGAAGACTGGTAGTGCCTGTGCTACAGAAACTGACAACAAAGACAGAGGCAAAATGGGATGATGTGCTGTTCAGTGAGCGCGTACTGTTGACGGCCTGCAGCATTGTGCCGGCCATCGTCATTTGGCTGTTGCTGCCTTGGACATTCTTCGACTTCCCCACCGTACGTGAAGTGCTAACCCGCCTGACAGCTATCTATATCACAGTGATGTCCACACGTGCCGTCATCGTTTTCATCGACTCGTTCAAATTGTTGGAAAGCGGTCCCCGTTCGGCTCGCCAGCAATATCTATACTCCATCTGTGGCGTGCTGAAGATCATCATCATCTTCATTGCCATCATTGTGGTCATCGCCATCGTCATCGACAAAAATCCCACTACTTTATTCGCTGGCTTAGGAGCAGCCTCAGCTATCCTGATGCTGGCTTTTCAGGACACCATCAAGGGACTGGTGGCTGGTATCCGCCTGACGAACAACGACATGGTGCACATCGGCGACTGGATAACAGTCAACTCGGCAGGTGTCAACGGTAGGGTGGAAGACATTTCACTGACCACCGTGAAAGTGCGCAACTTCGATAACACCATCGTCACCGTCACCCCTCAGACGCTGGTCGACGGTTCCTTCCAGAACTGGTTGGGAATGGAGCAGAACGAAGGCCGTAAGCAATCGCGGAAGATCTATTTCGACTTCCGCTCCATCCATCTCGACGACGATGGGGTAGCGAATATCACCAAGTTCCGTCAGCACATAGAACAATGGCTGCGCAACAACCCGAAGGTCATCGCCGAGAAGAATCCTCTGGTTCGTCAGGCTGAAGCATCTCAGGGTGGCTGCTGTCTGGAGTTCACCTTCTGGTTATATGCCCAGGCTTGGGCCGACTTCGAGCACGATACTGCCGACATCATGGAATACATCTTTGCTGCCAGCGCCGATTACGGTCTGACCATTTATCAGCAGTTCCCTGCGCAGTAACTAATCCTTGGGCACATTCATCCACTCCTTGCGCTCACTCTCCGACATCTTCTCGATAGCATATCGGAGCATGGTGCGAGGCATTTCGTGAGCATGCTGGCGAAGGAACGCTCTTAACAGATCCATACTGACCCGCTTGCCCATCTCACGAAGCATCCAACCTACGGCCTTGTGCATCAGGTCGTGTGGATGGTGCAAGTGAAACTCTGCATAGCGCAAGCACCACGAAGGGTCGCCCATCTGCGAGGTCTTCCACGAACAAACGATACTCATGCGCTGTTTCCACAGACAGGGACTTTGAGCCAGTTCGTCGAGCACCTTTATCTTATATTCCCTGTCGCCAAGACTTGAGGGCAGGAGCAACCAATGTCCCAGAATCTTATGCACAGACAAGTCCACCAGATCCCAATTGTTGGCCTGCTCTGCATATTGCAGATACAGCGTCAGGATCTCATCACGTTTCCTGATGGCCTCAGCATTGTTCTCCAATCGTTTTGCGGCCAACTTCTCGAACTTCGAAACAAGAATCAGGAAACCACAAAGTCTGACCTCATGCCAGCGATTCATCAACAACTCTGGCACCTCGTTCAAAGGGAAATCAGCCCCTGCCGCCTTGACGACTTCACGCGTCTGTGGCACCTTCAACCCCAGGAACTCATCACCCTCTCCATATTCGCCTGGCCCTGTTTTAAAGAAACCCACAAGAATCCTGCGCTGTTCCTCATTGCGCAACGATTCCATATAAGTGATAACGTCTTTGGCTGTCATCATATCATTTTTGATAAAATCATTCTATATTAACAGAAGGCTCCCACAGGTATTGGCTCATATCCACATGACCATTTGCCTTAAACTTAACGCCCTCCTCTTCCAACAAAGAGCGATGCCGACTCCAACCTGGAGCCGTTCGCCCTTCTTGGTTAACCACACGATGGCAAGGCAATAACTCGGCCCCAGGCGTATAACGCAACGTCCTACCCACCATTCTCGAATGACTCGGCCATCCTGCCAAAGCAGCGATCATGCCATAGGTCGTCACCTTGCCACGAGGAATCTGGCAGACAATATTCAACACATCGTCACGAAACTGCCTTGCCTGTTCTGGCGTCATCTTATCAGGGTAGTCCTTCATACTCTAACGCTTTTTCTTCGGTTTCAAAACTTTCCCATATCTTTCTTTTTGTTATCATCTGCGATTCGTGCGCAAAGATACGAAGAGTTTTCGAAAAACTATTCTTTTCAGGACAAAAATGCATCTGTACGCATTTTGCACCGCTTCATTGTCGTTTAGTAAAATTAATGTTTCTTTTGTCCTTTTGTCAAAAAAATAAATTATCTTTGCAAACAAAACAACAGGCTTAAATATGAAGAAAACGTTTTTATCAGTATGGCTGATGGCCTGCATCCTCACTGCGACAGCACAGACCATCACAGGCCAGTATGAAATTCCAAAGATGCCCGATTGGGCCAGGAATGCAGTATTCTACCAGATTTACCCGCAGACCTTCTGCGACTCCGACGGTGACGGCATCGGAGACCTGCAGGGCATCATCAGTAAACTCGACTACGTGAAGAGCCTCGGTGTAGACGCCATCTGGTTCAACCCTTTCTTCGATTCGCCCTTCAACGATGCAGGCTACGACATCCGCGACTATTACAAGATTGCGCCCCGCTACGGCACTAATGACGATGCGAAGCGGCTCTTTGAAGAAGCTCATAAACGAGGCATGCACGTCATCTTCGACTATGTCATCAGCTACACCGCCATCGACCATCCTTGGTTCGTGGCGTCGCAAAAGCAGGAAAAGAACAAATACTCGAACTATTACATCTGGACAGAGACCAACTGGGTGGATCCCCCTCAGGAGTTTGCTGGACAGTTCGTGAAGGGCTACGGCCAGAGAAACGGCCAATTCATGCGCAACTTCTACTGGTGTCAGCCTGCCCTAAACTTCGGCTTTGCTAATCCCGATCCAGAACAGAAATGGCAGTTGCCTACGGATCATCCTGATGTGATGGCCATGCGTGAGGACTTGAAGAATGTGCTGCGCTTCTGGATGGATATGGGAGCTGACGGTTTCCGAGCCGATATGGCTGGGGCACTGGTGAAAACCCGTCGAGTGAGAGGTAATGAGCAATTCTTCAACACCAACGAGAACGAAACCAAGCTCTTCTGGCGTGAGATTCGCCAGCTCTTGGAAAAGGAATACCCTCATGGATTCATGGTGGCAGAGTGGTCATACCCTGCCGATGCACTCGACAACTGCTTCCACGTGGATTTCTTCCACTGGTTTAACGGCTACAACGACCTGTTTCAGAAAGAAGACTGGCGTATACTCAACGGTGTGAGCCGAGGACACAGCTATTTCGATGCCGAAGGCAAGGGCGATATCAAAGCCTTCCTGAGAAGCTATATGGACCAGTATCAGAAGACCGTTGGCAAGGGCTACATCAGTCTTCCGATGGGTAATCACGACAATGCCCGTCTGGGGAACCGCCGCTCAGACAAGGACCTGGAGATTATCTACGCCTTCGGTTTCACCATGCCTGGTGTGCCCTTCCTCTACTACGGCAACGAGATCGGTATGCGACAACTGCCCACCAGTTGGCCACAGGTGGAGGGAGCCTACCAGCCACGCAACGGAGCCCGTACACCAATGCAGTGGAGCAACGACAAGAATCTCGGCTTCTCTACGGGCGATGCCAGCAAGCTCTATCTGCCTGTAGACCCAGCACCTGATGCACCCACCGTGGCAGCTCAGGAAAAGGACCCCAACTCGCTGCTTAATAAAACCAGGAGACTCATCGCACTGCGCCACAGCGAACCAGCCCTCGCCAACTATGCCGAATTTGTGCCTATCTACCCTTCATCCGCCGACTCATCTGAGCCGCCTTACCCCTTTGTCTATGCCCGTGCAGCTGGGAAAAATGTGGTACTGGTGATGCTTAATCCCAAAGCAGAGAATTCTGATGCTGCCTTCAGCATTAATGTGAAATTCAAAAAGACCAAACTATTGGCTGGCGACAACTTTAAGATCGAACACAATAAGAAGACGGGCAACATGACCGTCCACATGCCAGCCACCTCTTATGCCATCGTCAAGCTACAGAATTAAGTACAACAAAGAATATGCTCATAGTTTCATAAACGGTTTAATATGATAGAAATACGAGGAGCAACAAAGAATCAGGCGGTAGAGATAGTACGGCTGATCATGATGGCCATGACGGATGAGTGCTGTCAATATTTCTGTGGCGAGGACTACGGATTGGAGGACTTCCGCAGGATGATGACTATGCTAGTTGAAGCAGAAAAATCACAATATAGTTACAAGAACACGCTGGTGGCTATGGATGGAGATAAGGTAGTTGGCATCTCCGTGAGCTATGATGGCGGCATGCTTCATGAGTTGCGACGTGTCTTCATCGAGGTCGCCAAGGAGTATGTCGGCAAAGACAATTCCGGCATGGACGACGAGACGCAGGCGGGAGAACTCTACCTCGACTCATTGGCAGTTCTACCCGAATATCGCAGACAGGGCATTGCCAGACGGCTGATCCTGGCTACGAAGGAAAAGGCTGACAAAATGCTTCTGCCCTGTGTCGGACTCTTGGTGGATAAAGGCAACTCTGACGGTGAGGCACTGTATTCCTCTGTTGGTTTCAGATACGTAAACGACAATCGGTGGGGAGGACATGAAATGAAACATTTGATATTGTAAATAGCTATTTCCGTGCCCTTGCAAAGCTGGGTGAGCAAAAGCATCAAAAGGCACGGAATTCAAACTCGTTTAAACATTGGCAGTTCAGAAGATGGATGCCATCAAAGAATACAGATAGCTGCCGAAAGTGACGAGTGCCCATATCATCAGGGCTATGAGCAGTAGCAGGACTGTGAGGACGATGGCTGACTGAAAGGCTCGTTGGTTCACCTGCTTGATGATTGCTTCATCACCGTCAACGAATCCCTGTATCATCTGCATGTTCTGGATGTTGGCACGATGGAAGAAGTCGATGATGTCACCAACGAAGAATGGTATCATGCCCATCAGCACGTCGCGAAGGGCATTGTTGAGAACGGCCAGTGTCAGCGGCACGCTCCTGATGACACGAGCCGAGAAATAGACGAACGGCACGGCACTCGCTAATGCAATGGCATCGCCCCAGCCTGGGATGACTCCGATGAGTGCATCCAGATAGTAGCGGTCCATATAGCGGGTCAAGCCCTGCATCGTCTGATAGGCTTTATTGTCCACCAGCCGCTGCCGTTGCATCTGTCGCTTCTCGTCTTTAGTCATCTGATTATGCGATTTCCTTGCCAAATGGCGATAGGGCCAGTCTTGCCAGTCAGTTTAGATAACCACTGCCGTTCCACTGGTGGCAACCATCAGCATGGAGCCGTTAGCTCCGATAGTTTCATAATCGATGTCGATGCCAACGATGGCATTAGCTCCAAGTTCCTGTGCGCGTTGCATCATTTCCTGAATGGAGGTGTCCTTTGCCTCACGAAGGACCTTCTCGTAACTTCCTGAGCGTCCTCCTACGAAGTCGCGGATGCCAGCCATGAAGTCGCGGAATACGTTGGCACCTATAATTGTCTCGCCTGTCACCACACCCTTATACTCGCGGATAGGATGACTTTCAATCTGTGGAGTTGTTGATAGTATCATAATCGTTTACTTTTAACAGTTTCTATTTATTAGACGTAAAAAAGAGGAAGAAAGTTGCATAGAATCATTCATTTCCTCCAAGTCATTTTGATGTGTGGAATACCATCGAGCATAAAGGTGTCGGATGATTGTTTGAACCCTACACCTTCATAGAAGCCCTTGGCATACTCCTGTGCCTCGATGTCTATGAGCGTTGCGCCAAAATGCTCTATGGCCGCACGGATGGCATACAACATGATTTGCTTGCCGTAGCCTTTGCCCCGTTCGGTAGTGATGACCCTGCCGATGGAAATCTCCGTCATGTGAGTCCCTGCCGGACATACACGGGCCAAAGCCACAATCTTATCATCCTGCGTCAGCCACAGATGGATAGCCTTCTGGTCATCGCCGTCCAAATCTTGATAGACACAGTTCTGTTCCACCACGAACACATCGCTACGCACTCTCAGGAGTTCGTACAGCTCATCCGTGGTCAGTTGCCGAAAAGACTTCTCGTGAAATACCAGTTCTTGCCCGTTGCTCATTTGTACTCGTTGTACGATACGCTTTTATTAAGCCTGTTTACTTATATTTTTTAAAGATGATGCAAAGTTAGTCATTTCTGATAAATTCCCACGATTATTACGTACTTTAACTTTTGTTGAAGTTAGGCTGCAACAAGTCTTTTTTCTCAAGAATCCTCCTGTTTATGGAAAATTATTATTAAACGACAGCAGACTTAACGGTGCTCACGGAGTGGCAGGCCGGAAAGACTGTCTCGGAAGATGTCGTAGCAACCTACGGAGGCAGACTTTGAGTGGGGCGGTGACCATTCTTATTTCATTTTCTGTACTTTGCCTTGACAATCTCATAAGAGTTTCGGGTCAGTTCCTTCAGCAAATCATCGGGAGCCGTAGCAGGATTGATGCCTATCCAGTGCTTGGGCGACTCGTTGTACGGATTGCCGATACAATCATACTGCTCCTTCAAATCCTCGATACGTTCCGGCTGGCATTTGAGCGAGATGATGGAGAAATCGTTGCAGTCGAAGAATGAGAACATGTGGCCTGACACGTAGAACACCAAGACACCCTCTCCGCTCTTAAACTTCTGGAACGGCAGTTTTTCTTCTATGCCGTCACCCAATGACAGGCAATATTCACGATAGTCCTCTATGTTCATCGTTTATCTGATAAAGTTCATCCCCTGCCACTCTTCGCGCTCAGGATAGTCTGGCTGGCCGTTGGCGTGGATCTTCTTCAGCAGCCAGGCCATGTTGTCGGCCAGCGTGCGCATGGTCTGCATACCCTCTGTGTCCTGCGCCACTTCTCCCCGAGAAGAAGGCACGCTGCAGCACGGCCATCACCGCTCCGTTGGGCTGACCATAATAGACGGGCGAGCCAACGATAAGGGCATCAGCCTCGTTCAGTTTCTCAACTATACGGTTGCAGACATCGTCATCGAACACACAACGACTCAGTTGTTTCATCTGACACTGTCCGCAGGCGATACAACCACGTACGGGCTTGTTGCCAAGTTGCATAATCTCCGACTCTACACCATTTTTCTCTAACCTGCTAGCAATCTCTGTGAGTGCCGTGAACGTGTTGCCTTTCTTGTTGGCACTACCATTTAATAGTAATACTTTCATAATGTGTATTTGTTATTGAATGAATGATTAATGTGTCCTTGTTCGCTAAATTGGAATTTACCTTACAATATTATTCTTTTTGATATAGACATTTCCCTTTTCTGTAATGATTGGGAGATAGTCTCTTTATACTGTCAAAAGCTAACCTGTAGTCTTGGACACACCATTCCCAAGCTTCTTGCATTACGTAGTTTTTATCGTAAAGTATCCATATCAACTTGTCCCATTCGTAATTAGAAGCCTTTGGCACCTTTGTTACAAAACTGCCTTTTTTCCCGCTTGGACGATTTCCTTTTACTTGGTATCTTATATTTTTAAAAACAAAATCTGCACCTTTGCTTACGGCTGTTTTATCCTTCATATATTCAGAATATTCGCTTTCTTTCATTCCAACTAACATTGCAGCATCATATTCTGAAACTGCACTTGTTATTGAAGGTGCCACACCATATTTTTCTTGCCATTGTAAGGCAACATCAACAAGATTATTTCTTAAAGTCATACAACATTCCTTGAGATTATAATTTGCACAATTATTATTTAATAATCGGAACGATAAATTCCGATTTATCTGTCTATATTATTAAAAATTGCCACAAAATTAGTCATTTCTGATAAATATCGGAGATAAATACGTAACTTTAACTTTTGTTGAAGTTAGGCTACGCCTCAGAAATACGCAAAACTCCGAGCTTGCTCGCCTGAGCACCGCTAAAATTAAAAATGAGCGAAGAAATTTGGTATTTCGTTCGGTTTGCACTAACTTTGTGCCTGATTTTAGGATGATTTATGAATAAACGGTAGCACGAATGGGCAATATCAATTCTGGGTGAAACTTAATCGATGGTTGATACCAGGAATGATGGCTATGTAGAAAACTGTAGGTTCATCTTTACTCTATGAACTGTAGGAGTTGTTCAACCAATTGATGTACGGTGGTTGATGACTCTTCCTTTGCAGGATTACTACCGTCAAACGCCTTCAGGACATTTTTTGCATTATCTATCGCCATACGAGTTCTTGGATAGATGACATTGAAGACCTTCACAGAGTCACCCTTTGCTTTGCCATATTTGAAACCGAGCAGATGGGTAAGCATCTCGGCATAACGGTTTCTATGTATGGTTCCTTGATAAAGGTTGAAATGTAATAGGAACCAAAATTCAAACGCTTGATTGCTAT
>Ga0247608_10005115_pt1 | contig 14327 bp, 13 predicted proteins | sample 176DNAGHGlowgp2_FD_193490 | JGI IMG/M metagenome (GOLD analysis project Ga0247608, IMG submission 193490) | Sheep rumen microbial communities from Palmerston North, Manawatu-Wanganui, New Zealand - 1766 DNA GHGlow gp2 | ecosystem: Host-associated > Mammals > Digestive system > Stomach > Rumen ...
CCGGAGGCACGGCCTATGTACCCTACAGCCGCCTGCCGGCACCGCCCGTCATCTTCACCACCTCCTCGGACATGCCCCAGATAGGCGAGACGCTCGTCATCGCCGGTCGCGAATTCGTGCAGGTGGAGAGCGTGAGCTACGGCAACATCACACTCACCAAGCAGGAGTTCCGCGTGGCCGAGTCAGAGGACACCATCTACGTAGACTTCTGGCGCAAGCCTAACCCAGGCACGGCTACCACGCTCACCATCACCACGCCCGGAGGCACGGCCACAGTCGACCACTTCTACGACCGCTCGACGCTGCTCACCACCTTCGACGGCGATGCCACAGACAACGGATGGGGCCCCAACGCCACCTACACCGACAGCCAGACAGCCGACGGCATCTACGCCCACATCAACGTAGCAGAGGAGGCACAGCAGTGGTGGGGCACGATGGTCTTCTTCCGCAAGGACTGGAGCGGCGAACCCTTCGCCCTGCCAGGCTTCGACGTCATACCTGCTGAGGCCACCGCCGACGAGGTCTGCCTGGCCATGAACGTCTACAACGATGGTTCAAGCTACAACAACGGCACCTTCCTGGGCTACCTACGCTACTGGCTGCCCAACACCGCCGAGTCCAACGCCGACCCCACCGATGCCGCCACATGGAACAACGACTTCGCCTGGGAAGACTACAACGAGGGCATTGGCACCATAGGCACGCCCGTGCTCGCCGATGCCAACGGGCAGGCTCCCCAGGGGCGCTGGTATCGCCACATAGTGCCCCTGAGCAAGTTTGAGAAGTTTGCGGGCAAGACCTATCAGGACATACGCACCGACGGCATCCACCAGTTCCGCATACAGTCGATAAACCAAAGCGTCACCCGCGGCAAGATCGACGTCAAGTTCGACAACGTGCGCATCATCTACTTGGGAAAATAACCTCCGTCATCATTCATACCCCTGGCGCTTTCCTACCAAGCGTCCGTGCCTTGGGGCTCCCCCCAAGGTTACCAAAACCTTAAAAGAAAAAAACTCATGAAAATAAAGAAAACCACCACCTGGCTCCTGAGCCTCACCATAGCCTTGAGCCACATCACCCTCGGTGCAGCCTTGAGCAGCTGCTCCGACGACCTGGGCAACGCACCCAGCTACACCGGCCGCTCCTCAGGCCCGGCCACCAAGCTCAACATATTGCGCGACAGCGTGGCCGTGGCCGATGCCATAACCTTCAGCATGGGAGCCACGAGCACCATCCTGGGCGTGGAGTGCGACGGCGACTGGACGGCTCAGGTGGCCGACACCTCATGGGTCGACGTAAGCAACCACGCCGGCTATGGCTACCTCGACCGCTGGTCGTTCCTGCGACTCAACGTGAAGAAGAACAGCGGCGAGGCTCGCTCCACCACGCTCACCTTCAACTCCGGAAGCCACACCAAGACCATCACGCTCACCCAGAACGGCACGGGCACCGACCCAGGCGACATATTCCCCTCGTCGTTTGCCACCCTTGAACAATTCCTGCTGGGCTACAACCTGGGCAACACGCTCGACTCCAACCCCACAAGCGCCACAGGCGACGGATGGTGGGAGCAACGCTGGGCCAACGCCACGCCGACGACTGCCGACTGGGAGACGTCGTGGGGGCAGCCCGTCACCACGCCCGAGATAATCAATGCCATCGCTGAGCGGGGCTTCAATGTCTTCCGCATACCCGTGACCTGGATGATCCACATGGATGCCAACGACAATGTAGACCCCGTGTGGATGGCCCGCGTCAAGGAAGTGGTCGACATGGTGCTCGCCACGGGAGCCTACTGCGTGCTCAACGTGCAGCACGACACTGGAGCCGCCGCCACGGCATGGCTCGTAGCCGACATGGACATCTACCCCACTGCCTCGGTGCGCTTCAAGAAGCTGTGGACACAAATCGCCAACACCTTCCGCGACTATGGCGACCACCTGCTCTTCGAGGCCTTCAACGAGATACTGCGCGTGAGCGACAATAGTGGCTGGACAGCCCCCGATGCCGGACACACATGCTACGAAGCCATCCGACGCTACCACCAGGACTTCGTCGACGCCGTGCGCGCCACGGGCGGCAACAACGAGTACCGCAACCTGGTCATCAATCCATACGCCGGGGGAAGCACACAGCAAGCCCTCGACGAGATGCGGGTGCCCACCGACCGCCATGCCAACCACATCCTCATGTCGGTACACAGCTACGACCCGTACAATTTCTGCAACGACAACGGAGAGTGGAGCATACTCGTGTTCAACGACGAATGTCGACAGGAAATCGACGCTGTGTTCCAGCGTGTCATGAAGAGAGCCTCAGAACTGGGCGTGCCGGCATTCTTTGGCGAGTTCGGAGCCATCGATGGCAAGAAGAGCACATCGGAGCGCATCAAGTACGCAGCCTACATGGCACAGAAGTTCCGCCAGAACAGCACGGCAGGCCTGTGGTGGATGGGCCTCATCGACCGTTCCACCTTCAACTGGAACGAAGACGAGATTGTAAAGGCCATGTTCGACAACATCAGGTAAACAGTAAACTTTACGAATACATACAAGCATCCACCATCGCCAACGAGCGGTGGTGGATGCTTGTATTCCATACCATTGGCCATACAATGGCGCATTGAGAACAGTATGACAACGACAAAGAGCGCCATGGCCGCCAACACAGCCGACTTTCAGCTATGGTCTGTACTCGAAGTGCTGATAGTCTTTCACACTACGCCAGGAGCCACCCCAGGTAAATCCGTGACTGACGAACAGGCGATGGCAGAGGTCGCCCTTCTCCAGCTTGTAAGGCCATGTGCCCTTGCGACTGGCATAGCGTCGCCCGGCAGCTGGTTGCACCTTGGAGGAGCCATCACTGCGCCGCCTCACGCAGGGGTTGTAGAGCGGATTGATGTCGATAGCCAGTCCCAGGGAGTGGTTCGACAGACGACTGCTGCCTGCTATGGGTCTGAAATTGAAGCAGCTGGTGTTGTTGTCGCTCATCGACCGCTCGTCGTCACCGTTGTAGTCATCGATAAGCCGCACGCGCTCTATGGGGTAGCGAGCCTGGTAGAGCTGCTTGAAAATAGCAAGCAACTTCTGGGCGATGGCCTTGTTGCACACCAGCTCGCCCTGGCAGACGTTGCCCTCGGCATCGTAGTGGGCTACGCGCAGATAGCGCAGCTCACTCAGCGGCACCGTGCAGCCCTCGCCGTAGGAACGCCCGCTCATGCGGGCGAACACGCTGTCGCTAATCGTCTCTGAGGAAAACACCTGGGCAAAGGCGGCCGAGGGCATGAGCAGCCACAGCACCGTCAGAAGGCAGAGCACCCCAGGAAGGGGGAAAGAAAAAGTTCCGCTACTCAATGAACGGGAGTAGCGGAACCAACTGTTGTTCAACATACTATCGACGTTAGAAGGGAAGGTCATCGGTACTGCCTTCAGCAGCTGAGTCCTGGGCAGGGGGGAAGGGAGCTTCCGAAGATGCCGGAGCACCCGACTGCGGCTGCTGCGGCGGGAAGGGAGCGGAGGCCTGGGGCTGTGCCTGGCCGCGCAAAATGTTGTAGGCACGTATATCGTTGAACCAGCGACCGTTATATTCGCGGGCATCTATGTCGAACTGTACGGTTAAGTCCTCTCCCATCTGGATATTGAACTGCTTGATACGGTCTTCGCCAAAGATGTTGAAAACACAACGGCGAGGAAACTGTCCAGGAACCTCTATGACATACTCTTGCGTCATCCAAGGATTACCTGTCCTCGCAGAAACTCCACCACGTGGTTCCATTACATGAATAATTCTTCCTGTTAATTCCATATTCGTTCTAAAAGATGTATAAATTGTTGTTTTTACTAAATTACGTGGCGAAATTACTAAAAATAGTTTGAAATACACAATTTTTTGCGCTATTTTTTTTTAATCACAACTATTTTTCATATCTTTGTACTCAATTTGTTGTCAGAGGCTGCCAACGCGTACCTTAATATATATGTGCGTAGCTCACCGACAACCAAGTAAAAACCTGGGAAACGAAACTAAAAACATAAGTAACGACATGAGATTCACAGTATCAAGCACCGCCCTGAGCAACAAGCTCTCAGCACTGGCACGAGTCATCAACAGCAAGAATGCGCTGCCCATACTGGGCGACTTCCTCTTCGATGTCGATGGCACCACGCTCAAGCTCACTGCCTCCGACAGCGAGAACACCATGTACACCAGCCTGGAGCTGGCCGAAAGCGACAGCAACGGCCGCTTCGCCATAGGCAGCCACAACCTGCTCGAAGCCGTCAAGGGATTTTCCGAGCAACCCATCACCTTCGACATCGACCTCGAGCAGAACCTGGCCAGGATAAGCTACCAGAACGGTCTGTTCTCGCTGCCCATCGACAAGGCAGAGGAGTATCCCGTGACACAGGGTACGAACGAGGGAGCCTACATCATCAGCATCCCCAACGACGTGCTTTCCGACAACATCAACCGCTCACTTTTCGCCACCGCCCAGGACGAGCTGCGCCCCGTGATGAACGGCCTCTACTTCGACCTCGGCCCGGAGTCGCTGGCCATTGTGGCCAGCGACGGCCACAAGCTGGTGAGAAACAAGCTGTTCTCCATCACCAGCGACCAGCCCGCATCGTTCATCCTGCCCAAGAAGCCCGCCACGCTGCTCAAGAACCTGCTGGGCCACGACGGCGGCGACGTGGTGATACGCTTCGATGAGCGCAACGCAGAGATTAACTACGGCGACGGCATCATACAGTGCCGCCTCATCGAGGGTCGCTATCCCAACTACAACTCGGTCATACCCCAGGGCAATCCCAACCAGCTCATCGTCGACCGCGTGAGCCTGCTCTCGGCGCTGCGCCGCGTACAGCCCTTCGCCAACGATTCGAGCAACCTCATACGCTTCCACGTGGAAGACGGAACGCTCCAGCTCGACGCCGAGGACTACGACTTCTCCAAGACGGCTACCGAGCGCATGGCCTGCGAGTACAACGGCCAGCCCATGAGCATTGGCTTCAAGGGCACATCGTTCATCGAGGTACTCAGCAACTTCAGCTGCCCAGAGGTCATCATCCAGCTGGCCGACCCCAGCCGCGCCGGACTCGTGGTTCCCTCGGAGCAGCCTGAGAATCAGGACGTGCTCATGCTCATGATGCCCATGCTCATCAGCGACTAAGCACTAAAAGCCAACATTTCATCCATGAAGCTCAATCTGAACAAACCGCTGGTGGTCTTCGACCTGGAGACCACCGGCATTGATGTTGTCAAAGACCGCATCATACAGATATCATATATCAAGGTATTCCCCGACGGCCACGAAGAGCGCGGCAACGAGCTGGTCAACCCTGGGCAGCCCATACCCGACGAGGTGGTACAGCTCACCGGCATCACCAATGCCGACGTGGCCTCCAAGCCCACCTTCAAGCAGCTGGCCAACAAGCTCTACGAGGCCTTCACGGGCTGCGACTTCGCAGGCTTCAACTCCAACCACTTCGACATACCGCTGCTGGCCGAGGAATTTCTCAGGGCGGGAATAGACTTCGACTTCTCCAAGTGCCGCCTCATCGACGTGCAAACCATCTTCCACAAGATGGAGCGCCGCAACCTCGCCGCGGCCTACAAGTTCTATTGCGGAAGAAAGATGGAAGACGACTTCGAGGCCCACCGCGCCGACCAAGACACCGAGGCCACCTACCGCGTGCTCATGGGCGAGCTCGACCGCTACGCCCCCGGAGCCAACGAGGACCCGGAGAAGGTGCTGGACAACGACATGGACAAGCTGGCCGAGTTCTCGAAGGTCAACGACAACGTGGACTTCATGGGGCGCATAGTCTGGGCAGAGGTCAACGGCCAGCGCACCGAGGTGTTCAACTTCGGAAAGCATAAGGGAAAGCCCGTGGCCGACGTGCTGCGCTTCGACCCTGGCTACTACAGCTGGATACTCAACGGCGACTTCACCTACAACACCAAGCAGGTGCTCACCAGAATCCGTCTGCGCGAGTCGCAGCTCACGCGATAGGGCGGCAACCACCGCCCAAGAAGGCCTTCACTGGCCAAACGGCACCCGATAGCTACAGCCTTCGCGCCAGCGCGAACAGCCGAAGGCCGTCTTGCCACGAATGATGCGCCCTTGCCCGCAAACCGGGCATACAGCTCCCTCCACAGGAGCAGCAGGGGCAGCCGACACACCCGAAGCATTTCCCTCAGGGGCAGCGACACTCTCCGTCGCTGCCTCTTTTTTCTTCTTGCCTCCACCAGGGCCAGACTTCGGAGCCTTCTCCGCCCCACCCGCCTTGGCCGTGGCACGGCGCTGGCGCTGGGGCGCTGGCTCGTCATCTGCGAGGCTCACGTGGCGGTTGCTCGCGTCGCCCATCACCTGCGCCACAATCTCGGTCACCTGCTGCTTCAGCTCGTCAATAAACTGCTGGGCATCGTACTTATGATGCTCTATGTCGCGAAGCTTCTTCTCCCAGATGCCCGTCAGCTCACAGCTTTTGAGCAGCTCCTCGTGTATCAGTCCTATCAGCTCTATACCCATGGACGTGGCCACCAGCCGCTTGCGGTCACGGCGTATGTAGCGGCGCTTGAACAGCTTCTCTATGATGCCCGCCCGCGACGAGGGTCGGCCTATGCCGTTCTCCTTCATGGCCGCCCTGAGGCTCTCGTCGTCGACAAACTTGCCTGCCGTCTCCATGGCGCGGAGCAGCGAGGCCTCGGTATAATAGGGCGGCGGAGTGGTCTGCTTCTCGGTGAGCGTGGGCTGGTGGGAGCCGCTCTCGCCCTTGACGAAGGTGGGCAGCACACGCTCGCTCACCTTCTCGCCTGTGGCATCGCCGCCCGCGGCCTTGCCTTCGTCGCCCTCCTCGTCCTTATGCTGGTTGGTGGCTGTGGGCAGCACCACGCGCCACCCAGGGTCCTGTATCTCCTTGCCCGTCACCTTGAACTCCACCTCTCCAGCCTTGCCCAGCACGGTGGTCGTAGAGAACTTGCAGTCGGGCAGGAACACGCCGATGAATCGCCTTGCCACCAGGTCGTAGACCCGCTGCTCGGCATCGCTCAGCCCACGCGGCACCACGCCGGTGGGAATGATGGCGTGGTGGTCGGTGACCTTCGACGTGTCAAACACACGCTTCGACTTCTTGAGCGGCTTGCCCCCAATGGGCCTGATTAAGTCGGCGTAAGGCACCACGGCTGCAAACCTGACTTGAAAGAGGCCGTTGAGCGTCGAGGGGCACTTGGCGTAGATATCGTCCGACAGGTACTGCGTGTCCACGCGCGGATAGGTGGTAAGCTTCTTCTCGTAGAGTGTCTGAATGAGGTTGAGCGTCATCTCGGCCGAGTAGCCGAACTTGCGGTTGCAGTCCACCTGCAGCGATGTCAGGTCATAGAGCTGTGGCGGTGCCTCACTACCGCTCTTCTTGGTCACGGCAGTCACCTCGAAAGGCTGGTCGGCTATGCTTCCAAAGGCCTGCTCGCCTTCCTCCTTGCTGGTGAACTTACCCTTGGTGGCAGTAAACGTAGTGTCGCGGTAGATGGTAGCCAGCACCCAGTAAGGCTCTGGCTTGAACTGGTCGATCTCCTTCTGGCGGTTCACGATGAGTGCCAGGGTGGGCGTCTGCACACGCCCTATGCTCAGCACCTGGCTGTTGCGTCCGTACTTCAGCGAGTAGAGACGCGTGGCGTTCATGCCCAGCAGCCAGTCGCCTATGGCACGGCTCAGCCCTGCCATGTAGAGCGATTGGTACTCGGACTGGTCCTTGAGCTGGGCAAAGCCCTCGCGAATGGCCTCGTCGGTCATCGACGAGATCCACAATCGCTTCACCGGGCACTTCGCGCCCGCTTTCTGCATCACCCAGCGCTGTATGAGTTCTCCCTCCTGGCCGGCATCGCCGCAGTTGACTATGCCGTCAGCCTGCTGCATGAGCCGCTCCACCACGGCAAACTGTTTCTCTATGTGCTGCTCATTGATGACCTTGATGCCGAAGCGCGGCGGAATAATGGGCAGCTGCGTCAGCGCCCACGAACGCCAGGCCTGGGTGTAGTCGCCGGGGTCCTTGAGCATACACAGGTGGCCGTAGGTCCACGTCACCTGGTAGCCATTGCCTTCCATATATCCGTCGTGCGAGGCCGTAGCCCCTATTATCCGCGCTATGTCGCGCGCCACGCTGGGTTTCTCTGCTATGCAGACTGTCATGGGAAATTAGGAGAATAGGTAATTGCGAAATAGTGAAAACAAAGAAGTGAGCGCCCCGCCGCTGGCCGAGACCCTTCCACTTATCCCTGTAGCTAAAGCGCAGGGCACAGTGATGGCGACGCCTCGAAGGTCAATGGGCGGGTAGTGTCTGCTCTATGCCCTGTTCGCGGTGGCAGATACGCACCTCCACACCAAACTTTTGGTTGAGATGCTCGGCCAGGTGCTGAGCGCTGTACACGCTGCGATGCTGACCTCCAGTACAGCCGAAGCAGAACATGAGCGAGGTGAAGCCTCGCTGCAGGTAGCGCTTCACGTGGGCGTCGGCCAGCCGATAGACCGAGTCAAGGAAGGTGACTATCTCGCCATCATCCTCCAAGAAGCGTATTACTGGCTCGTCCAGGCCCGTGAGATGCTTGTAAGGCTCGTAGCGCCCAGGATTGTGGGTGCTGCGACAGTCGAACACGTAGCCACCGCCGTTGCCCGACTCGTCTTGCGGCAGTCCCTTGCGGTAGGAGAAGCTGTAGACCCTCACCACGAGCGGTCCCTGGCCGTCGTACTTCGAGAATGTGGCCGGGCCGTCCTTGGGGTGCGCCCGGTAGGGGTTGTTGTCGGTGGTGCGGTAGCCGTCGCTGCGGGGCTGCTCCTGCTCTATGGGCGGCATGAGCTGGGGCAGGCGCATAAGCTGCCTGAGCACATCCATCAGGTAGGGATAAGGCAGCTGTCCGGGATGCTGTTCGGCGGTGTCGAGCAGCTCGCGCAGGTTGTGCATGGCCGGCGGTATAGAGGCCAGGAAGTGCTGCTTGCGCTCAAAGTATCCACGAAAGCCGTAGGCTCCGAGCACCTGCAGCTGGCGGAAGAGCACGAAGAGCTGTAGGCGGTTCACGAAGTGGTGGGTTGAGGGCACCTCGGTAAACTGCTTCAGGGCTTGGTAGTACTCGTACACCAGCTCGCGGCGCAGCTTGTGGGAGTAGCAGGCCGACGCCTGCCACAGGAAGGAGGCCACGTCGTAGTAGTAGGGGCCTCGTCGCCCGCCCTGGAAGTCTATGAAGTAGGGCTGTTTGCCGTCGCTGCCGCCCAGCATGACGTTGCGCGCCTGGAAGTCGCGGTAGAGGAAGGCCTCGGCAGGCTCTGCCGTCAGGTCCTTGGCCAGCAGGCGGAAGTCGGCCTCGAGCTTTAGCTCGTGGAAGTCCACCTCGGTAGCCTTGAGGAAGCAGTACTTGAAGTAGTTCAGGTCAAAGCGCACGCTGTCGGCATCGAACTGGGGCTGTGGATAGCACTGGTTGAAGTCCAGGCCGCGCGCTCCACGTATCTGTATGTTGGGCAACTGGCGTATGGTGCGCCTTAACAGCTCTTGCTCGGCCAGCGTGTAGCGGCCACCGGCCTCGCGTCCGCCGCGTATGGCGTCAAACAGCGAGAGCTCTCCCAGGTCTTCCTGCAGGTAGCGCAGCTCGTCCTGGGTGGCTGCCAGCACACGGGGCACGGGCAGCTGCCGCTTGACAAAGTGGCGCGACAGGTAGACGAAGGCATGGTTTTCGTCGCGACTCGTACCCACACAGCCCACCACGCTCTGCCCCTGGCCATCGCTCAGTCGGTAGTAGGCGCGGTTGCTGCCCGCACCGGCCATGCGCTCAACACTGGCGGGCGGCGCGCCACGCCATTCCTTATAGAGTTCTATCAGTTTTTCCACAGCTTATACCTATTTATTATTGTCCCCCCACAAGCCTCTTGGCCCTGACTCACTATCGTCCCACCTTCTCCATCCACTCTCGCAGCGCATAGCGCGGCACGCCTCGTTCCAAGGCCTCGCCGAGCGTGCGACGGGCCTCGTCGTAGCGTCTCAAGGTTATCAGCACGTCAACCTTCGACACTACCAGGTCGGCGTTCTTCGGGTCGCGCTCGATGGCCTGGTCCCAGTCGTAGAGTGCCGTCTCATATTCCTTGCGCTCTGTCTCAAAGGCAGCGCGGGCGGCGTATGCCAGCGCCGAGTCGGGAAACATCTGCACCAGGCGGTTCAGCTCATCGCGACTGTCGGTGACGCGGTTCAGCCGCTGCAGCACCGACACCAGCCCCAGCCTTCCCTCGAAGTGGAGGGGATTCTGGGCCAGCAGCTGCTCGTAGTCGGCACGCGCCAGCCCATATTGCCGGAGGTGAACGTAGACGTAGGCTCGGTAGTAGTGTGCGGCCAGGTTGCGGGCGTCGAGGTGGAGCACTCGCCCATACTCCTCGGCGGCATAGTCCCACTGACCCAGCTCTATGTTCACCGCAGCCTTCTTCAGCCGCAGGTCGGTGGAGCCGGGGTGCTGGGCTATCTGCTGGTTGAGCACACGCAGCGAGTCGTGCCACGACGGCTCCTGCGCCGTGGCACGACCGGCAAGGGCCAGGCTAAGCGTCAGGCAGAGACAATATAGTCTACTATCCATTGGCCCACCTCGCGCGTACCATATTTCTTACCGCCCTCGACCTGAATCTCCGGCGTGCGCACGTTGGCGTCGAGCGATGCGTTCACAGCCTGGCGTATGAGTGTGCCCTCGCGGTTGAGTCCAAAGTGTTCGAGCAGCATGGCTGCCGACAATATCTGTGCCACGGGGTTGGCCAGGTTCTGACCCTTGGCCTGGGGCCACGAGCCGTGTACAGGCTCGAAGAGCGGCGTGTGCTCACCGAGCGAGCTCGACGGCTGGAGGCCCATCGAGCCAGTGATGCACGAGGTCTCGTCGGTCAGTATGTCGCCGAAGGTGTTTTCCGTGACTATCACGTCGAAGAACGTGGGTTCGGTGAGCACCCTCATCGAGGCGTTGTCGATAAACATGTAGTCGGTGGTCACGTCGCCATACAGCGGCTCCATCTCCTTGGCTATCTGGCGCCATAGGCGGCTCGAGGCCAGCACATTGGCCTTGTCTACCACGGTGAGGTGCTTCTTGCGCTTCTGCGCCGTCTCAAAGGCCACCTTCAGTATGCGCTCTATCTCCGGACGGGTGTAGATGTCGGTGTCGTAGGCCTTGTCGTTGTCCTGGTACTTCTCGCCGAAGTACATGCCGCCCGTCAGCTCGCGTATCACTACGAAGTCGGCACCGCGGAGCAGCTCGTCTTTCAGGGGCGACTTGTGCAGTAGGCAGTCGAACGTGGCCACGGGCCTCACGTTGGCAAACAGGCCCAGCTGCTTGCGCATGGCCAGCAATCCCTGTTCGGGGCGAACCTTGGAGGTGGGGTCGTTGTCGTACTTCAGGTCGCCAACGGCGGCAAAGAGCACGGCATCGCTGCGCAAGCACACCTCGTGGGTGGCGGCGGGATAGGGGTCGCCAACGGCATCGATGGCCGAGGCGCCTACCAGGGCCTCCTCGTAGGCGAACTCGTGGCCAAACTTCTTGGCTATGGCGTCCATCACGGCCACGCCTTCTTTCATAATCTCCGGGCCTATACCGTCGCCCGGAAGAACGGCAATCTTTAGTTTCATGTCGATTATTGTTTGGTGTCTGCTAACAAATGCGCCGCAAAGGTACGCAATAATTTTGAAAAAGCCAACGCCGCGGCATGTAACAAATGTGAATAACCCGCATTTCGTGCCAAGCCCGCTCTATGGCTATGCGTTAATCTTTATTATAAAATAGGTGTCTTCGTCGCTTTTCTCGAAAACTATTAGTAGCTTTGCCTTCAAAAAGAAGGCGAAGGTACTTGCGCTCGACAAAAAAAGAAAGCCTTTCTTTATGTTGTTCTCGCTAAATCGTACCTTTGCCTTCAAAACCAACAACAACCATGGCATGAACAACCCATTCAACACCATCATCGACAGTGGCGCCGCCCTGGCCCGATACATACAACAGGTGGGCTTCCTGCCCATGTTCGACAGCGGCATCGCGGGCTTCTCAGCCAACGACGTGGTGGTATCCGACTGCCGATACCAGCTGCTGCCCGACGGAGGCTGGGAGTGGCCACTGTGGAAGTGGAAAGGCTCTATCGTCACCACGGGCGACTGCGTCTACGGCAAGTTTTTCAACAAGAAAGCCGGCTTCGTGAGCCGACGCTGGTGGCCCGACCTGCTGAACTACCGACGCAGCCGGTGGCCCATGCCCCAGGAGGGGTCTATCGAGGAGGCTGTGCTGGCCACCCTCCAGCTCGACGGAAGCCTCATCACCCGCGAGCTGCGCGCCGCCTGCGGCTTCACCGGCAAGAACATGCGCAGCAAGTTCGACGCCTACGTCACGCGACTTGAAATGGGGTGCTACATCGTCACCGAAGACTTCGTCTACCCCACCGACCGCCACGGACGCGAATACGGCTGGGGATGGTCGATGCTCACCACGCCCGAGCGGCTCTACGGGCGCGACGCCTGCCACACCACCCACACGCCCGACGAGTCGCGACAGCTCATGGCCGACCACCTCGGCCAACTGCTGCCACAAGCCACCCAACGGCAAATCGACAAACTCATAGGATAGACCCATGACCCACATCACACTCATCACCGGCGGCCAGCGCTCAGGCAAGAGCCAGTACGCCGAGCAGCTCGCACTGAGCCTCAGCCCGAAGCCCGTCTACCTGGCCACGGCCCACGTGTGGGACGACGAGTTCCGCCGCCGAGTGGACATCCACCGCCAGCGGCGCGGACCACAGTGGACCAACATAGAGGAGGAGCGGCAGCTCAGCCGCCACGACCTGAGCGGGCGCGTGGTAGTGGTAGACTGCATCACCCTCTGGTGCACCAACTTCTTCTTCAGCCCTGACCGGGCTGAGTGGGAGCAGCCTACCGTCGACCAGGCCCTGAGCCAGCTCAAGCACGAGTTCGACAGCCTCACCGCACAGGATGCCACCTTCATCTTCGTCACCAACGAGATAGGCTCCGGAGGCGTGAGCACCGACGCCATACAGCGCCGCTTCACCGACCTGCAGGGCTGGATGAACCAGTACGTGGCCCAGCGCGCCGACGAGGTAATACTCATGGTCAGCGGCCTGCCAGTAAAGATAAAGTGAAGGCAGCCATCACCCGCCGCCACTGTGCCCGCTGGTTTTGCCAGCGGGAGAAACACCACCCAAACCACCCAACCCAACATGACCTTCAACATTCCCCTACCCGACCCCACGCTGCTGCCTCGCATACAGCAGAAGATAGACAACCTCAACAAGCCCAAAGGCTCGCTCGGCCTGCTCGAAGAGCTGGCCAAACAGATATGCCTCGTGCAGCAGACGCTCAACCCCGAGCTGCGCCACCCCTGCCACCTGCTCCTTGGCGGCGACCACGGCATAGAGCGCGAGGGCGTGAGCGTGTCGCCGCGCTGCGTCACCTGGCAGCAGATGGAGAATTTCACCCGCGGCGGCGGCGGCGTCAACATGTTCTGCCGCCAGCACGGCTTCAAGCTACGCATCGTCGACGTGGGCGTGGACCACGACCTGAGCCACAACCCCAACATACTGCAGCGCAAGATAGCACCAGGCACGCGCAACTTCCTCCATGAGCCGGCCATGACGCCCCAGCAGATGGAGCAGGCCATGGCCATAGGCGCACAGCTGGCCACCGACTGCGCCACCGACGACCACTGCAACATTCTCGCCATAGGCGAGATGGGCATAGCCAACACCTCGCCGTCGAGCCTCTGGCTGTCGCTACTGGCCGGCGTGCCCTTGGACGAGTGCATAGGCGCAGGCGCAGGCCTCGACACACAGGGCATGGCCCACAAGCGACAGGTGCTTGCCCAGGCGCTGCAGCGCTTCCGCAGCTATGGCGACGAGCGTCCGGAGTTCATGGTCCAGTACTTCGGCGGCTTCGAGATGGTGGCCGCCATAGGAGCCATGCTACGCGCTGCCGAGCAGCGCATGCTCGTGCTCGTCGACGGGTTCATCATGACCGCCTGTGCCATGGCCGCCACAGCCATCAACAGCAACCTTAGGCCCTACCTCATCTTCGCCCACCAGGGCGACGAGCACGCCCACGCAGCCATGCTGCGCCACCTCAAGGCCAAGCCACTGCTCAGTCTCGGACTGCGCCTCGGCGAGGGCACGGGCGCACTGTGCGCCTACCCCATCGTGGACTCGGCTGTGCGAATGGTGAACGAGATGAACACCTTCCAAAAGGCCAACATCACCAAATACTTCTAAACCATACCCGGCACCCTTCCCACCAGGAATCCCCCGCCCCCGTCCAGTA
>Ga0247608_10005116_pt1 | contig 14322 bp, 7 predicted proteins | sample 176DNAGHGlowgp2_FD_193490 | JGI IMG/M metagenome (GOLD analysis project Ga0247608, IMG submission 193490) | Sheep rumen microbial communities from Palmerston North, Manawatu-Wanganui, New Zealand - 1766 DNA GHGlow gp2 | ecosystem: Host-associated > Mammals > Digestive system > Stomach > Rumen ...
TCACCATGGTGGGCATCTTCATCAACGACGACCGCCCCGGCAGTCCCCTGAACGCAGCCGAGGCCACCCACAACGTCCACTCACCCAGCAGTGCGCCTACAGTAGTGAGCGTGGGGGCCACGTCGTGGCGCACGGGCTTCGCCAACATCAGCGGTGAGTGGCAGGACAACGAGCAGTCGACCACCGGCCAGCGCAACACCAACTCGTCGGTAGGCCCAACGAAGGACGGCCTAACCAAGCCCGACGTGATGGCGCCAGGCACCAACATCATCTCTTCCTACAGCAGCTACTACCTGGAAGCCCACCCCGATGCCACCGACAACCGCCACTCAACCGTGAGCACCACCACACACGATGGGCGCACCTATCCCTGGACAGCCAACACGGGCACGTCGATGTCGAGTCCTGTGGTGGGAGGAGCCATCGCCCTGTGGCTGCAGGCCAAGCCCGACCTCACCCCTGCCGAGGCTCTGGAAACCATCAGGCTCACCAGCCACCAGCCCGACGCCTCGCTGACCTACCCCAACACCCTCTATGGCCATGGCGAGATAAACGTGTACCGCGGCCTACTCCACCTGCTCGGCATCAGCGCCATAGCCGAGGTGAGCACAACACCCGTACAGTCGCTGCGGCCACTGGCTTCGCCAAGTGGCACATTGCGACTGCAGGCGGCGGCCACGCCACGCCAGACGCTCACTCTGCGCCTCTATGCCCTCGGTGGCCAGCAGCTGGCCACATGGTCGGTGGCCCCGGCTCAGTGGCACGACCGCGTGCTCACCCTGCCGCTGCCAGCGACAGCCAGCGGCATCGTGGCCCTTCAAGCCGACAGCGACGAGCCAGCCCTCTCAGGCTCGCTCCTCATCAGAACGCAATAGCCACCGCCCAGTGTGCTCGCTGGTTTTGCCAGCGCCCCTCCTACCATAAACAGTGTGCTCGCTGGTTTTGCCAGCGCCCTCCTACCATAAACAGTGTGCTCGCTGGTTTTGCCAGCGAGTCCCCACCATAACTAAAAAAAGACAAAGACTATGAACAAGACCCTATTTCCTACCACCGTAGCCATGACACTGCTTGTCACAGCCATATTGTCGCTGCCAACCAAACCGCTGCTGGCACAGCCCCGCTACGACCTCACCCTCACCCACCAGGAGAAGCTCGACCGCGGCCTGGTGGCAGTACGCACCACCAGCGGCCAGGTGGCCGTGAGCTGGCGAACATTGCGCAGCGATGCCAAGGGGCAGCCTTTCAACCTCTACCGCAACGGCGAGAAGCTCAACGCCGAGCCACTCACCAAGGGCGGCACCTTCTTCATCGACCGCCAGCCACTCACTACCGATGCCGTCTACAGCCTCAGCCCCACGCCCAAGGCCGGCGAGAGCTATACCCTCAAGGCCACCGCGCCCGCTCTCTACGTACCCATCCCCATCAGCAAGCCTGCCGACGGTTTCACCCCCGACGGCCGCCGCTTCACCTACTCGGCCAACGACGTGTCAGTGGGCGATGTCGACGGCGACGGGAAGTACGAGCTGTTTCTGAAGTGGGACCCGTCGAACGCCGCCGACAACTCGCGCGCAGGATTCACCGGGCCTGTGCTCATCGACTGCTATCGCCTCGACGGCACACACCTGTGGCGCATCGACCTGGGGCGTAACATACGCGCCGGAGCACACTACACCCAGTTCATGGTCTACGATTTCGACGGAGACGGTCGTGCCGAACTCATGGTGAAGACCGCCGACGGCACACGCGATGGCGTAGGCACTGTCATCGGCGACTCACTGGCCGACTGGCGTCACGGTGCCCGCGAGGCCTTGGCGCGCTTCAACGAGAACCGCGCCAAGGCCGAAAAGGAGCAGGCCGAGCTGGAGCAGATGCGCCGCGAGTGGGAGCAGGCACGCGCCGAGGGTCGCCAGATAGACCGCCAACGCTTCCGCCGCTCGCGCCGACAGTCGGGCGGCGACAACCTCACTGGTCGCATACTCACTGGGCCGGAATACCTCTCCGTGTTCGACGGTCTCACGGGTCGCGTGCTCGACACCAAGCCCTACCTGCCCGAACGAGGAGAGCTACGTGCCTGGGGCGACAACCACGCCAACCGCTCCGACCGCTTCCTCGCCGCTGTGGCCTACTTAGGCAACGAGCGCACCATCGACGGTAAGTCCATGCGCGTAGCATCGGCCGTGTTCTGCCGCGGCTACTACACCCGTACCGTCATTGCCGCGTGGGACTGGGACGGCCACGAGCTGAAAAGCCGCTGGGTGTTCGACACCAAACAGCCCCAGTGGGCTACCTACGCTGGCCAGGGCAACCACAACCTGCGTGTGGCCGACGTCGACGGCGACGGCTTCGACGAAATCACCTATGGTGCCATGGCCATCGACCACGACGGTCGTGGACTCTACAACACCGGCTTTGGCCACGGCGACGCCATGCACCTCATAGCCGACCCTGCCGACGAGCAGCTCTACATCTGGGACTGCCACGAAAACCGCCGCGACGGCTCCGAGCTGCGCAACGCCCGCACGGGCGAGGTGGTGTTCCAGGTCAAGTCCAGCACCGACGTAGGGCGCTGCATGGCTGCCGACATCGACCCCACCAATCCCGGTTGCGAGATGTGGTCCACCGACAGCCACGGCATACGCACCATGAAGGGCGACGTGCTCCACGCTGCCAAGGATGCCGACGACCCACAGCACGACAATTCGCTCGTGCTCGGAGGCAGGTGGCTGTCGGTGAACTTCGGCATCTGGTGGGACGGCGACCTGCTGCGCGAGCTGCTCGACCACGAGACGGTAAGCAAATACGACTGGGAGAGCCACGCCATCGTTGACCTGCAGAAAATGGACGGGCAGTTCAACAACGGAACGAAGTCCAACCCCTGTCTGCAGGCCGACCTGCTGGGCGACTGGCGCGAGGAGGTGCTCATGCGCAACCGCGAGTCCACAGAGCTAAGGCTCTACACCACCACCCTGCCCACCAACTACCGCATAGACTGTCTGATGCACGACATACCCTACCGCCTAAGCGTAGCCTCGGAGAACGTGGCCTACAACCAGCCGCCTGAAACGGGCTACTACATAGGCCCCGACCGTACAGACTACCTAAAATAGACAAACTAAAGCCATCGGAACCGCTCGAAGCAGGTTCCGATGGCACGCTGCCGTGGCTCTTTAGCAAAAAATGACGAATAAGTGTACGGCGTATGTATATTTTTTTGTTTAACTTTGCCCGCAATAAAACTAATACCAAATCTTCTGTTCAATAGTCTAACTACTATTACTAACTTTAGGAACGACCGCAATTAATACCAATATTTTTACCAATTCAAACCGAAAAACAACATGGAAGAACAAAGAAAGACTAACCTGAAGTGCCGCTGCCACATTTGGCGACGCCTTCTCTTCCTTGCCCTTATGGCTGTCTGCTCTACGGTGGCCATGGCGCAAGGGAAAGTGACAGGTAAGGTAGTTGACGCCCTGGGCGAGCCCATCATCGGCGCAAGCGTCGTGGTGAAAGGAACCTCCACAGGCGCCGTAACCGACATCGATGGCAACTTTACCATCCAGAGCGTGCCCGCCAAGGGCAGCCTTGTCATTTCCTATGTGGGCTACGCCACCCAGACAGTATCTGTTGGCGGCAAGAGCCAAGTCAACGTCACGCTGCAGGAAGACCGCCAGTTGCTCGACGAGGTGGTGGTAGTGGGCTACGGCGTGCAGAAAAAGAGCGACGTGACCGGCTCGCTGGCCCGCGTTGGCGAGGAGGAGCTCAACAGCCGCCCCGTGACCAACGCCCTCGAGGCACTGCAGGGCAAGGCAGCTGGCGTGGACATCACCACCAACGAGCGCCCCGGACAGATTGGTAGCATCCGCATCCGCGGCGAGCGCTCGCTCAACAAGGGCAACGAGCCACTCTACGTGGTCGACGGTGTGCCCCTGATGTCGGCATCGGGCATCGAGACGCTCAACCCGCGCGACATCGAGTCGATAGACATTCTCAAGGACGCATCGGCCACGGCCATCTACGGTAGCCGAGGCGCCAACGGCGTGGTGCTCGTCACCACCAAGCAGGGCAAGGCCGGGCGTACCACAATCGACTACACCGGTACGCTCACCATATCCAACATCGTCGACCGCTCGCCAGCCATGAGTGCTGCCGACTTCATACAGTTTGCACGCTGGGCCAAGCACAACGAAGACCCCACGGCCTATGCCGACCCGCTCAACCCCACCAAGGCCGAGGACGAGGCACTCTTCGTCAAGGAGTACGGCTCGCTCGACCCCACTTCCGTGGCCAACATTATGAACGGCTGGAGCGGAGGCTCCTGGGATGCCTCGCGCGTGAAGAGCACCGACTGGACTGACTTTGTCACCCAGACAGCCCTCTCCCATGAGCACACGCTCGCCGTGAGCGGCGGCACCGAGGCCATGAACGCCTACGCCTCGTTCGGCTACCTGAGCAACAAAGGCACGCAGAAAGGCCAGTGGTACGACCGCTACACGGGCAAGGTGAGCGTCAACATCAAGCCCACGAAGTGGTTCTCCGTACAGGCCAGCATCAACGGCACCTGGACCGAGCAGGACTATGGTATGTCTACCCTCGGTGGACGCTCCGGCTCCGTGCCCGACGCCATCTACGGCACCGCCAAGCAGATATACAGCTTTGCCGTGCCCTACGATGACAATGGCAACCTCATCATCAACCCCGGTGGCGAAAGCGCCATCTACACCATCATCGACGAGTGGGACCACACCCAGCAGAAGCGCCAGGCTTTCCGCGCACTGGGAAGCTTCTCGGCCACCCTCGACCTGGGCGAAATCATCAAGCCCATTGAGGGTCTGCGCTACAAGATTGCCTTCGGCCCCGACTTCCGCCACTGGCGCGAGGGCGTGTATATCGACGGTTTCTCCTCACACCGCATCAACTCCAACGGCACCGAGGGCAAGAACTTCGCCCGCCTGCAAAACCGCCGCGACTTCTCCTGGACGCTCGACAACATGATCATGTACGACCGCACCTTCGCCGAGAAGCACAAGGTGGGCGTAACCCTGCTGCAGACGGCTTCGAAGTGGAACATCGAATCGTCGAACATGCAGGCCAGCCTCATCGAGAAAGACTCCTACCTGTGGAACGCCTTCAACACCGTCAACGTGAGCAACGCCGACCAGGCAGTGGGCATCGGCTCCGACCTCATCGAGCGCCAGCTCCAGTCCTACATGGTACGCCTGAACTACGGTTTCAACGAGCGCTACATGCTCACCCTCTCAGGCCGATGGGATGGTGCCTCACAGCTGGCCGAAGGCAACAAGTGGGACTTCTTCCCCTCTGCTGCTCTGGCATGGCGCATTGGTGAGGAGAGCTTCATCAAGAACCTCGGATGGATAAGCAACCTCAAGGTGCGCCTCGGCGTGGGTGTGACCGGCAATGCTGCCGTGGCCCCCTACGACACCAAGGGCGACATCACCAGCATCTACCTGCCCTTCAACGGCATGACCGACGTGATGGGCTACACCACCAACGAGCCTTACTACATGGCCACACAGCTCACCATGGCCAACCCCAACCTGGGATGGGAGAAGACCACCCAGTGGAACGTTGGCTTGGACTACGGATTCCTCAATGGTCGCATCTACGGTAGCCTGGACTTCTACTGGTCGAAGACCAACGACGTGATTATGTACACCAACATCCCCACCCTCACCGGCTTCCCCGGCACCTACTCCAACGTGGGTAAGACCAAGAACCACGGTATCGAGTTCACCATCAACGCCATTCCCGTTCAGGTGGGTGGCTTCGAGTGGGAGACGGGCTTCAACATAGCCTACCAGAAAGACGAGATAGTAGAGCTGGCCTACGGCAAGAACGACATGCCCGACAACTCGCTCTTCATCGGCGAGGCGCTCAGCGTGTACTACGGCTATGGCAACGACGGCATCTGGCAGGAGAGCGATGCCGCAGAAATGGCCAAGTGGAATGAGAACGGCTACCACTTCACGGCAGGTAACATCAAGCCCCACGATGTCGACGGCGACTACAAGATGACCGTCGAAGACCGCCAAGTGCTGGGCAACCGCAACCCGAAGACCATCCTCGGATGGAACAACAACTTCTCGTTCAAGGGCATAGAGTTGGGCATCTCGATGATTGGCCGCATGGGCTATACCTTCTCCACCGGAGGCGAGGCACTCACAGCCCACTCCAACCAGCGCAAGCTCGACTACTGGACACCGCAGAACACCGGCTCCGACTGGCAGAAGCCCATCATGGCACAGGCCACCTCTGGCTCGGGCGACGACTTCTCAAGCCTGCTTGGATTCCGCGATGCCTCGTTCTTCAAGGTGCGCAACATCTCGCTGGGCTACAACTTCCCGCAGAAGCTCATCAAGGGCGCTACCCTCTCACACGCCAAGATCTATGCACAGGTCATCAACCCCTTCAGCATCTACCAGTCCATCGACGGCTTTGACCTCGACACTGGCCGCACCTATTTCAACCGCAGCTTCGTGTTCGGCCTGGAAGTGGGGTTCTAACCATAAAACCAAAATAGTCATCACTTAAAACTGAAAGAATATGAAATACAATAAATATATAATAGGTGGACTGCTTTCGGTGACGATGGCCGCAGGCATGACCTCATGCTCGAGCGACTTCCTCGACGAAGACCTCACCACCAAGTACTCCACACAGTATTTCGACACGCCCGAGGGACTTGAGGCTCTCACCGTGTCGCTCTACGGCAACCTGCGCTGGCATTTCGGCTACGAGTGGGCCTACGGCATCACGCTCTACGGCACCGACGAGTTCACCAACGCCAACGACCTTACCTCAGAGCCGTGGAACACCTACGACACTCGCTTCCAGCCCATGAACTGTACGCCAGCGCTCGGCGCGGCCAACAGGAACTGCCCCGCCATCGATGCCCTGTGGAATGAGCTGTACTACGGCATTGCCTCCTGCAACACCATCATCGACAAGGCCGAGAGCGTCATCACCGACGAGGAGGTGCGCAACCGCTGCCTGGCTCACGCCTACTTCCTGCGCGGCTACAACTACTACCGCCTCACTGCCCAGTACGGGCGCCCCGTGCTGCAGCTTACGCCAGCCAATGGCATAGTGCGCAACTTCACGCAGGCTACCGAGGAAGAGGCCTGGGCACAGGTAATCAGCGATCTGCGCCAGGCTTACAATCTCTTCAAGGGCGAGGAGTTCACCTATGGCAAGGGCATCACCTGGACCAAGGCCACGGCAGCCCACTTCCTGGCCAAGGCCCTGTTGTTCCGCGCTTCCGAGCGTTGCGATGCCTTCAACGGCTCCACCAAGGAGAGCGACCTGCGCGAGGCCATCGAGGCCTGCAACTACGCCATCGGCGCTCGCACGCTGGCTCCCGACTATGCCGACCTCTATGCCAAGTGGACAGGAGTGGACTGTGAGACCGAGCAGCTCTCGGAAATCCTGATGGCTGCGGGATTCAACAACAACACAGCCACACAGGGACGTTTCGGAAACCGCACCTACAACTACTTTGGCCCGCAGTTCGGCGGAGGCTTCGGCGGCGGATGGACCAAGCGTGGTATCTGGACGGGAGAGATGGACTTCCAGCGCTGCCGCCCCACGGAGTACACCTACGCTGCCTACGACCACGTGAACGACGCCCGCCTGTGGAAGACCTTCAAGACCGTCTACGGAGTCAACAACGTAGTAGACGCCAGCAAGGGCGTGGCACTCGGCGACCCGGGCATCATCATGATTCTCAACACCAAGGACGACCACACCTACGACTCCTACACCTTCGGAGCCTACGTGCAGAACCCCACCTTCACCGACGATGCCGGGCGACTGCCCGAATGGGAAAAGGGCAAACGGCAGGAAGCCGACAAAGGCGAGCTCACCGCGAAGAAGGGACAGTGGATTCCCAGCGCTTCGGTGCTCTATCAGAACGGACAGTATGTGGCTCCCAACTTCAAGTCAACCACCGTGTGCAACTTCTTTGCCGGCATCAACAAGTGTGCCGACGGCACACGCCAGGCTGAGAAGGGCGACGCATACCGCGACGTGACCATGGCCCGACTGGCAGAAACCTATCTCGTGCGCGCCGAATGCTATGCACGCCTTGGCGACTACGCTTCGGCCAAGCGCGACATCGACGTCATACGCGCCCGCGCCCAGTGGAAGAACGGCGAGAACCGCTCCTACTACACCGATGCGTCGAAAGCCTTCGAGCTGAGCAACGCACTCTACAGCAACGCCAGCAACGCTACCATGTACGAGAACTCGAACCTCTGGATGAACACCTACTACCTGTCCAACCCCAACCAGCCCGTCACCACGGCAGCCTCCGACCTGACCAACTGGACGTGGGAGAACCTGCCCGCCGAGGACGAGGCCATACTGCAGAAGCTCGGTGTGAGCGGACAGCAGCAGCGTGCCATACAGTTCATACTCAACGAGCGCACACGCGAGCTTATCGGCGAGTGGCAGCGCTGGGAGACCCTCTCGCGCACCAAGACCCTCGTGGCCCGTGCCAAGGCCTTCAACCCCGAGGCTGCACCCAACGTGCAGGAGCGCCACATCTACCGCCCCATACCCCAGACCTTCATCGACGGTCTGAAGAACGAGGACGGCAGCGACCTGACCGACGAGCAGAAGAAAGCCTGGCAGAACCCCGGCTACTAAGCTGCAATGTGAGCGCCGATTTGCGGGCGCAAGCCAATCCATCGCACAGCGATGGGAAAAAGTCCTAAGCATAACAACAGGGGCAGGCCTGCCCCTGTTGTTATGCTTTTATCGTTAAAAAATGTGCGTTTTTTGCGCCGTGTCAATTAATATTCGTACCTTTGCAGGCACATAGAAGAATTTTAACGTTAAAAAAGAGACCTTTTACAGATGAAACAACTGTTTGCCGGGCAAAACACGCAGGCCGGCTACCGACTTGTAGACAACGTCTGCGGATGGCTGACGTTTCTTGTAGCTGCCATCGTCTATTGCTCAACCATCGAGCCTACAGCCTCGTTCTGGGACTGCCCTGAGTTCATCACCACTGGCTACCGCTTAGAGATTGGCCACCCACCCGGGGCACCCTTCTTCATGCTCACCGCCAATCTGTTCTCGCAGTTTGCCAGCGACCCCACTCAGGTAGCCTGCATGGTCAACATCATGAGCGCTCTGCTCTCGGCAACCTGTATCCTGTTCCTCTACTGGACCATCACCCACTTAGTGCGCCGACTGCTCATCGACCGCTGGGACGAACTCACCACTGCCAAGCTCGTAGCCATCGAGGCCTCCGGCCTCGTGGGAGCACTCATCTACACCTTCAGCGACACCTTCTGGTACTCAGCCGTCGAGGGCGAGGTCTACGCCTACTCCTCGGCCTTCACTGCCGTGGTGTTCTGGCTCATCCTCAAGTGGGAGGACCACGCCGACGAACCCCACGCCGACCGCTGGCTGGTGCTCATCATGTATATGACGGGCCTCTCCATAGGTGTCCACCTGCTCAACCTGCTTTGCCTGCCGGCCATCGTGCTGGTCTACTACTACCGCCGCTTCCCACAGGCCGACCTCAAGGGCTCGTGCATAGCCCTGCTCATCTCGTTTGCCCTGGTGGCAGTGGTGCTCTACGGCGTAGTGCCCGGCATCATCACCGTGGGTGGATGGTTTGAGCTGCTCTTCGTCAACACCTTCGGACTGCCCTTCAACAGCGGCCTCTACGTCTATATCCTGCTGCTTGTGGGCGTGGTCATCTGGGCCATCTACGAGACCCAGAACGCCACCGACCAGAATCTCCGACGCCAGAACATAGCCTTCCTCCTGGCCGTAGCCATGCTCGGCATACCGTTCTACGGCTACGGCTGGACAGCCGTGGCCATAGGCGTGGTGGTGCTGGCCGTGCTGTGGTTCGTGCTCAACCGCATGGTGCTCCCCACAGGTGCCACCAAGCGTGTGGCAGTAGTCACGCCACGCTTCAAGAACACGGCACTGCTCTGCATGCTCATGCTGATGATAGGCTACTCCACCTACGCCGTCATCGTCATACGCTCCGACGCCAACCCACCCATGGACCAGAACTCGCCCGAGGACATCTTTACCCTGGGCGACTACCTGGGCCGCGACCAGTACGGCCAGCGCCCACTGTTCTACGGCCAGGCCTACACCTCGCAGGTGGCACTCAGCAGCGACGGTCGCGTGTGCCGTCCGGAGATGACCAAGGGTAAGCCCGTGTACCAGCGCAAGGAGAAAGCCTCGGCGGAGGAGAAAGACTCCTATTTCGTGGTACGCACCAAGGACGAGTACAAGTACGCCCAGAACATGCTCTTCCCACGCATGTACGATGCCGCACACGCCACCTCCTACGAGTCGTGGATGGGCGGCGAGCCCAGCGGCTACGACGTGGACTACGACCGCTGCGGCGAGCCCATGACCGTGCACATGCCGTCGCAGTGGGAGAATTTGCGCTTCTTCCTCTCCTACCAGTGCAACTGGATGTACTGGCGCTACTTCATGTGGAACTTCGCCGGCCGCCAGAACGACATACAGGGCCACGGCGAGCGCGAGCATGGCAACTGGCTCACCGGCATCGCCTTCATAGACAACATGCGCCTGGGCGACCAGTCGCTACTGCCCGACGACCTCAAGAACAACAAGGGCCACAACGTGTTCTACTGCCTGCCCCTGTTGCTCGGACTCATTGGACTCTTCTGGCAGTCGCTGCGCAAGGGGCAGAAGGGCATACAGCAGTTCTGGGTCACCTTCTTCCTCTTCTTCATGACAGGACTGGCCATTGTGGTCTACCTCAACCAGACGCCGCTACAGCCACGCGAGCGCGACTATGCCTACGCCGGCTCCTTCTATGCCTTCGCCATCTGGTGTGGCATGGGCGTGGCAGCCATCATCGACCTGCTGGCCAGCAAGCTCAAGAAGGAGTCCACCGTAGCAGCCATACTCGTGGGAGTGGCCTGCCTGGCAGTGCCCATGCAGATGGCCTCGCAGACCTGGGACGACCACGACCGCTCGGGACGCTACACCTGCCGCGACTTCGGCCAGAACTACCTCATGTCGCTACAGGACGAAGGCAACCCCATCATCTTCACCAACGGCGACAACGACACCTTCCCCCTGTGGTACAACCAGGACACCGAGGGAGTGAGAACCGACGCACGAGTGTGCAACCTGAGCTACCTGCAGACCGACTGGTACATAGACCAGATGGTGCGCCCGGCCTACGACTCACCGTCGCTGCCCATCACATGGAAGCGCCTGGAATACTGCGCCGGCACCAACGAGTACGTGCCCATCGACCCCAGCCTCAAGCAGGAGCTTATAGCCCTCTACAAGGAGCAGCCCCAGCAGGCCGCACTGCAGTTTGGAGCCGAGCCCTTTGAGCTGAAGAACATCCTCAACCACTGGGTGCGCAGCGGCAAGGACGACCTCCACGTCATACCCACCGACACCCTCTACGTCACCATCGACAAGGAGGCCGTGCGGCGCAGCGGCATGATGCTCCAGGGCGACTCCATCCCCGACCGAATGGTCATATCGCTCAAAGGCAAGGGAGCACTCTACAAGCAAGACCTGATGATGCTCGAAATGATAGCCCACGCCAACTGGACACGCCCCATCTACGTGGCACTCACCGTGGGACAGGAGAACTACATGAACCTGGGCGACAACTTCATACAGGAAGGCCTGGTCAACCGCATCACGCCCTTCACCACCAATGCCCCCGGCATGAAGAACTTCGACACCGACAAGGTCTACCGCAACGTCATGGAGCGATTCAAGTTCGGCGGAGTCAGCACCAAGGGCATTTACCTTGACGAGACCGTCATGCGCATGTGCTACACACACAGGCGACTCATGGCACAGCTCGCCGTCAACCTCATCAACGAGGGCAAGGACGACAAGGCTGCCAAGGTGCTCGAAAAGGCCGACAAGGAGCTGCCCGACTACAACGTCACGCCCGACTTCCAGAGCGGCTCGCTCGACATGGCCAGGGCCTACGCCATGTTAGGCAACAAGGGCAAGGCCACCGAGAAAGTCAACCAGCTCTTCAACAAGTCAGAGCAGTACATCAGGTGGTACTGTAGCTACGAGAGCGGCCCCGACTTCTACGGTGTCAACCGCGAGTGCCTCTACCACTTCTACATCTTGCAGCACCTGCTCGAGATTGCCGACACCGTAGATGCCACGCTCGCACAAAAGCTGGAGGCCCGGCTGGCCACAGCCATGGAGCGCTTCCACAGCAAGGGTGGGCAGCTCTGGGACAACTCACGCGAAGCCCCGGCGGCCCAGTCGGGCGACGACACCGACAATGGCACTGAGACTGGCGGCTCACCCGCCGAGGCCGAAGCAGAGCAATAAAGCACGCGCCATGATTATAGAGCAACCAGCTGTCTACCTCCGCTGGCTCTATCCCAGGGCGCTATGGAGAATGGACCGTCGGACGAAGGCCGTATATCTGACCTTCGACGACGGCCCAATACCCGAATCGACGCCATTCATACTCGACACGCTGAGACAATACAGCGTCAAGGCCACATTCTTCATGGTGGGCGACAATGTGAGAAAGCACCCCGACCTCTACGAGCGCATCAAGAGCGAGGGCCACCAGGTGGGCAACCACACCCACAACCACATCAGCGGATTCAGGCACTCGCTCCACGACTATAGCTACAATACCGAGAAGGCCAACGCCTACATCAAGAGCCACCTCTTCCGCCCACCCCACGGGTGGATGCGCACCGTGCAGTATGCCTGGCTCAGCCGCCGCTACACCATAGTCATGTGGGACCTCGTCACGCGCGACTACTCGAAGTGGATGACCGCACAGGGCATAGTCAACAACGTAAAGCGCTACGCCCGCAACGGGAGCATCATCACCTTCCACGACTCCCTCAAATCTATCGGCAAGCTCCACAGCGCTCTGCCGCAGTCCTTAGAGTGGCTCATCGAACAGGGCTACCAGTTCAAGGTCTTTACTTAGGCGACAGCAGCCCCACTGTGCTCGGCGGTTTTGCCGCCGAGAAGCCGCCCCCCATCCATCCCACTGTGCTCGGCGCTTTTGCCGCCGAGAAACCGAACACACACAACCAATGGAATACATGTCACAAGAAGGCTACGACAAGCTCGTAGCCGAACTCCATGAGCTGGAGCACGTCGAACTGCCGCGCGTCCGCGAGGCCATTGCCGAGGCACGCGACAAGGGCGACCTCAGCGAGAACTTCGAATACCACGCAGCCAAGCGCGAACAGTCGCGCCTGCTCGGGCGCATACGTTTCAAGCAGCGCGTGCTGGAGTTCGCACGCGTCATCGACACCTCACACCTCGGCACCGACAGCGTCGGACTGCTATGCCAGGTAACGCTCACCAACCTCGACAGCAAAGCCACCACCACCTACACCATCGCAAGCCCACACGAGGCCAACCTGCGCGAGGGTAAAATCTCCATCAAGTCGCCCATAGCCCAGGCACTGCTCAACAAGAAGGTGGGCGACACCGTCACCGTGGCCGTACCCGCAGGCACACTACACCTGCGCATAGACAACATATCCCGGCAGCAGTAGCCCAAGAGGCAACAAACCCCGGCATCACACTCATGCTGGACAGCCACAAAGCGCTGCAAAAACACAAACACGAACAGCCTGGCACTCAAGCTGATAGACAAGCCACAGAAAAAGCACTGACTTTCCGTCGAAAGTCAGTGCTTTTCGCAAAATAGTCAGTGCTTTTCGCTAAATAGTCAGTGCCTCTCGCGCAATAGGTACGGCTTTATGACGCAGCGTAACAACTTTTGTCAAAACATGTTTGGTTCCTGACGTGCTTCTCTACTATAGGATTCTTACGAGCCAGTTCAATGCAAACATCCGTATCAATCAAATATGTTCCGTGTGTCAGCATACTCACCAGGTTTCTACGTCACGAACCATTTCCGCCCCCTGCCGCAGTTCGCGGGCTACCTCCCGGGCATCTCTGCTGCCGCCAAAGTCACCGCTGAACTCGGCCAGTGCAGCGTCCAGCATTTCATTGTCTCTGTCGGCCCAGGAGCCTGCCAGCGACATGAGTCCGTCCTTGCGTTCTTCCTCCGTCAGTTCTAGTTCTACAGTCTCTTCGTCGCCGAAAGCCAGCGAGTCGCTCAACAGAGCTACCAGTTCCAACTTCACTGGCCTGCTCAGTCCACGGAGCATCCCCCAGTATGGGGCACTCGTAGCCGACGGCTTCCTTAATACAGTTCCATTCATAATCCTGACATTTTATTCTTTGCGTGCAAATTTACGCATATTTCCCGAAACAACAAAATATAAACAAATAAATCATCAGAATCATGAACAAAAAGAA
>Ga0247608_10005118_pt1 | contig 14321 bp, 11 predicted proteins | sample 176DNAGHGlowgp2_FD_193490 | JGI IMG/M metagenome (GOLD analysis project Ga0247608, IMG submission 193490) | Sheep rumen microbial communities from Palmerston North, Manawatu-Wanganui, New Zealand - 1766 DNA GHGlow gp2 | ecosystem: Host-associated > Mammals > Digestive system > Stomach > Rumen ...
ACAAAATCCATGATTAATACCTCCACTTTAAGAACTATTACATTTATACAGTAAAATTCTATCATAAATAAAAATTTTTGTGAATAGTTTTTAAAATCTAATATTTTTTCACACACTCAAATTTATACCTCTGGCAACTATATTTGCCATGTTTTTTATCAGTTCATCTATTTCTTTTGGAGTAACTATCATATTATAATCATATGGGTTTAAAGCTTCTTTTATTTCTTCATAATTGTCTTGTTCTTTTAGATTATTCAAATATTCATTTGATTTTGCTTCTTCTTGAAGTTTTTCTATAAATAAATCTAAACAATCATTAACTAAAACTGCACTTTCTACAACTGTCGGTATTCCAATTGCTATTACCGGAATTCCTAAAGTGTTTTTTGATAATTCTTTTCTTGTGTTTCCAACACCTGCTCCTGGAACAATGCCTGTATCTGAAAGCTGTATTGTACTACTTATTCTTTCAATACTTCTGGATGCTAAAGCATCTATAACTATCAACATTTTAGGTTTGATTTTATCTATTACTCCTTCTAAAACTTCCAAAGTTTCAATTCCAGTTGTGCCTAAAACACCTGGAGATATCGCACTTACTGGTCTTGAATTTGAATCAATATATTGTGGCATATATTTTATTATATGTCTTGTTATATCAATATCACTTACAACTTTAGGTCCAAGTGAATCAGGAGTTACATGTAGATTTCCTAGCCCTGCAACTAATATGTCATCTTTATAGTCAATATGTTTATCTATAATTTGCTTTAATTCATTTGATAATATTTCAGCCGATTTTTGAATATCTTCTTCTTCTGCAATTTTTAAATTCTTAATATCTATCGTAATATAATCTCCCCTAGGCTTTCCAATTGATTGTTCACCATTTGAATTTGTTATTTTTACTTTTGATACTTTTAGATTTTCATCTATTACCTTTTCCTCTGCATCTATTCCATCAATCTCATCTAAATTATTGCTCTTTTTGAAAATATCTCTTCTTTCTAATGCCAAATCTGTTCTAAAATTAATTTTATTAGACATAATAAAAAACCTCCTTTAAGATTATTATCTCTTTAGAAGGCTTTTTTTATACCCTATTTTTAATGTACAATTCACAGCTTAATAAATATATATTTTATCATTCCGTTTGGTGTCGCAATTTTCATATGTTCACTTATATAATAAATTATATAAGTGAACATTATATGTGAATTGCTCCAGGCGCCCTACGCTTCGCTCCGGTTGAACGCTTACGCACTCCATTTTAAAATATATATTTATTAAGCTGTGAATTGTAACTGAATATCGTCTATAATTTAATATGTTTGGAAAAGAATTAATGTCTGAAGTGTCTCATTTTAGTAAACAACATTGTTATCCCATATTCATTACATTTATCAATTGAATCTTGGTCTTTTATTGAACCACCTGGTTGAATAATTGCTGTAATTCCAGCCTTATGAGCTTCTTCTACACAATCACTAAATGGGAAGAATGCATCTGATGCAAGAACTGCACCTTTTGTGATACCTTTTTCAATTAGTTCTTCTCCATGTTCAACTGCTTGTTTTGTAGCCCAAATTCTATTAACTTGTCCAGGACCAATTCCAATAGATTGTTTGTCTTTTCCAAGTGCTATTCCATTTGATTTAACATATTTTACTATTTTCCATGTAAACAATAAATCTTCTAGTTCTTTTTCAGTAGGTTTTCTATTTGTTACAACTTCATATTCATCTAATAATTTTGAATCTATAGTTTGAACTATTACACCACCATTAATTTTCTTAACATCTAAAGCATTTTCATTTTGTTTTTTAGAAATATTTTCTAATTCAAGAACTCTAACATTCTTCTTAGCCTTCAAAATCTCTAATGCCTTTGGCTCATAAGATGGTGCGACAATAACCTCTAAGAATATCTTGCTCATTTCTTCGGCTATTTGCTCTGTTATTTCTCTATTAGAAACAACTATTCCGCCAAAAATTGATGTTTTATCAGCATTAAATGCCTTTTTCCATGCATTGTAAATATTTTCATCACTTCCTACACCACATGGATTTCCATGTTTACATGCAACAACTGTTGGCTCTTCAAATTCTTTTAATAATTCTAAGGCTCCATTTGTATCGTTTATATTGTTAAATGATAATTCTTTTCCATTTAATTGTTTTGCAGTTGTAAGTGAACCTTCACATTTTCCAATTTCTTTATATAATGCTGCTTTTTGATGTGGATTTTCTCCATATCTCATATCTTGTACTTTTTCATATGTTAAAGTTAATTTTTCAGGTAATTCATAATCATGTCTTTGTTCTTTTATGTATGCAGCAATCATAGCATCATAATTTGCTGTATGTTCAAAAACTTTTTGCATTAATCTAAATTTTGTATCTTTTGATACTTTTCCATTTTCTTCTAATTCTTTTAAAACAACTTCATAATCTTCTGGATTTGTTATTACTGCCACATCTTGATAATTTTTTGCAGCAGAGCGAAGCATTGTAGGTCCACCAATATCAATGTTCTCAATACATTCTTCTCTTGTAACTCCATCTTTTAATATTGTTTGTTTGAATGGATATAAGTTAACAACAACAAAGTCTATTGTATCTATTCCTAATTCTTTTAATTGGTCCATATGTTCTTTTTTATCTCTTATTGCTAAAATTCCTGCATGTACTTTTGGATGAAGTGTTTTTACTCTTCCATCTAAACATTCTGGAAAACCTGTTAGTTCAGATATTTCTTTAACATTTACTCCTTCTTCTTTTAGTTTTTTAAATGTTCCACCAGTAGATATAATTTCTACTCCATTTTTTTCTAGTCCTTTTGCAAAATCTACTATTCCTGTTTTATCAGATACACTGATTAATGCTTTCATTTTGAACCTCCTATTAATATATTCTGTAGTTATTTTATACTATATTGCTTAAAATTTCAATGTTTTTTGGATAATTTCATCAATATCATTGCATATAATATAATCATCACTATTTTTTTGTATCAAGTAGTGTTGAGATATTTCTAATGCTTTTTATTCAATTTGCTACTAAGAAAGTATTTATATTAATTTTTTAAACATCCAATTGGTACAATATAAACTCCATCCTCTCTTCTATATGCATAGTTTCCAGTTGCTGTTAACACCATCAAAAATGAAGGTTTGTTCATCTTTTTAATATCAAGTTTGTTATACATATTTTTTAAATTTTCCACTCCATCATTTATAAGTTTATCTCCGCCAAGTTTTATCTCTATAAGTCCATATGCACCATTTCTTAAATGAATAACTGCATCACATTCTAATCCATTAGCATCTCTATAATGATAAACATTACCATCTATACTTTCAGCATATACTCTTAAATCTCTTATGCACAATGTTTCAAATACAAATCCAAATGTATTTAAATCTTGAATTAAATCATTTGGTCCGATTCCTAATGCTGCAGTTGCAATTGATGGATCTACAAAATATCTTGTATTTGATGTTCTTATTGCAGTTTGACTTCTTAAATTAGGATTCCAAGCTATTGATTCTTCCACCACAAATATTTTCTTTAAAGCCTCAATATATGCATAAATTGTATCTACATCTAATGATGATGCATCATTTTCTTTCATATCATTTCTAATTGTTTCATTTGAACTTTGAGTTCCAATATTTCGTGCATATGCTCTCATCAGTTTTTTAACTCTTTCTGGATTTCTATTTATGTTGTCAACCCTAGATATGTCAGATTCTACGACAGCATCATAATAATCAAAGGCTTGTTCTAATGCTATTTCTTTTTCCATAAATGTACTTCTGGGCCAACCACCCCTACAACATAAAAAGGCAATATCTTCTAAACTAAGTGTATTTTGAGCTGAAATATTATCCTCATTTTTAAAAAGTTCTTCTAAACTAATTGTCCCATTTGATTCTTCTGATTCAAATAAACTCATTGGTCTCATTGTAAGCCATGCAAATCTACCAGTACCCGAATGAGTGACTTCTTTCATATCTGCTGGAACCGATGACCCAGTTAATATGAAATTTCCTTCTGTATTTCGATGGTCTATTTCAAATCTAATAGCATCCCATAATTTTGGAGCAATCTGCCATTCATCAATTAATCTTGGTGTATCACCTTTTAGCAATGTAGATGGATTAATATCTGCAAGTATTATATTTTGTGATTTGTCTTCTGGTTTTGCCATATATAAAACACTTTTAGAAATTTGCTCTGCTGTTGTCGTTTTCCCACACCATTTTGCACCTTGAATAAGTACAGCACCCTTTCCTTTTAATTTTTTTTCAAGAAGTTTATCTGCTATTCTACTCCTATATTTATCCATTATACTTAGATTTCCTTTCATTATTTAGAATCTTTAATTCTATTTAATTATAGCATATTAAATAAATTATAGCAATATTTTTCGGTGATTTGTAGGTTATTTTTTCGGTGATTTATCGACATTTTTTTCCGTGATTTATTTTATTATATTTCTCACCTTTTCAATAATCACATTAAAACTTATTTCATTATTATCATTGTTTGCAGGAATCACAATATCTGCTTTCTTTTTGCATGGTTCTACATATTTTTCATGCATTGGTTTTAGTGTACTTTTGTATTTTGAAATTATATAATCCATAGTCAGTCCTCTATGTTTTATATCTCTATCAATCAATCTTGTTAATCTAATATCTGCATCTGTATCAACAAAAATTTTTAAATCCATCAAGTTTGATAATTCTTCGTTTTCTAAAACTAAAATTCCTTCAATAACAATAACTGGAGCTGGATTTACTGTAACTGTTTCTTTTTCTCTAAGCCTCTCTGTATATGAGTAAATTGGTCTTTTTATTGTTTTCCCATTAATTAGATCATTTATTTGTTTAACCATAAAATCTGTTTCTAGCATATCAGGACAATCATAGTTTAATTGTTCTCTTTCTTCTTTTGTAATATTATCTAAGCTTTTGTAGTAAAAATCATGTGATAATACAACAACATTTTCTTTAAATTCATCTTTTATTCTATTTGCAAGAGTAGTTTTTCCAGACCCTGTACCTCCTGCAATTCCTATTATATATGGTTTTGGCATATTATCTTTCTCCTTTTTCATTTGGTTTAGGAAGTTTAGTTTTACCTTTTTGAATTACTGGAGGCTTACACTTTTTATGAGCTTTTAATTCTATTCCTTTTTCCTTTTTTACTTCTCTTTTTTTCATAAAGTTAAATAAAGCTAATAAAGCAGTACCAACACCTCCCTGCTCATTGTTATAATATGTTATAACATTAGCTTCCCTTTTTACATCAGAATTAGCATTTCTCATAGCAATACTTAATCCTGCATGTTTAAACATTTCTATATCATTTCCTCCATCGCCTATTGCTATTACTTGTTGTTTTTCTATCCCAAGTTGTTCTTGAATTAACTCTATAGCTGCGGCTTTTGTCACGCCTTCTTTCATAATGTCAAAATAATATAATTCAGCATCTGGGTTACTAGCATCTGTTCTATCACATATTTCTGTCATTTGAACTCCTAAATTATTTTCTTTTAATCCTTTTTGAATAACTTCTAATTCCTTTTTTGTTCCACTAATTGCAAATAATGGTATATCATGTTCATTTGAATATTTTCTCATATTTTCTTGGAAATTAAATCCTACTCCATTAAGATTAATCACTCCATCATTCTCCATATGCATATATATAGAATCTTTACCACGTCTATCTGCATAATTTATATCTGCCACTTCACATTCTTCTGTCATGAATTCATATTCCAAATTATATTTTTCTGATATATCTATTAAAGAATTTACTTGTACTTTATTTAGTGAGTTATTACTTATAATGCTATCTGTATTAAAATCATAAATCATTGCTCCATTTGTTGCAATAACATACCCCTGAAATTTATTGCCTGCCTTTGTAGCTATATATTTTGCTACTTCTAAAGGTCGAGCTGTTGCAATAACTGGAATAATATCATATTCATTATAAAGCTTTTCGATTACTCGTAAATTAATTTCTGGTATTTCCTTTTCATCATTTAATAATGTTCCATCTAAGTCTAATACTAATAATTTAGGGTCTTTTAATCCTTTATTTTTTTCTTTATTCATATAAAAATCTCCTTATAATTTTTTACTTTCTACATTTTACTAATTATATTAATTTATGTCAACTATTTTAAGTAAATTTCAATAACTTATTGCATTTTTCGAAAAATAATAATATAATACATTTAAATTAAATAGTGGAGGTTTTAAATGAAAAATTTTGATATTTCAATTATTATGGGAAGTGATTCAGATTTGCCTGTTGTTAAAGATTGTGCAAAATTTTTAGATGAGATGGGTATTTCATATGAAATGAAAATTTTATCTGTTCACAGAACACCAGAAAAAGCTATGGAATATGCTGAAACTTTAAAAGAAAATGGGTGTAAAATAATTATCGCTGCAGCTGGTGGAGCAGCACATCTTCCGGGAGTTTTTGCCGCACTTGTTCCTACAATTCCTGTAATTGGTATTCCAATACATACTAAAACTTTAAGTGGAGTAGACTCTTTATACTCTATAGTACAAATGCCATCTGGAATTCCAGTTGCAACTGTTGCAATAAATGGAGCAAAAAATGCAGCAATACTAGCAACTTCTATGCTTGCTATTTCAGATGAAAACTTAAAAAATAAATTACTTGAATTTAAAAATTCTTTAAAAGATACTGTAACAAAAAAAGATGAAAAATTACAAAATCTTGGGTATAAATCATATTTAGAAAATATGTAATTAGAAAGGATTGAATTTAAAATGAAAAAAATTAGTAGTGGTAAAGTACGTGAAATTTATGAAGTAGACGAAAAAAGTCTTTTAATTGTTGTATCAGACAGAATTTCTGCATTTGATGTTATACTTCCAAATGAAGTTCCTGACAAAGGAAAAATATTAAATATGATATCAGAGTTTTGGTTTGATTATACAAAAGATATTATTAAAAATCATGTTATTTCAACAAAGATATCTGATTTTCCTATTGAATGTCAAAATGACCAATATGAAAATAGAAGTATGTTAGTCAAGAAATTAAAAATGGTTCCTATTGAATGTATAGTTAGAGGTTATATTACAGGTTCTGGATGGAAAAGCTATAAGGAAAATGGTACAGTTTGTGGAATAAAATTACCAGAAGGTTTGCAAGAATCTCAAAAATTAGATGAACCTATTTTTACTCCTTCAACAAAAGCAGCTGAGGGACATGATGAAAATATTAGCTTTGAAAAAACATGTGAAATAATCGGAACTGATTTAGCTCAAAAGATTAAAAATGCTTCAATTGAAATATATAAAAAATGTGCTGAATATGCATTATCTAGAGGCATTATAATTGCAGATACTAAATTTGAATTTGGTTTAGATGAAGATGGAAATCTTGTTTTAGGAGATGAAGTTTTAACACCTGATTCTAGCAGATTCTGGCCATTAGATGAATATACTGTTGGTAAATCTCAAAAAAGTTTTGATAAACAATATTTAAGGGATTGGTTAAAAGCAAATTCGTGGGATGCAAATAACCCTACTCCAATTCCAGCAAATGTAATTGAAGTTACAAGAAATAAATATATTGAAGCATATGAAAAACTTACTGGGAAGAAATTCTAAGAATTATTAATTGTAATACAATCACAGCTTAATAAATATATATTTTGGAATGTAGTGCGTAAGCGTTCAGCCACTGCATACTGCCATTGTAACAGGCAGAGCCTTAACAATGGGCAGCAAACCGGAGCGCAAGCGAAGGGCGCCTGGAGCAATTGACAGCTATCGTTCAATTATATATTTTATTATATAATTGAACATATGAAAATTGCGACACCAAACGGAATGATAAAATATATATTTATTAAGCTGTGATTGTTAGATTAAGTTATCTTCTATTTTTTAAAATTTAATTTTTTCAAACACATCTTTATCAAGTGTTTTAGGAACTTCTATAGGATAATTACCTGTAAAGCATCCGTAACAAAAGTCTTCCATATTACTTCCTTTTGCAATTTCTTTAAGATTTTCTAAATCTAAATATTCTAGTGAATCTACACCTATGTCTTGTCTAATTTCTTCTTTAGATTTTATATTTGCAATTAATTTATCTTTTTTATCAATATCTGTTCCAAAATAACATACATCAATAAACATTGGAGATGCAATTCTTAGGTGTATTTCTTTTGCACCAAATTCTCTTAGTCTCTTTATTGTCTTTTTTATGGTATTACCTCTAACAATTGAATCATCTATTAAAACAATTCTTTTTCCTTCAACATTTTGTCTTATTGGATTTAGTTTTAGAGCTACTGCTTTTTGTCTTTTTTCTTGATTATTTAATATAAAACTTCTTCCTATATATTTATTTTTAATAAAAACCATACCATATGGAATCTCTGATTCTTGGGCATATCCAAGTGCCGCATCTAAACCTGAATCTGGAACACCTGCAACAATATCTGCTTCAACTGGAGCTTGTTTTGCTAAATACTTTCCTGTTTGTTTTCTAAACTCGTGCACACTCATTCCATCCACTATTGAATCTGGCCTTGAAAAATAAATGTATTCAAAAATGCAAAGACCTTTTTTTTCATTTGGCATATATTCACATGATTCAATTTTATTATTATAAATAGATACTATTTCTCCTGGTTTAATATCTCTAATAAATTCTGCTCCAACAATATTTAGAGCACAGCTTTCTGATGAAAAATAGTAATCATCTCCCATTTTTCCAAGTGCCAATGGTCTAAAACCTTGTGGGTCTCTTACTGCAATTAGTTTTTGAGATGTCATAATTATTATTGAATAAGCACCTTTTATTCTTTTCATCATATTTTTTACTGCATCTTCTATGTTATCTGTTTTAAGCCTTTCTTGAACTAATAAGTAACAAATTAATTCTGTATCATTTGTTGTTGAAAAAATAGCTCCTTTTTCTTCAAGTTCTCTTTTTAATTCAACTGCATTTGTAAGGTTTCCATTATGTACAACTGCTAGATTTCCTTTTTTATGTCTTACTGCAATAGGTTGAGCATTGATTTTTCTATCTGACCCAGTTGTTGAATATCTAACATGCCCTATTCCCATTTTACCTTCTGGTAACTTTTCTTCTATCAGCTTTTCTGTAAATACTTCAGCAACTAGTCCTTTATCTTTGTAACATGTAATAATTCCTTCATCATTTATAGCAATTCCGCAGCTTTCTTCACCTCTATGTTGTAATGTTTGTAATCCTGATGCAATCGTATATGCTAGTTTTTTCTTAGGCTCAGCACTATAAATTCCATATACTCCACATTCTTCTTTTAATTCTTCTAACATTTATTTACTCCAATCCTAATGAACATATATTGTTCCAATATCTTTTCTATAATCTAGATTTTCGCTTAAATTTCCTTTGATAGCATTATATACCTTTTCTTTAGCTTCTTCTATAGTGTTATCTATTGCAATTACTGCAACAAGTCTTGATGTACCAACAGAAGTATATTTATTATTATCTATTTGCTTTGAACTTGCAAAATATACTTTTGCACCATTATTTTCTATTTCTTCTTTATTTAATGTATACTCTAAGTTTGTTTTTGGTCCAGATAAAGCATAATTAGGACTTACCATATATACTAAACATGATGCTTTTTTCTTAAACTTACAATTTTCTGTATTTAGATTTTTATTGAATATATTTTCCATTACTTCTTCAAAAGGTGTCTCTAACATATTTAATACATTCATTGCTTCAGGGTCTCCAAATCTTGCATTAAACTCAATAAACTTAATTCCTTTAGAAGTTTTGAAGAATCCACCATATATTACACCATTGAATTCAAAAGAATCCTTGTTTAAATAATTTATTACATCTTTAATTAGTTTTGAGCATTTATCAACATCTTCTTGTTCTAAAAATGGTAATAATCCATTTTCAAAACTTAGGCATCCCATTCCACCTGTTCCAGGTCCTTTATCTTCATCATATCTATATGGATAGTCAAATGTAATTGGTGTTGTAACTATGTTCTCGCCATCTGTTAATGCCATTACAGTAAATTCTCTACCTTCAACTTTATCTTGTATAATTACTTTCCCACTTTCTTGTAGTAATCCTTTTGCATAATTAAATCCTTCATCTTTTCCTTTAAAATGAATTCCACCAACTTTAACACCTTTTCCACCAGTTAATCCTTCAGGTTTCACAACAAAAGAATCATCTTCATATGTATCTATTACTTGTTTTAATTTTTCTTCATCTTTAATCTGATAATTTTTTATAACCATTTCTGGTGCTATTTCATTTACTATATCTAAAGCGTAAGTTTTACTCCATTCAATTTTTGCACCTTTTGATGTAGGTCCAAAGGTTTTTAAGCCTAAACTTTTTGCTAAATCTATTAATCCGTCTTGTAATAAATTGTCACTACTAATTAAGCATGTATCAATTTGTTCTTTTTTGATAAACTCCTCAACAAGATTCTTATCAAATGGGTCTCCTATTAAAAGTTTGCCATTTGAATTTTTTACATAATTTGAAATTGATGGGTTTTCATAAGGCATTATTGAATATAATTCATATCCTTGACTTATAGCTTCTGCAAGTACAGCTTCTCTTCCACCATTCCCAAGTAATAGACATTTTTTCATTTTCATACTCCTTTTTTATTAAGTTTATACCATAATATCCTATTTTTTTCAATAGTTTTTTATAAATATTGACCATCAGAAGTCAGAGGTCAGAAGTCGGAGGTCAGACTTTTTCTACTTTCTACCTCTGACCTCCTACATCTCACCTCTCACTACCCACTTCTCATAAAACCTCAATGCCCTTTCTGCCAACTTCTGATATTTCAATTTCTTATCTTTTATTTTTTCACCAAGAGATGGCAAAATTCCAAAATTAGCATTCATAGGTTGAAATTTATCATTTGGTGTAGATATATATTTTGAAAGTGCTCCTATCATTGTAAATTCAGAAAATACAATTTTTTTAGCTTCTTTGTTTTGTTTTTCTGCATTAAATCTTTCAATAGAATTTAAACTTGCAACTAATCCAGATGTAATAGATTCAACATATCCTTCTACTCCTGTTATTTGACCTGCAAAATATATATTATTGTTTAATTTAAAGTTAAATGTTTCATCTAAAAGTTTTGTAGAATTAATATATGTATTTCTATGCATTACTCCATATTTTACAAATTCGGCGTTTTCTAAACCTGGAATCAAACTAAATACTCTTTTTTGCTCTCCAAATTTTAGATTGGTTTGAAATCCAACTATATTATATAAAGTAGATTCTGTATTATCTTGTCTTAATTGAACAACTGCATATGGTCTTTTTCCTGTCCTTGGGTCATCAAACCCTACTGGTTTCAATGGTCCAAATCTTAAAGTGTCTATTCCTCTTTTTGCCATTATTTCAATAGGCATGCATCCTTCAAATATTTCTCTTTTTTCAAAATCATGTAATGTAATAACTTCTGCTTCAACTAATTCTTTTACAAATTTTTCATATTCATCTTTGCTCATTGGCAAATTAATATAACTTGCATCTTGGTTTTCTAATCTTTGCTTCCATTCTTCAATAGTTTCATCTTTTTTCTTTTCTTGTTCATATCTATTACCATAAAAAGCAATATTAAAATCTATGCTTTCTTTTGTTAGAATTGGAGCTGCAGCATCATAAAAAGCCAGGTTTGTTTCTCCAGTTAATTCAATTATTTCATTAGATAACTTTTCAGAAGTTAAAGGTCCTGTTGCAATAATTACTATTCCATCTTGTGAAAGCTCTTTTATAGAAATCTTATCCCCTACTTCTTCATTTATAACTTCGATTAATGGATTATTCTCAATCTCTTCTGTTACTCTTTTTGCAAATAGTTCTCTATCTACTGCTAGAGCTTGCCCTGCAGGTACACTAGTTTTATCAGCCACTCTAATTAAAAGTGAATCCAAATTTCTGAGTTCTTCTTTTAATAATCCACATGCATTTGTTAATAAATTTGACTTAAAAGAATTAGAACATACTATTTCAGCTAAATCTTTATTTGAATGTGCAGGTGTATATTTTAATGGTTTCATTTCATATAGTTTAACTTTTATACCTCGTTTGGCTATTTGGTATGCTGCTTCACACCCGCTAAGTCCTCCCCCTATTACTGTAATATAGTCTTTCATTTTTATTCTCCTTATGTAAATAAATATAGCATAAATCAATCTTTTTTTCAATTGGGGACGGTCCTTTTTTGCAAAAACTTCCATTTTTTGGAAGTTTTTGCAAAAAAGGACCGTCCCCAATTGAAAAAAATAATATAAAATGCTATAATTTAAAAAAATATTTGGAGGCTTTATATGTCTAATATTAATGATTATTTACTATGGCGTGGAGATCTATCTTTTTCTGTTTCACCATTTAATCAAATAGACGATATGATTTTAGCTAGATTTTCTTATATGCCATTTAATCTAATAAAAATGAAAGAAACTGAAACTATAGAAAGTATTTATAAAAAACTAGAAAGCTTTAAAGATGATGATTTTTCATATCATGGAGATAAAGATTTAATTACTCGAATGGGCCAAAGCAGTAGATTTAGAAATTTGAAAGTTACTGATTTTGAAATAAATATAGATAAAAAAGTTGAAAGGCAATTTGCAGCTATAACTATTCATTTAAATGATAATGAAATGTATATATCATTTAACGGTACAGACTCAAGTATTGTAGGATGGAAAGAAGATTTTAATCTAAGCTTTATGGAACATATTCCTTCACAAATCTCAGGATTAGAATATACTCAAAGAATAATGAATAAATATTTAAAAGCTGTAAAAATGGGTGGACATTCAAAAGGTGGTAATATTGCTATGTATTCAGCAATGGGATTACCTCAAAATTTAAAAGAAAGAATTTTATCTGTTAGCAACTATGATGGTCCTGGATTCTCACAAAAAATTGTAGAAAGTGAAAACTACTTAAATACCATCGATAAAATAACATCATATATTCCACAAAGTTCAGTAATTGGACGACTTTTAGAACATAAAGAGAATTGTATTATTGTTGAAAGTATAGAAAAAGGTATTTATCAGCATGATATTTTTTCTTGGCAAGTTGTTGGAACAAATATTGTTACAATTGAAACTGTTACAAATAATAGTGAATTTTTTAACAATACTATCTCTACATGGCTAGAAAAAACCACTCCTGAGCAAAGAAAGGTATTTATAGATACCGTTTTTGAGTTATTTGATGCTACAAATCTTCTTACATTTAAGGAATTTTCTAATGCAAAAATAAAAAACATTAATGCTATTTTGAAAAGTTATAATAGTATTAATGAGCAAGATAAAAAAATACTTACCAAAATGATTTTTGAATTTTTGTCTGTTGGTAGGAAAAGTGCAGTTGATATGTTAAAAAATAAGCGTACTGAAACAAAGAAAAAGGGGAACTGAGAAAAAGAAAAAAGGGGATGGAGTTAATTGTCCCCTTTTTTCTTTTTTATTTCTTCTTTGTAACTTTCTTTTTCGTTATTTTTCTTTTCCTTGTTGTCTTCTTTTTTTCTACCTTGCTATTTTCTTCTGGACTCCATTTTTCTCCAGGCTTTGGTTTATTCCAAGAAATATAGTTACACTTGTCTGGATTGTTTTCACAAACAAAGAATTTTTTCCCTCTTTTTGATTTTTTTACAATAACTGTACTTCCACAAACTGGACATGGAACATCTATTGTTTCTATAATAGGTTTTGCATTTCTACATTCTGGAAAACCAGGACATGCTAAGAATTTTCCAAATCTTCCATATTTATAAACCATCAATCTTCCGCATTTATCGCAGACTACATCAGATACTTCGTCTTGAAGTTCAACATGTTCTAGTTCTTTTTCAACTTTTTCAACTTCTTTGATAAATGGATCATAGAACTCTCTTATAACTTTTTTCCACTCTTCTTTACCTTCTGCAACTTTATCAAAATCTGTTTCAATATTTGCTGTAAATTCTTCATTTACAATATCTGCAAAGTTTTCTACTAACAGTTTATTTACTACTTTTCCTAAATCAGTTGGAACTAGTTGTTTTTGTTCTTTTTTTATATAATACCTATCTATTATTGTTGAAATTGTTGGAGAATATGTTGATGGTCTTCCTATTCCTTTTTCTTCTAAAGCTTTTACTAAACTTGCTTCTGTATATCTTGGTGGTGGCTCTGTAAAGCTTTGTTTTGGATTTATGTTTTCCAGTTTTAAAGTTTGCTTTTCTTCTAA
>Ga0247608_10005121_pt1 | contig 14319 bp, 12 predicted proteins | sample 176DNAGHGlowgp2_FD_193490 | JGI IMG/M metagenome (GOLD analysis project Ga0247608, IMG submission 193490) | Sheep rumen microbial communities from Palmerston North, Manawatu-Wanganui, New Zealand - 1766 DNA GHGlow gp2 | ecosystem: Host-associated > Mammals > Digestive system > Stomach > Rumen ...
GAAAACGGCCTATCCTGTTAGTAGACCAGCCGCATGTGCTCTCGGCCGATTATCTGCGTCAGCAGGCACGTGACGGACATATCGTCATTGTGAGTAGTGACGATGAGGAGATACTGCGTGTGAGTAATAATGTGATAGAACTATAAAGAAGGAAAAAGATGATAAATTCAGATATATCATTTTTGGGCGTGAGCCTGTTGGTTGTGTTGCTAATGGCATCGATAGTCATCTATTGGTTGATAGACCGCAAGGAGATGATGCGCGTGCTGAAGGTGTTTGGCTTGATGGCAGGTCAGATGACTGTGATAGGTGTTATCATTTGGACGGTCTATAAGTTCAATGCATGGTGGGCAAATATGTTGTGGATTGTAGTGCTGATAACCTTGGCAACAGGCTGGTGTCTATTGAAGATGCGGAAGACATGGAAGCAGATGCTGATGCCTATAATAGCTGCCTTGACGGCAGGAACGCTGATTGGTAGCGGGGTGATGATGCTCTGCTTGTCAGGACGATTCTTTATCCCTGTTACAGCTGTTGTTGTGGCTCATCTGGTAGTGGCTGTTAAAGATACCTTGCAAACCTATCAGCGCAGTCTGATGCATACGGAGGCACACCGCCAGTATATGCAGGCCAACGGCGCCTCACTGCTGGAGTCACTGATGCCCAGTGTGCGCAGAGCCCTGAGAGCCACCGTACAGCCCCAGCTACGAACAATGGCACAGCCCCTATTGGTGACCATGCCATTGCTCTTTGTAGGTATGTTGCTGGGCGGCATATCGCCAGCCACGGCAGTTTTCGTGATGATTCTATTGATGATGGCTGCCTTCGTCTCGACGGTGGTTGCAGCCATCGTAGCCCTTTACTGCTTTAAGAGATAAGCCTTAAAGTCGGCGAAATCTTTTGTCATGGGGACGCTCTGCTTCTGCCCCTTCATAAAGGCAGCAAGGCGTTCGGGAATTTCTACGTCGATGCCAAGGATATCGTCCACCTTCTCCTTGAATTTAGCCGGATGGGCCGTCTCGCAGAAGACACCAATCTCGCCGGGCTTGAGCTGCTCCTCGAGGGCACGATAGCCACATGCTCCGTGAGGATCGAGGATATAGCCCGTCTCCTTGTAGCACTGACGCATGGTCTCGCGAATCTGCTCGTCGCTATAAGTGGCGCCACTGATGAGTGAGGTGATGCGCTTGTGGGTCTCCTCTGGTGTGAGCTTGCCGTTCTCAGAATAGAGGTTGATGATGCGGGCGAAGTTTGAAGGATCGCCTACGTCCATGGCGTTGGCCAGCGTCTGCTTTGAGGCCTTGGGGTTATACTGGCCCGTCTGCAGATAGTTGAAGAAGATATCGTTGGCATTGTTGGCAGCGATGAAGCGCTTCACGGGCATACCCATCTGATGACCAAACAAGGCAGCACAGATGTTGCCGAAGTTGCCTGAGGGCACGCAGATGACGATGTCTTCGGGCTTGTGGCCGAGGGCTGCGAGTTGTGCCACGGCGTTGAAGTAATAGAACGCCTGGGGCAGGAAACGCGCCACATTGATAGAATTGGCCGAGGTGAGCATCATGTGCTCGTTGAGTTCCTGGTCCATGAAGGCGCTCTTGACCAGTGCCTGACAGTCGTCGAAGACACCGTCCACCTCGATGGCAGTGATGTTCTTACCCAGTGTGGTGAACTGGCACTCCTGGATAGGTGATACCTTGCCCTTGGGATAGAGCACATAGACATGGATACCCTCGACGCCCAGGAAGCCATTGGCTACGGCAGAGCCAGTGTCGCCAGAGGTAGCTACGAGGACGTTGACCGTTGATTTGGTGGCTGTACCACAGCCACATACTGAACCGTCACGGCGCAGGAAATACTGCAGGAGGCGCGCCATGAAGCGGGCACCTACATCTTTGAAGGCCAGGGTGGGACCGTGGAAGAGTTCCAGGGAGTAGATGTTCTTGCCTTGCAAGCGTCCTTCGGCTGAGCGCTCCTTGACCTTGACCACAGGACAGGGGAACTGCAGGGTATCATATACCAAATCCTGTAGGGCGTCGAGGTCCACATCGTCGCCAAAGAAGGCACTGGCCACATTGAAGGCGATGTCCTGAAACTTCATCTTCGGCATGTCGGTGAAGAACTGCTGAGGTAGCTTGTTGATAACCTCAGGCATATAGAGTCCGCGGTCTTCGGCCAGGCCTTTTACCACGGCCTTGCGAAGATCTGCTACAGGGGCTTTTCCATTGGTGCTATAGTATTTCATAAGCTCATAAACGTTTGCATGAATTCATTAAGTTTTAGGAGTCCGTAGCCACCAGTGACGCACGACTCCTCGTCGTAGTGCTCAACAGCGTCGGGCTCTATACTTTTATGATAGATAAGGAAGGGGACCGGCTCATTGACATGGATGCGCTGCTCCACAGGGGTGGGATGGTCGGGCAGGATAGCGATGCATACCGGCTCATCCATCTTTTCGGTGGCCTCGAAGATGGGTTTGATGAGGCGCTGGTCCAGATAATCGATGGCCTTGAGCTTCAAGTCGAGGTCGCCATCATGACCAGCCTCGTCGGTGGCCTCTACGTGTACAAAGACGAAGTCATCCTTCTGCAGGGCATCGATGGCAGCCTGTGCCTTACCCTCGTAGTTGGTGTCAGCCAATCCTGTGGCGCCAGGCACCTTGATGATGCGCAGACCAGCATATTTGCCAATGCCCTGAATCAGATCGACAGCCGAGATGACGGCACCCGTCTTTACCTGAGGGTATTGCTGCATCAGTGTCTGCATCGAAGGACGATAACCACCGCTCCAAGGCCAGATGCTATTGGCCTGGCGTTCGCCCTTGGCTGCCTTTGCCAGATTATAGGGATGCTGGGCTAAGAGTTCCTGCGAGCGCAGGATGAGGTCGTTAATGAGAGAGGCGGTTTGCGCAGGGGTGAGACGGGAGGTGTCAGCGACTGAATCGCTGACCACAGTACCAGGCTTCACCAAGAGCGGACGCCAGGGCTCGTTGGGGTGATCATGGGGTGGGGCACAGACGATGTGCTTATTGCCGCCCTTGATAACCAACAGATGGCGATACTGGATGCCACAGATGAACTTTACACGATTGCAGCCCTCTTTCTCGTTGATGGGCTTGGCGAGGGTCTCGTTGAGATAGTCGATGAGTATGCGGGCATCTTCCGTTTGGAGATTACCACCATTATGCGTGATAATCTTACCGTCGTCCAGTGTGATGATATTGCAGCGGATGGCGAAGTCGTCAGGCTGCATCTCGTAACCAATAGAAGCTGCTTCCAGAGGACCGCGTCCTTCATATACCTTGTTGAGGTCATAGCCCAGAATGGCTGTGTTGGCAACTTCTGAACCTGGGGGAAAACCCTCAGGCACAGTGATGAGACGACCACAACGGCCAGCCTTTGCCAGGCGGTTCATGTATTCAGGACGTGCATATTGCAGAAGGGTCTTTCCACCAAGGCGTTCGACCTTATGGTCAGCCATGCCGTCGCCTAAAATAATAATGTGTTTCATAATGAACAGAAACCGGGCGGCAGAACCGCCCGGTACACTATTAGATGTTAGCGATAGACATGATATTGGCGAAGACACCAGCAGCGGTTACGGCTGCACCAGCACCGTATCCCTGAATGAGCATTGGGTATTCCTTGTAACGCTCAGTGGTGAGGAGCACAATATTGTTGGAACCCTCCAAACCGTAGAACGGATGTCCGTAAGGAACCTCCTTCAAGGCAACGCTGGTCTTGAAAGACGAAGGATCTTTTTCGTCGGCTTCCATCGTTGCCACGAAGCGCCAACGCTTGTTTTCACTTTCCAGCACCTTACGACGAGCTTCGAAGTCGGCATCGAGTTCAGGCAGTTTAGCCCAGAAATCATCGATAGAACCCTCGAAATAACTGTCGGGCACGAAGAGGTGCTTCTCCACATCATCCTGTTCTACCTTATAACCAGCCTCACGTGTCAGGATGACCAGCTTGCGAATCACGTCCGTACCACTGAGGTCGATACGTGGGTCGGGCTCAGAGTAGCGCTGCTCTTTGGCACGACGAACAGTCTCAGAGAAGGGCACGTCGGCGGCAATCTCGTTGAAAATGAAGTTCAGCGTACCAGAGAGGATTGCCTCAATCTTCAGAATCTTATCACCCGAGTTGCACAGGTCGTTGATGGTACCGATGATAGGCAGACCAGCACCTACGTTGGTCTCGTAGCGGAACCACACACCGCGGTCGCGGGCCGTTTGCTTCAACTTCAGGTAGCTATCGTAATCGCTTGACGCAGCAATCTTATTAGCAGCAACAACAGAGATGTTGTGCTCCAGGAATGTCTGATAGAGCGTAGCAATCTGCTTGCTGGCTGTACAGTCGACGAAGACGCTGTTGAAGATATTCATCTTAACAATCTCGTCGCGCATATGTTCCGTATTAGCGGGGAAGCCTGCACGAAGAATCTGCTCGTAGTTATCGAGGTCGATGCCATCGCGGTCCAATACGAAGTTGTCTACATCAGAAATGCCGACCACGTTCAGCTTCAAACGACGTGACTGCATCAGGAATTGCTGCTGGGTGCGGATTTGCTCGAGCAACATGCCACCCACGGTACCGATACCGCAGATAAAGATGTTGAGCACCTTATATTCAGACAGGAAGAACGAGTCGTGGAGTACGTTCAGTGACTTACGCAGGAACTTGCCATCGACCACGAATGAGATGTTCGTCTCGGAAGCACCCTGGGCACAGGCAATCACAGAGATACCTGAGCGCCCCAGTGTACCAAACAGCTTACCTGCGATACCTGGTGTCTGTTTCATGTTCTCACCCACAATGGCGATAGTAGCCAAACCGCTCTCTACCTGCATGGGGAACATAGCACCTGTTTCAATCTCTTTGGCAAACTCAGCATTCAGTACCTCTACAGCAGCCTCGGCATCCTCGTCGCGTACACCAATAGAAGTAGAGTTCTCAGAAGAAGCCTGTGACACCATGAAGACAGAGATGCCTTTGTTGGCCAGGGTGGTGAAGATACGGCGGTTGACGCCGATGACACCCACCATTGACAGACCGGTGACGGTGATCAGAGACGTACCCTTGATAGAAGAGATACCCTTGATGGGTTTTTGGTCGTTCTCAATATTAGCCTTGATAAGCGTGCCCGGATGTTCGGGGTTGAAAGTGTTCTTAACCTTGATGGGGATATTTTTTACGCAGACGGGATAGATGGTCGGCGGGTAAATCACCTTGGCGCCGAAGTTACACAGCTCCATCGCCTCTACGTAAGAGAGTTCGTTAATCGTATAAGCGCTCTTGATGACCTTCGGGTCGGCTGTCATGAAACCATCGACATCAGTCCAGATCTCCAGAACCTCAGCATTCAGTACAGCAGCAAGGATAGAAGCGGTATAGTCAGAACCGCCACGTCCTAGGTTCGTCGTCTCGTGTGTATCGCTGTCGCGGGCAATGAAGCCAGGAACCACGTAAATCTTGTTTGCAGCGACGGAATCGCTGCTCATACTACTGAAGGCCTCCTTAACGAGCTTGGTAGTTTCGTCGGCGTCGACGACATGCTTGCCCTGCTTCTTCTGCGTGCGAATGAAGTCGCGGCTGTTCATACGAACACCATTCTTAACCATCGCAGCAACGATATGAGAACTCAGGCGCTCTCCATAGGATACGATGGTGTCTTCAGTCTTCTTTGACAGATCGTGAATCAGATAAACACCATAATAGATACTCTTCAACTGGTCGAAGAGTTGGTCTACATTATTAATAAGGTCTACGCGCTTGTTGATGTCCTGGATGATAGTGTCTATCATCGAGTGGTGGCGTCTGACCATCGCGTCGAATTCCTCGCGATAGCGCTCGTCTCCCTGTTTTGCCATCTGCGACATCGTAATCAATTTGTCGGTGATGCCGCTGAGTGCGCTTACTACTACTATGACAGGTTGCGTCCGAGCCTCTGCCTCCACAATTTCTTTTAAGCTCAAAATGCTTTTTACGGAACCTACGGACGTTCCGCCGAATTTCATTACTTTCATATTCCTATGCAATTTATCTTTCCGAATGGTACCCCTCAACAAGCGGGGATTGCTCCATTGGCGCTGCAAAGGTAATGCAAAAATTTTATTCGACCATCTTTTTGGCCGTTATTTTTTCTGTATTATCTTAAAATCCTGTGTTATATGTCTCGATAATTGCATAAATATTCCTCGAGATGTTGATTATTGCGGCAATGGCAATCAGGATGAATGACACAATCTTCATCCATGTGTTGCGGATACCGAAAGGCAGGGCAAAAGTGAGCATTGCAGCGATGATATTCAGGAATAAATAGACAAAATGCTTGGTTTGCCAAGTGCATCCAATCCAATCAAAAAGATAGCCAATGCATGCGTTGGTGATAGCTAGGAAGACGATGGAAAAACAGTAGGCCATAATCAGGATACTATTCCAGTCTTGTTTCTTGTCTAACTTTAAACCACATTTGTTGCAGTAAAGTGCATTCTCATCGTTTTCGTGTGAGCATTTAGGACATTTCATATTTCTTATAGGTTTTATGATACGGGGTGCAAAGGTAATCATTTTGAAGTGAAAAGTGAAGCGAGGAAAGTGAAAAATTTGCTACTGCATGTTGATTTTTCCATATTTTATTTGTAATTTTGCATCCAATGACAAACGAATATCAACTTCGCGTTTTGCCGCAGGTGGCGGCCAGCGCAGATAAACTAAGGAGATATATTGCTGAAGAACAGGGCATTGCCATGGGCGCACTGAAGGCTGTGCGTATTTTAAAGCGCTCGATAGATGCCCGTCAGCGCACCATCTTCGTGAACCTGAAGGTGAGGGTCTATGTGAACGAACAGCCTACGGAGGATGAGTTCGAGCACGTGGACTATCAGGATGTTAGCAACAGGCCACAGGTGATTGTGGTGGGCGCAGGTCCTGGTGGACTCTTTGCAGCTTTGAGACTCATTGAATTGGGCTTCCGTCCCATTGTGCTGGAGCGAGGTAAGGATGTGCACGAGCGCAAAAAGGACCTGGCGAATATCAGCAGAACCCAACAGGTAGATGGCGAGAGCAACTACTGTTTTGGTGAGGGTGGTGCAGGTGCCTATTCTGATGGTAAACTCTATACCCGTTCGAAAAAACGTGGCAATACCGAGAAGATACTCCGCGTGTTCTGTCAGCATGGTGCTTCTACAAATATCTTGGCTGATGCCCATCCGCATATCGGTACGGATAGGTTGCCTCAGGTCATTGAGGCCATGCGCAACACTATAATAAGATGTGGTGGTGAGGTGCACTTCCAGACCAAGATGACAGAACTCATAATTGACAATGGACAATTGACAATGGATAATTGCCGTACGGGGCGTGTCGTAGGTGTTAGAGCTGTGGCCAATAATTCTCAATTGGAATTTCTAGGTCCGGTGATTCTGGCAACAGGCCACTCTGCCCGTGATGTCTATCGTTATTTGGCTAGTGCCAAGATTCATCTGGAGGCAAAGGGTATTGCAGTTGGTGTGCGTTTGGAGCATCCCTCGCAATTGATAGACCAGATACAATATCATCGTAAAGAGGGCAGGGGACAATGGTTGCCTGCTGCAGAGTATGCATTTGTGACACAGGTTGAAGGACGCGGTGTGTACTCGTTCTGTATGTGTCCGGGTGGTTTCGTGATTCCTGCTGCCACGGGTCCGGAACAAATTGTGGTCAATGGTATGAGTCCAGCCAGTCGAGGTACGCAATGGAGTAACTCGGGTATGGTGGTTGAGGTGAGGCCGGAAGACCTGGATAATGTAAAAATGGAAAAATGCAAAAATGTAAAAACGGAGAACAACCCGTTAGCCATGATGTATTTCCAAGAGGAACTAGAACGGATGTGCTGGCAGCAAGGTAATATGAAGCAGACGGCTCCTGCCCAACGTATGGCAGACTTTGTGAATGGCAAGTTGAGTTATGATTTGCCCAGGAGTTCATATGCCCCAGGACTGGTGTCGTCTCCCTTACATTTCTGGATGCCCAAACCTATTACCTCGCGTTTGCAACAAGGATTTAAGACTTTTGGTAAGCAGGCGCATGGATTCCTGACGAATGAGGCGGTGATGATTGCAATGGAGACCAGGACATCGAGTCCGGTGCGTATTGTTCGTGACAACGAAACCCTGATGCATGTGCAAGTAGAGGGCCTGTTCCCTTGTGGTGAGGGTGCCGGTTATGCAGGCGGTATTGTATCGGCTGGCGTAGATGGTGAGCGTTGTGCAGAAATGTGTGCATCGTATATGGAAAAAAATGGATGAAAATTTGGCGGATTCCATTTTTCTTCGTAACTTTGCCGATGTACATAATGCTTTACGTAAAACCTAATAAATCTCTATACGCTTATGAATAAGGAGGAGAAATTTGTTATCACCATTAGCCGACAGTTTGGCACTGGTGGACACGAGATTGGAGCCGAATTAGCCCGTAGGCTTAATGTGAAGTTGCTGGATAAGCAGATACTGAATGAAATGGCTCGAAAATATAATATTGTGGAAGAGGCCGTAGAGAAAATAGAATCTCGCAATCCGTTGTGGCGTGATGATTTTACACAGTTCTATCGTTCGTATATGGCCGGAGCCGAGTATAATGGACAGGAGCACGACCAGACCTCGCGTCAGTTGTTTGAAGCGCAGGCTGAAGTGATCAGAAAAATTGCTGCACAGGAGTCGTGCGTTATCGTGGGCCGATGTGGCTTCCATATCTTTCGCAATCATCCGAATGCTCTGAAGATATTCATCCATGCAGATGTAGACTGCAGGAAGAAACGAATAGGGCGGAAGTACGATATTTCAGAGAGTGATGCGGCTGCGATGATTGTTGATAATGACTACAGTCGTGAGCTCTATACAAAGACGTTTACAGGTAGTGAATGGCAAGATGCCCGTAACTATGACATATCGTTGAACGTTAAACAATTTGGCGTGAACGGTGCCGTTGACTTCCTGATGAATGTCATAGGATAATAAAAAATATGGCTTTTGGAAAATGGATTGGCGGCTATCTGGGATGGAGCGCCTTTGGACCCTTAGGGGGGATTTTAGGATTTGTAATAGGCGCACTGTTTGATACGGCTGTCAATAATAGTGAGGGCGAGACTATGCGCCTCACCGATGAACAGTCGCAACAAGGTGACCGTAACAGTTTCTTTATCTCGATGCTGGTGTTGGCGGCTTATATCGTCAAGGCCGACGGCAAGGTGATGCATTCTGAGATGGAATTGGCGCGAGGTATGCTTCGTCAGAATTTTGGTGAGGCTGCTGCTCAGCAGGGAGACCAGTTGATGCGCCAGTTGTTTGCAGAGCAGGATCGTCAGGGAAATGCAGCCTATAGACGGAATATCCAACAGGCATGTGAACAGATCGCTTATCATGTAGATTATTCAGGACGATTACAGTTGCTCAACTTCCTTGTATTGATAGCACAGGCCGATGGGCGTGTGGATCAGGTGGAGGTTGCAGCACTGAAGGAGGTTGCCCAGTGGATGCAGATGTCGCCCCAAGAAGTGGATGCTATGTTGCATTTGGAGGGTGACTCGCTGGAGGATGCCTATAAGGTACTCGGCGTGAGTGCTGACGCTACAGATGAAGAGTTGAAGAAAGCCTATCGCCGTTTGGCTTTGGAGCATCATCCCGACCGTGTGGCTAAACTGGGTGATGATGTACGTAAGGCTGCGGAAAAGAAGTTTCAGGAGATTAATGCTGCCAAGGAACGTATATGGAAAGCCCGTGGGCTTTGATAGTTTAGAGTTTAGAGTTGAAACAGCCGGCTATTTTGATTCCAGAGGGTTGTGACAAGGTGCTGTTGCATGCTTGTTGCGCACCTTGTTCTTCGGCTATTGTGGAATGGCTGATGACGAATGGCGTGCGTCCAACGATCTACTATTTTAACCCCAATATCTGGCCTCGTGAGGAATATGAGATCCGCAAAAACGAGAGTAAGCGCCATGCTGAGCGTTTGGGATTGGAATGGATTGATGGTGATTATGACCATGAAGGATGGCGTACGGGCGTTTGCGGGTTGGAGAACCAACCAGAACGGGGACTGCGCTGCGAACAATGCTTCACATTGCGATTGACGGAGACGGCTCGTAAGGCTCAGGAACTCGGCTTCCGCTATTTTGCTACAACGCTGGCCTCCAGTCGTTGGAAAAGTTTGGAACAGATAGAACGGGCAGGACGTATGGCAGAAAAGGCTACTCCTGGAACTGTTTTCTGGGCACAGAACTGGCGCAAGGGCGGACTCCAGGAACGTAGGAACCAGTTGCTCAAGGAGAATCAGTTCTATAACCAGCAATACTGCGGGTGCGAGTTTTCGGCCAGAAATGGTGCAAAAACGAAACCCCTGCTTCGTGCCCAGATGCGCGAGGCGAAGAAACAGCATCAGGAGCAGTTGGTAAAGATGTCTACAGAGATAGTTGGGAAACTACATGGAATCATAGCATCGCGGAATGTTCGGACTGTCATGGCCTATTGGCCATTGCCCGATGAGGTGGATATCCGTCCTTTTGTTGACCAGTTGGTGGACCAAGGAATAACTGTAGTTCTTCCTAAGGTCACGGGTGATGAGACAATGGAATTGCGTCGCTATGCCTCGTATGATGATCTTGAAGAGGGCGCCTTTCATATCATGGAACCTGTGGGCGCCTCTTTTGTTGACTTCGACCAGATAGACTTTGCGCTGGTGCCTGGTATGGCATTTGATGCTGCCGGTCATCGCTTAGGGCGTGGCAAAGGCTATTATGACCGATTCCTCAGTGCTCATCCTCATATATATAAAATAGGTGTGTGCTTCCCCTTCCAGCGTGTGGCGGAAGTGCCTTCCGAGGAGCATGATGTCGTGATGGATGAGGTGGTATAGTGTCCTGATGGACGAAGTGGTTGTATGGGGTAGCGTCTTTTTTCGGGATTTTTTATTAATTTTCAACTTTCAACTTTCAACTTTCAATTTTTCTTTGTACCTTTGCACCCCAATAATTGCAATTATAAAATATGTTTGAGAATTTGAGTGAGCGACTGGAACGGTCGTTCAAGATATTGAAAGGTGAAGGTAAGATCACCGAGATTAACGTTGCCGAGACTTTGAAGGACGTGCGTCGTGCCCTGTTGGATGCCGACGTAAACTATAAGGTAGCCAAACAGTTCACCGATACTGTGAAGCAGAAAGCTATGGGTATGAATGTGCTCACAGCTATCAAGCCAAGTCAGTTGATGGTGAAGATTGTGCATGATGAGTTGACGGAACTCATGGGTGGCAAGGCTGTAGAGCTGAACCTTGAGAACCGTCCTGCTATCATCCTGATGTCTGGTCTGCAGGGTTCTGGTAAGACCACCTTCACTGGTAAACTGGCTAAGATGTTGAAGGATCGTCAGCACAAGAAACCCCTGTTGGTAGCTTGTGACGTGTACCGTCCTGCAGCTATTGAACAGTTGAAGGTTGTGGCTGAGACCGTAGGCGTGGATGTCTATACCGAGGAAGGCAATAAGAATGTGGTAGAGATTGCTCAGAACGCTATCCGTAAGGCAAAGCAGGAGAGCTATACCGTGGTTATTGTCGATACCGCCGGTCGTTTGGCTGTGGATGAAGAGATGATGAACGAAATCTCTAACCTGAAGCAGGCTATCAATCCTGATGAGACCCTGTTCGTGGTTGACTCGATGACCGGTCAGGATGCCGTGAACACCGCCAAGGAGTTCAATGACCGATTGGACTTCGATGGCGTGGTGCTGACCAAGCTCGATGGTGATACCCGTGGTGGTGCTGCTCTGAGTATACGTACCGTGGTAACGAAACCTATTAAGTTCGTTGGTACAGGCGAGAAGATGGAAGCCATTGACGTGTTCCACCCTGAGCGCATGGCCGACCGTATTCTGGGTATGGGTGACGTGGTCTCACTGGTAGAGCGTGCCCAACAGCAGTTTGATGAGAAGCAGGCTCGCGAGTTGGAGAAGAAAATCCGTAAGAATAAGTTCGACTTCAACGACTTTATGGCCCAGATTCAGCAGATCAAGAAGATGGGTAACATCAAGGAGTTGGCTGGCATGATACCTGGTGTGGGTAAGGCCCTGAAGGATGTGGATATCGATGATAACGCTTTCAAGGGTATTGAGGCTATCATCAACTCGATGACACCCAAGGAGCGCTCAAATCCGGATATCATCAATCAGAGCAGAAAGATCCGCATTGCCAAAGGTTCTGGTACTAAACTCGAAGAGGTGAACCGCCTGCTGAAGCAGTTTGACCAGACCAAGAAGATGATGAAGATGGTAAGCGGTATGGATAAAGGAAAAATGGCCCAGATGGCTGCGGCTATGAAAAATATGAAAGGCGGTATGCCGAAATAGACATAATAACGGGTTGAGACACAATAACAGATTAACAAAAAAAGGTTCTTATGTTCTTGCGTCCCTACGGTAGCAAGCGTCTCCTTGCGTCGCCGAGCGATTGTGTCTTTTTAAATGCAGATAAGCTGTCTAAATAAATTAATATGCAACTGATTGACGGAAAAGCAACGGCAACCGCTATTAAGGCTGAGATTGCCGAAGAGGTGAAAGATATCATGGCCAAGGGTGGCAAACAGCCCCATCTGGCTGCAGTGTTGGTGGGCCATGACGGTGGTTCTGAGACCTACGTGAAGAACAAGGTGCTGGCTTGTGAGGCCTGTGGTTTTAAATCGACCCTCATCCGCTATGAGGATGACATCACGGAGGAGGAACTCCTGGCCTGTGTGGATAAGTTGAATAAGGACGACGATGTAGATGGCTTCATCGTACAGCTTCCTTTGCCCAAGCACATCGACGAGCAGAAGATAATCGAGGCTATTGACTATCGTAAGGATGTGGATGGCTTCCATCCTATCAATGTGGGTCGTATGGCTATCGGTCTGCCCTGCTTCATCTCGGCTACACCTCTGGGCATTATCACCCTGCTGAAACGCTATGGCATCGAGACCTCTGGAAAGAAGTGTGTGATTCTGGGGCGTAGTAATATTGTTGGAAAGCCCATGGCACAGCTGATGATGCAGAAGCAGTATGGCGATTCTACCGTGACCGTATGCCATTCACGCTCAAAGACCCTCAAAGAGGAGTGTCGTGCTGCCGATATCATCATCGCTGCTATTGGTAGTCCAGAGTTTGTGACTGCTGATATGGTGAAGGATGGTGCCGTAATTGTCGATGTAGGTACTACCCGTGTACCTGATGCAACCCGTAAGAGTGGTTTCCGTCTGACAGGTGATGTGAAGTTTGATGAGGTGTCACCTAAGTGCTCATTCATCACGCCCGTTCCTGGCGGCGTTGGTCCTATGACCATCTGTTCGCTGATGAAGAACACCCTCGCAGCAGGCAAGAAAGAATACTATAAATAGTTGAAAGTTGAGAGTTGAAAGTTTAGAGTTTGCTTCCGCTCAGGAGTGGTATGAGCGAGGTAACGAATACCGAAAGCAGAGTCAATGGCATGAAGCCATTAACTGCTATATACGAGCTATAGAGCTTGACCCCGACAGTCCGGCTGTCGAGGCCAAACGTATGCTTGATGATATCATGGCATTCTATTGCAAAGATATGTATAATCCTTAGGGAAAGCCCCTGAGGATTATTTTTTTAGCCTGTATTTATGGGTGTCTCCGATGGTTTGAAAACTTTTTTTTAGTTTTGGGTTTAAACCTTTTCCTGGCTTCTGCGTCATATATACAGAAAACAGGATAACATTTCGATATTATTAACTCAAAAAAGGAAAGGAAACAAATTATGAAGAAGGTTGTTTTAACAGTGGTAACAATGATGACGTTTGCAATGGGTTTCGCCGAGACGACACCAAGTCACAGAATGATGTTTGACAGACAGCCTGTGAGCTACGACATGAGTTTCGACATGCACCGTTTGGCAGTGAAGTTGGGTTTGACATTTGAACAGATGGAGACCGTAGAAGTGATTCAGAACTGCTTTAATAACGAGGTACAGGAAGCCGCAACGTCAAGAGGCCTTCAGCGCCGCCACCTGATTCATCAGGCCGTGCGCAAGGATGCACAGCAGATGCGTAGAGTGCTCAACGATGAACAGTTTAACACCTATATGACACTACTGGGCACCACACTAAGAAACAAAGGTCTTTAGAAACCTAATGAAAGGAGATGTCGGGGGAGCAGCAATGTTCCCCCGATGTCTTTTTTTGTTTATTGTCATCTAAAATGGAAAAAAAGAAAGAAAAAGGCTATTTTCTTTTGCATTCTGCTTACAAATTAGTACCTTTGCAGCCAATTTCGTAAGAGGTTAATGCGTTAAACAAATAC
>Ga0247608_10005123_pt1 | contig 14316 bp, 9 predicted proteins | sample 176DNAGHGlowgp2_FD_193490 | JGI IMG/M metagenome (GOLD analysis project Ga0247608, IMG submission 193490) | Sheep rumen microbial communities from Palmerston North, Manawatu-Wanganui, New Zealand - 1766 DNA GHGlow gp2 | ecosystem: Host-associated > Mammals > Digestive system > Stomach > Rumen ...
AGAAAGATCTGATGCAACCTCAAGATAATAATCGCGGTCAGAAACGGAATCCAGAGAGTTATCTGTTACTCCGCCAAAACCAAGAAGCTCTGCTTCATAAGCACGGTCCAAAGGAAGACCGCTGCCGGCAAGGGCACAAGAACCTATTGGAGAAAGGTCTGCACGTGCTGCTGCATCGAGAAGACGAGTAAAATCGCGGCTAAAGCTCCAGGCCCAGGCAAGAACATGATGAGCCAGTGTTACCGGCTGGGCATGCTGCATGTGAGTAAAGCCCGGAATTAAAGTATCTTTATTTTCAGAAGCGATTTTAACAAGCACATCAATCAGTTTAAGAAGCTCATCTCCAAGCTTTTTAATCTGATGACGGAGATAAAGTTTTTCATCAAGAGCAATCTGATCGTTTCGACTGCGACCTGTATGAACTTTTTTTCCGGCCTCGCCTATTCTGTCAGTAAGAGTTGCCTCAACAAAAGAGTGAATATCTTCTGCAGAAAGGTCTACAGAAAGCTTTTCGTTTTTTAAGTCTTCTTTTATTGATTCAAGACCATCTACTATCTGATTTTTTTCTTCTTCTGATATTAAGCCCTGTTTGCAGAGCATTTTTGCATGAGCCTGACTTCCAAGAATATCTACAAAGGCCATGCGCATATCATCATTAATTGAAGTTTCAAACTTTACGGCATCTGCATCCGGACCTTCCTTAAAGCGGCCGTGCCAGAGTGCTGCATGATTATCGTTAGTAATTGTACCGTGATTAGACATATTTTTATTATATAAAAAAAAAGGCCGTCGGTAAATAACCGGCGACCTTTCTTAGACTAAGGAATGAACTTACTTGTTCATAGCCTCGTCAATTGTAGCCTGAAGTTCATTCTTCATAGACTCATATGTTTCCTGTGGATCAGCACCACCACAAATGTTCCATGAAAGTGGAGCGTAGTTCAAGCCAGGGATAAGCCAAGCATTCCAAGACTTTGAGTTATCCATCATGTACTGCATTGTTTCATCAACAGCACGTGTATCGCGGAATGAACCGTAGTAGCTTTCCTTCCAAGAATCTGGATCATCATAACCAGGAACTGTATCTGACCAGAAGTCATAAATCTTCATAATGCTGTCAACCTTGTCCTGTGAGTAGCAGCCAGGAATTACGAGCATGTTATCAGCGTTGAGTGTGAAGTATTTTCCGTCACCCTTTGGTCCGATTGGAAGACAAACCATACCCCAGTCATCTTTCATGTCTGCGAGCATACCATTTGGCTGTGCATCGTACTCTTCATCGTTATAGAATGCTGTTTCACCGTTCAAGAAGTCTGCCTTGAAGTAGTCCCAGTTAGCACCTTCTCCCTGTGGTTTGTTGTAGTTTACGAAGATGCGGCGAATATAGTCCCAAGCTTCCATTACATTGTCGCTCATATCGAGGTAGTATTTTCCGTTTGCATCAACGTTTACAATCTTACCACCGTTAGAGTAGATTGTTGGCCATGCAAATTCTCCGTTGAATCCAGAGAGAGCATACTGGTCGATAATACCATCGTTATCTGTATCTTTTGTCAAAGCAGCACACATAGCTTCGAATGTTTCCCATGTCCATTTTCCATCTTTCTGGAGGTTGTATGGTTCATCTGGATCGAAACCGTTCTCCTGAAGAACGCGCTTGTTGAAGAAGATACAGTGGCGTGGTTCTGGCATACCAACTGCAAATGATTTTCCTGGCATTACACCACAAACAGCCTTGTTCCACTTATCTTTTGTCCAGTCAATATCTGGAGTCTTAGAAACATCAGCCCAGAGGTTAGCAGCAAGTCCTGAGAATGCTGAACGACCATCGATGACAAAGATGCGGGCATCATCACCACCAGTGATACAGTAGTTAGCTACTTCAGCAGGGTGTCCACCCCAACCTGCATTCAAGTTGTCCTGAATACATGTGAAGTTATAAGTTTCCTCGAGATACTTGCGGTATGCTCTCTGATCTTCTTCTGCCTTTGAAGCAGCTGGAGCATCAGGATTTGACCACCAGTCATAAACTGTTACAGCCATACCACCAAAGTCATAACCTTTCTTTGTAGCAGGGTTCTTAGCTACAGGAAGTTTTGAATAGTCTCCGTTTTCAGCTGCCTTAAGAGCTGCTGCAGATGGACCTTTTGATTTGTTACATCCAGCAAGTGCAAGAACACACATTGCAGACATTGCCAAAAGTGCAATTTTTTTCATAAAATTATACTCCTTTTTTATAAATTTACGCCGTATCCGGCAAATTGCCTAATTATTAATAATTATAACACCACTTTGATGAATTCACATAAGAAATTTTCCCTAAGGTATAAAAAAAATCCCCGGAAAAACCGGGGACCTGCTGCCTGAAAAAGGCCTACATTTTAACACCAGTGCTTGCAAGGCTCTCTACAAAGAGTCTCTGGCAGAAGATATAAAGAATAATCAATGGAAGAATTGCCAGAAGCATACCTGTTGAAAGAATGGCATTAGAATAACCGATTGGTGCTACAACTGAACCACCATGCAGTTTAGTAAGGTAAATACCAAACTTGTCTACAATACCTGTAAGCTGTATTGAAAGCAGCTGAATCTTACCTAAGAAGAGGTTTGAATAAAAGCTGTCTGTCCACTGCCATACAAAGGAGAAGAGGAAGCATGATGTAATGATTGGTTTTGCACCAGGAATCATAATTCTAAAGAAGGTCTTAAAAGGTCCGCAGCCGTCTACATAAGCAGCCTCTTCCAGCTCGAATGGGAAGCCCATAAAGAACTGGCGGATCATAAAGATGTAAAGACCATTTTTAAGCCCCATACATCCAAGACACATCATAATATACGGAATCATAGAACCACGAAGGTTTATTGTTTTTCCGAATAAATTAAAGTAACGGAAGTGAAGGAACAAAGATGTAGAAATAGTCTGCGGAGGAATTACGATTACAAGAATTACACAGAAGAACCAGAAACGCTTAAAGGGAAAATTAAAGCGGGAGAAGCCGTAACCAACAAGACTGCACATACAAACTTCAATTACAGAAACAAAAATTGAAACCCAGAGGGTATTAAGCATTGTTGTTTTGTAATTCAAAAGATTTAAGGCAATTTTCCAGTTGCTTACAGAAAAGTGCTTTGGTACAAGAATAATAGTAGTATCATACAAATCTCGTTCAGCCATAAAACTCAAGGCCAGTTTATTGAGAATTGGCTGAATAATCATAAAGCACATTCCGAACAAAAGGATTCCGCGGAAAATGGAAATTGCATACTTCTTGATTGTTTCAGTAAGAAGTATACCGTTTGATGCCTCATTTCGTTCCCAGAAAGAGCGTTTTTCCAGAGCTGGAGCTGCAGCTGACTTTGTAACATTCTTATCTTTATTAGTCATAGTTGTATACCACCTTAGAAATAATCAATGAGCTTATACCAATTAACAACATACATACGATGAAGTAGATCCATGCCATTGCAGAAGAGAAGCCGTAATTCAAAAGCTCAGTCATCTGTGTATTAATCTTATCCATAATCTGGTTATCACTCTTCATAAAGAAGTCAATGATTGTATAAATCCAGCATACCAGCATAAGAGGACTTACCATAGGTACTGTAATCTTCCAGAGAGTTTCCCATGCTGTACAACCTTCCATGTGGGCAGCTTCGTACATACCAGGGCTTATTGTCTGTAAACCGGAAAGGAAGATAATAATCTGAATACCAGAAGCCATAGCAACATCGTAGATAGAATCAATAATTTCAAAAACCTTTTCAAAGATTCTTGAACTGATTCCGCCTACTCCGCTTGAACTTGAAATAAGAATATCTTCAAGAACCTCGGTAATTGAGTTAGCATTTCCTGCCTCTTCAATCATGTCCTTGAGCTGAGCCATAAGCGAGTTGCTTGATTCAAGGCCAACAAGAACACCAGAAGAAAGAATTACTGCCAGGAAGAAGATTGAGCGGGCAAGTGTTCTTCCCTTGAATTTCTGATTCAAAAGCAAAGCTACGAAGAAGCTGAATACAATTGTCGCAAGTGACTGGAAAATCATCTGGCTGATTGATTCAACCAGCATTCGGTTAAACTCAGCATCAACTAAGAAAGCCTTCTTAAAATTTGCAAAATTATTCCAATTCAGTTCAAAGCCCTGATTAGAAATTACAACATCAGAAAGTGCCATTCTCAGAGACTGTCCGAGAGGCTTTATCATAAAGAATACAAAACCAAGAATGAAAGGCAGAATAAAAAGATATCCATATAATGCCCTTCTTCCCATTAATCCTACATTTTTTTTCTTCATTTTAGTCCTCCACCTTCATTACGCGGTACTCTCTCTCAGGAATGAATTTTCCAGATGGAGTAACGTAATTAGCATAGCTGAAGTTTACATAAACTACATAACCGTTTTCAAATGTTGTTTTTGTAACATTTTCACCTACGTATTCATGACCTACAATAGGGCTGTTCATTACAGGAGACATTTTAGAGTTATATTCTTCATAGATTTCTGCAAACTTTTCTTTCCAGGTATCAAAATTGCTTGAATAGAATTCTGTATAGAAGGTTTCCTGAAGTTTTGCAGGCTTTGCTTCCATAAATGAGAACTGTAAACCAGCACCTGCTTCTGCAGACTCAAGAATGAGCTGATCTTTTTCATAAGCAAGGTTGATAGGATTTCCTGCATAGTTTACATAACCATGAAGTGCAATCTGATAGAATGGAACAACAGCATCAATAATAGCATACTGATTTCCATGCAAAGGCATATTTGTAATGAAATCTGCACTTCGAACTGCATAATCATTACCACCATTGATGATTATACCAAGATCTTTTTCAGATGCTTTTTCAAACTGAGCAACCTGTTTAAGAGCTTCGTTAGCACGGGTAGAATGTCTTCTTTCATTAAAATCTGATGAAAGAAGACTACCGTTATCTCGGTATGAAACTCCACTAAGTTTTAGCTTTGAAGCAGTTTTTATTAAGCTTTCAGAACTCTTTTCACGGAGTTTTGAATTCAAAAGATAGTAATTATCCTGCAGAGGATCTTTTCCATACCAGAGCTGTGAATATTCAGAAAGTTCGCAAAGTTCATCACTTACAAAGCGGGCTGCTCCCTTATACTTATTAAAGCCGTTGAAGATATTAGAACGGTAAGCAGTCTGAACTGCGCCATCAAGGTAAAGCTTTGCAGATAGATCTTCTGTTTCATTTACCATTTTCTTAAAATCTGACTTTCCACCGAGTTCAGAAATAAACTTAATTCTGGTCATAATCTTCTGCTTGATTCCGCCGTTTACAAAACCAGAAAGCTTGTAGTTTACATCCTTAATTCCAAGCCCATCAATTTCTTTGATAATCTGGCCGGCATCTTTATAAGATGTAAGTTTATAAGGCTTAACCTGTGGAATTCCTGCTACCTGCTGAATCTTTTCAATTGCACCAACAATTTCAACAGTAAGAGGAACGTTCTTTGCATCAGTCTTTTTCTCGCCGGCAAGCAGTTTACTTCTGTAAGCCTTAGCCATATCTACATATGAACCGCTGTCTACAAAAGTAAAGCTCTGTTCAATGTATTCATCCTGTGGGAGACCTGTTTCATAAACATACTGTGAACTCTGGCTTCGTGCAGTAACTTCATACTCTTCGCGGTGAAGCATTTTGTAGTCTGCACGGATGTAGTTATAGCTGCCAAGTTTTCCTGCAATTTCAGCAGTAATACCGGCATATTCAGCACCCTTGTTGATTACAGAAAGAACACTGCTGTCGCCGTAAGAAATACCGAAGGCAGGGAAAGCTGCACGAGTTTCGGTAATTACCGCAGAACGCTCTGTAGCATAATCCCAGCCATAGCAGTCTGCATAATATCCGTTCTGTTTTGTTTTTCCATTATTAAAATTAATAAGGCTTCCGCCACCTTCCGGAATAAGCATGTAACCTTCATCAGAAGGACCTGCAGCACCAAAATAAGGAAGAACAGAAACCTGAGTAATAGGATACTTAAGTCTGTAAGAAATCTCTTTGAAAGGAACTGTTACAGTAAGTGTATTTCCATCAATCTTATAAATCATTGAAATATTGAAAGCCGGTACTTCCTTAATATTTGATTCCTTATAAAGCTCTTTATTTTCAAGATAATCTTCATAAGTAAAGCCCTGTTTTGCGAAGATATCTTCCATCTGTTCCTTTACATGCTTCTGAACATTTTCAAAAACAAGATAGAGATTTTCCTCTTCCATTCCAGGATACTTGTCCAGCATATCCTGAAGTTCAGCACCCTTGAAAGAACTCTTATTGTATTTATGATATGCACGTCCTACAGCATTTGTCTGAGACTTAGAAAGACCTTCTGTCCATTTATCAAAATCAGACTGATATAGAATAAGAGGGAAAATATACTCGCGGTCCATCTGACCTACTGTATAATTTACAGTAATTTCATTTCCCTTCTTTTCAACATTGTAGAACTTGCGCTGTACACTGTTTGTGTAAGTATCATAAGTATCATCTGTACCGTTTTCTGTTGAATACTTAAGAAGTACAGCAGACATCATATTATTCTTTTCTTTTGTAAGTGCAAGCTTATCGCTCTTTGCACCTTCAGGACTTGAATGCCATACTCTGCCTGTATTTTTCTGAAGTACAGTAAAGTTTGTAGTTTCAGGATCCATCTCAAATTTTATGTAATTATTTTCAATTACATATGATTTATTATTTGTTTCTGAATACTCATAATAATCAAACTGAGGCTGAACAACCTTTCCAACCTGTACGAGACGGATTACTATATATGTAAGAAAACTGATGATTGAAAGAGTAAGAACAAGTCCAATCCAGAATTTTACAGTTGGAGCATGAAATTCAACAGCTTTCTTTTGTACAATCTTTGGATTCGGTTCCTTAGGTCTGTTTATATTGAATTCAATAATTCCAAAAATGGAAATTGTCTTCATTTCCTTCGACTTAGGACGGCCGATATATCCTTCCGGATATTTTGATTTTTTTTCTTTTTTTGCCATAATTTTCCCCTTCCCTGTCAGTTCAATCTGAAGATAACTTCTCTTCCCAGAGAAACAAAATATGCAACGCCCTGAGAAATCATACTAAAGAACAGAAGCATAATGAAAATGAAAACCAGCATTCCGAACGCAGTGAAAATCGTAAATATAAGTGTTTTTCCAAAGCTGTATGCATGAATCATCATCATTGCCATAAACAGGAGAATTCCAATCCAGATAAATGAAATATTATTGAATACAAAATAGAAAGAAGCTTCTTCCCTTGTAACAAGGTTACTCAAAATAATCAGTGGAATCTGAATTAACGGGTACGGGGTCAAAGCATAAGCGGTACCCATATAAATATCGCCCAGATGTCCCTTACCATCAAAGAGGGTTGTTACACCCCAGTTACAGATACAGAAAATTGCAAGCGGCAAAAGAATGCTTGCCATCTCCATAAGGATATTAACTTTATACCATCTTACATTGAGAATGATAAAGTTTGTAAACTGCAGCTTCCACAGATGTGTCAAAAGAGTAAGTATTACGATGAAGTTTGCAGCAGCATAAGAGCCTCGCTTTGCATGAATCAAATCCCAGTATCCGTCTGCCGGATGGAAAATTACATACAAAGAATACTTAAGCGTATTAAGAAAGTGAATATATGTTTCTTTCTCTTTTAGTTTGTTTAATTTTCTTGTGATATAACTCATAGCGTATCAAGCTCCCATTTAATTTTCTTAACAATCTTGAAGACAAATGAAAGAACTATAATGACAATTAAAAGTCCAACCATCCAGCCGATATTTTTTTCAATCCATTCCTTGCGGTAATACTTAAAGGCCTTTGAATAATCGCGGCGATCTCGTTTTACCTTGAAATATTCCATTGCTTCTTTGTATTTCTTCTGGCGCAGATAAGCCTTTCCAAGACCAATATATGCAAGGTCATAGTTTCCGTTATATTCAAGCACCTTTGCCCAGGTTTCTGCAGATTCATCATACTCTCCGCAGGCAAACTGTTCTGTAGCCTGATAAATCAGCTTTCCATAATCTGTAGGTGAGAATACTGTAATAGAAGCATTCATACTGTCCAGTACAAAAAGGTCCTTACCAATATGCTCAATTGCAGCCGGCTTACGGAAGAAGCCGTCTACGTTACCACGTCCACCAAAAGCAAACAAAAGGTAGCCCTGATCATTGTAAGCAAATACACGGCCACGGCTTTCGTCTACAGCAAGATAAACATTGTTATCAAGGACTGTAATATCTGCAAACTTAGAAGGATCTGAGATTCCCGCTGCATTACCCCACTGAAGGTCTCCTACAGGAGGCTGATCTTCTGCATTTTTTACAAGAATATCTTTTCCAAGTGCATTAAGACGGCGGATAGGTTTTGCCTTATCACTTAACAAATCCCACTGTTCAAAGGTTTTTGTTACAGCATAAATAAAGCCTTCGCTGTCCATATAGCAGTTTGAATATTCTACAGGAACAAAAAGAACCATTTTTTCCTTCTGTGCCTGAGTAGCAAACTTTTTCCAGAGCAAATCTGTAACATTGTAAACTACTTCGTTTGCACCAAAGAAGCCCTGGAAAGTTCCGTCATATTCATATTTCAAAAATCCCTTATTGATATTTCTTGCAGCAACATAAGCACGGCCCTTAGAATCTGCTACAACCTTTTCAGGAAGGAAAGCCTTTCCCTGCTCATAGGTCGGGTCATCAGGTTCTTTGAGTGTGAAAATCACATTAAGATTTTCATCTACCTTAAGAACGCGGCCATGGTTTGTATCTGCAATAAACATTGTACCATCAGTATTTACAAAGATATCACGAGGGCCATCAAAGGTTGCTTCAGAATCATCATTTGTATTAATCCTGTCAATTACACGCTTAAAAGCGAGAGTCTTTTTTGCAGTGTATTCAAGCTCGATAATACGGTTATTATCTGTATCTACTACAAAAAGGCTGTTTCCATAAGTAAACAAAGATGTCGGATTCTTCAGCGGTGTCGAAAGGTTCAGATCATCCGCATATACAACGTGAGTAACACGGTATACGTCCGGAGACTTTTCCATTTCGCCCCAATAATCATAAATATATGTATCGCCTTTTGCAAAAAGTCCTGCACATAATGTGAAGAGACCTGCAAGCATTAAAATTATTTTTCGTCTCATCATAGCGCTAGTCCTTAAGTCCTGAAGTAGCCATTGTTTCCATAATCTGACTCTGAGAGAAGATAAAGAAGACAATAGGTACAGACATTGTAAATACGATTACGGCATTCTGCTGTCCTGTTCGGGCAATACCACCAAGAGCAACCTGATCCAGAGCGTAACGAAGCATCTTTTTACTTTCAGTATAAATGTAAGTAATCTGAGCATTGTTCCAGAGATTCTGTATAGAGAAGATTGAGATTGTAAGCCAGGCTGGCTTTACGTTAGGCATTACAAGCTTCCAGAAAATCAAAAGCTCAGATGCACCATCAATCTTTGCTGCCTCAATAAGTGACATTGGGAAGCCGTCCATAAACTGCTTCATAAGGAAGAGTCCGAGAGAACCTCCAATTGCCGGAAGAATCAGTGACCAGTAAGTATCAACCATGTGAAGCTTACACATAATCAAATAGTTAGGAATACCTGTTACATAACCACTGAACATAAGTGCAACTACAGCAAGGCGGAAGAAGAGATTTCCACCAGGGAAATTATATTTAGCAAGAACATAAGCCGCCATAGAAGCAAATACTACGTGTCCAAGAGTTCCGGCAACAGTAATAAATACTGTATTCCAGATATAGCGCGAAAGAGGAACCCAGCCCTGACTCATTGTAATAAGCAGGTCAGAGAAGTTATCAAAGGTCGGATTACGTGGAAGAACTGTTGGAGGGTTCTTCAAAACCTCATCAAGCGGTTTAAGAGCATTACAAATTGCAAAGAACAAGGGGAATACCATCATAGCCGAGCAGATTGCAAGAAAGATGTAAATTCCAACATCTCCACCAAGAGAACGGTTTGGCTTACGTCTATGTTTGTAATGATGAATTGTCTGATCTTTATACATATTTTTAGAATTCATTTTTCATCACCTCCCCTTAGTGTCCTACTCTACTCAAGAGTTTTTGAATTACCTTGTTACAGAGAATCATTGTAAGGAACAATACTGTAGCAATTGCCGAAGCATACCCCATTTCAAAGCGGGTAAAACCATAGTCAAAAAGGTGGGTTACAATAGTACGTGCATAGTATTCTGTAGAAGGATAACCAGCAAGCTGCATGGTTACATCACAAACACCGAATGCAGAAGTAATAGACATTACAGCTCCGAACAAAAGCATAGGCTTCATATTAGGAAGTGTAATAAACCATAGTTCCTGCCAGCGGTTCTGAATACCGTCGATATAACCTGCTTCATACTGAGCCTTATCAATACCCTTAAGTCCGGCAACGAAAGAAAGGAAGCCGGCACCCATAGACATCCAGAGGATGATAGGAATAATAACCTTCAAACCGATTGCCGGGTTAGTAAGGAACATGATAGGAGCATTTGTAAGTCCCAGGTTTGCAAGAGCTCTGTTAATCCATCCGTTCTGGTCGTCATTAAAAAGCTGCTTGAAAACGAAGTAAGCATTACCAGAAATAGATGGAGCATAAAAGAAGAATACTACAAGAGTACGAATCCATTTTGGAAGCTCATTGATAAGCCATGCAAAAATGAAGGCAAGAATATAACCTACCGGACCTGTAATAATTGCAATGAGGAAGGTGTTCTTTACAGCAGTAGTAAAGACATCATCTTCAAGGAAGAGGTTGAGATAGTTTCTTGCACCAATAAAATCAGGTTTCTCCAGAATATTATAGTTTGTAAAACTAAAATAAATTGAAGTAATCATTGGAAGTACATAGAAAGTAATAAACAAAACTGCATAAGGCAGCAGGAAGAGATAACATACCTTATGTACCCTGATACTGCGAGTAAGATCAGAAAATCCGAGCTTTTTCTTAGCTATATATTTATCTAACTTTTCACTCATATTATTCTCCTAACTAGTCCTCAGCTACAGGAAGATTAAATTCCTGACGCTTACGGGTAAGCTCTTCATTAATCTTACGTGTGTAATCAATAAGAGTTTCACGAGCATCATCTTTCTCATTAATAACACGACGTGTAGCATTTACGATATGACGTGGAGTATAGTAACTTCCAGGAACTTCCGGAACACCAACTGTATGCTCCATAGATTCTGAAAGAACTTTTATCTGTCTTGAGTTCCATGAAAGCTGTTTGAGAGCTTCTTTATTTGCAGTTGCATAACGTGCAGAAGAACCAAGCAAGGCTTCCATTTCACGACCAAAGCGAACCTGAACATCTGTAGAAACCCACCATTTCAGGAACTCCCATGAATCTGCCATACGGGTTTCATTTTTCATAACTTCGTTCCAGGTCTTTTCATCGATACCAGGAATAATACCTTCCTCAAAGGTTGTACCGTTATTGTCGCTGTAGGCAAGTTCTGGAAGATTTGAAAGGTCAAGGTCATCAAGGTCTATACCCTTTTTAATCATCATAGAACAAACACCACCGGCAACATTTGCACGATTAATATTTCCTTTTTCATCCATAGTTCCAGGAAGATAGGTAAAGTCCCAGAGTCCACGGATTTCAGGTGCACCAACTACAATTGAGTTATAAGTTGTATAGTTTGCAATTCCAATCGCCATTTCGCCAGTACGGAAGCGGCTCATAAAGTCGTAAATAGTTGGAAGACCATAGCTATTGTAAAGACTTGTATATGTCTTGAAAGCAGCAATTCCTGCTTCGCTGTCTACGGTAGACTTTGTTCCATCCTTGTTATAAATCTGTCCACCAGACTGATATACCATTGAATAGAAGGCAGACATATCTGGAGCTATAATATTAGGATATGGAACACCTACAGAAATATTATTTCCCTGCAGTGTTGGAAGAATTTCAATCAAATCTTCCCATGTCTGTGGAACTTCAAGGTTAAGCTGTTCAAGAATATCCTTTCGGTAGAACATAAGGTTAAAGGTCAACTGTTCTGGAAGTGCATATACACCTCCATCATATTCGTATGGCTTATAGGCACTTGGCATAAACCAAGAAAGAACTTCATCACAATCCTTAAAGCGGCGAAGGTTTACGTTTGCATTACGCAGAGCATAATCTACCGGCTGAGACTGATAGGTTGAAATTACGATATCCGGTCCGTTACCTGCAACTACGGCAGTAAGAAGAGAGTTAGGATTGATAAGCTTTACGTTTACATTGATTCCAGAATTTGGAGTAAAGCTGTCATCAATCATATTCTTAAGAACCTGGCTCTGATCACGACCAGTTACAATCCATACCTCAATAAGATGATCTGTACCATCCTTATAAACACTACCAAGAGATGAAGAGTCATAAAGATATGAGTTGATGAATGAAGTAACTTCATGCGCTGTATTCTTAAAGAAGTTAGAACGATCAGGCTTAATTCTATCATTTGCACTCTGAACAAGAATGTAGTCTATATCAAGTTTTGTTTCAGTCATCTGAAGCATAGAAGAAGCCAGAGTTGTTGTATTATCCTTAAAGCTTACAAAGCCCTTTGTAATTCTGTCCGGATGTTTATAGAACTGTTCCAGCTGAAGGGCAAGTACTTCTGCAGGAGAAATCTGATTTGACTTCTGACCTGTAATTGCAACAAAGTCATCTACAAGCTTGTAAAGGCGGCGGCTTTCCAGCATCATTGCCTCTACTTCATTAGGGAATACCTTATGAATCTCATAGTCGCGGTTCATATCCGGATTTACACCGGTAAGAACGAGAATTGTACGGTAAATAAGGTTGAGTCTGTATACAGAGTCCTGAACTGACTGCATTACTTTACCAATCTCACCAAGAGTTGCTTCAAGACGGATTGTATGCTTTCCCTTTGAAAGATAGAAATTATAAGGCTTTTTATTTTCATCAGAAAGAGTTGCAAACTGCCAGTCTGAATCATATTTAAAGCCTACAGATTTAAGTGTATCAACAGGAATTTCTCCATCAATATAAACAGAACGACATGCTACATAACCACGCTGGAAGAACTGACGTGCCTTAAGCGAAATTGTATACCAGCCGTTTTCAGGAACCTCAAATTCCCATTCAATCCACTGGCCAGGAATCTTCCATGAATCACCACCAGTATAGTTGAGAATTGTCTGTTTTGTGCTGTAGGGTTCTGTAATAGCAGAAGAACGGTCGTAGCGGGCAAACAAAGATGGATCAGAACGGAGAGAAGAATCTTCTCCCTGTACCTTTATAGAAATATTTTTACCTGTATAGCTTTCCGGTTTAGAAGGCTGCTTTGCCAGGTACTGTTCATAAGTATCATATTTTACAATAGGTGTAAGTGTAAGCGCAGAAATTGCCATTGGTTCACTTGTAGATTCAATGGTGATTTCGTTTTGGCCCTGCTTAAAATAGAATTTATAAGGATCTACTTCATAACCAAGGTCGCTCTTAAAGAAAGCAGTCTGATATGCAAAAACCTCTACCTGAGTCGGACGGATGCTGTTACCACGGTTATCGAATTTTACAGGACCACCGTCTTTCCAGAGTCTGTAAAAAGCAAGTGTATCTGCACCAGAGAATGGCAATTCTCCATTGATATACAAAATGCGGTCCATATTAACATTTCTTGAAGGAACCGCAATGTATTCCATATTAATATTGTAGAAACCAGCTTCAGGTACCTCTACTTTCCATGTTACAGAAGAATCTTCCTCTGTAAAAACGACATCTTTTCCCTTGTAGTTCTTTTCCACACGGGCACCGTTCGACTTTGACTCATCAAAATCCAGGACAGAAACATTTACTTTACTTTTTGGATTTTTTGCTGCTGAATATTGTTTTAAATATTCTGCATAAGTTCTTGTTGTTGAAACAGTTCCAACGTTTGTAGATAAATCATAATTATCATATTTAGCATGATAATTTTTTTCAGGAAAAAAGCTTGGTATTGCAAAAATAAGAATGATAACTGCTAAAGCTATCAGCACATTTCGCAATGTTTTGTTTATTTTTATTCCTATCATAATAGGAACATTCTATCATAAGTAGAGATTTATACCATAGGAAAAAATTCTTAGTTCTATATACCACACGATACCACACGGATTGGAAATTACGTTAGTAATTTCCAATCCGTGAAAATCATTAAGGCCCTCGAGGCTTATCATGTTATAAACATGATATCCTAATTAAACGAAGGAGGAACCTTAATGAGATTCTATAAGAACCATCATCAATTTTACATTGGTATTGATTT
>Ga0247608_10005125_pt1 | contig 14315 bp, 14 predicted proteins | sample 176DNAGHGlowgp2_FD_193490 | JGI IMG/M metagenome (GOLD analysis project Ga0247608, IMG submission 193490) | Sheep rumen microbial communities from Palmerston North, Manawatu-Wanganui, New Zealand - 1766 DNA GHGlow gp2 | ecosystem: Host-associated > Mammals > Digestive system > Stomach > Rumen ...
CTCCCTTCCGACGACGACGTAGCCCTCTGCGAAATGCCCATCACCGACACGGTGCGCCAGTACCTGGGCGTACTGCATGGCGGTGCCTACTTGGCACTTGCCGAAACCATTGCTGGTGCTGGTTCGCTCCACATCACTGGCTTCGACATGGATGCCAAAGTGTGTGGCACGGAGGTGAGCGGTTCCCACGTCACCATGTCTGCCACCCACGGCAAGGTCTATGGCAAGGCGCGACTCGTCTATGCTGGCTACTCCACCCATGTGTGGAACGTGGAAATCGTTGGCGAGGACGGCACCGTGCTCTCCGTGGAGCGCGTCACCAACCGCATCCTGTGGTCGAAGAAGGAAACCCACAATCTGACTACCAGCTAATCGCAGCGTAACAACATACCCTATCCTTCCTTTTTAACTTTTCACTTTTAATTTTTAGCTTTCTTATATGGGATACATCGAACAAAACCTCGTTGCCGACGAGCGAATCATCTTCAAAGGTGAAATCCACTGGATGCGCTATGCTCGTCCTGTCCTCATCATTTTCTTGGGTGTCCTTGCCCTTTATTGGAATCTCTGGGCAGTAATTGCTGGAGTGATACTGATGCTCATCGGTATCTTCCAAATCGCCTATATTTATTTTGGACTCAGTTATGCTGTCACCAACAAGCGCATCATCCTCAAGAAAGGAATCCTGAATGTGGAAGCACTCGAAATCATTCTCACCAAGGTGGAAGGAGTGCATATCGAACAAAGTTTCTTAGGAAGACTGATGAACTATGGAACTGTAGTCGTTACCACGGGCGAAGTCATCAACCGTTTCGAGTATGTTGCATATCCAGCCCAGTTCAGCAACAGCGTTCACGAAGTGGTGCAGAGTTTGGACACCGAAGACCCAACGCGCCTGTCACAAATACAAACCAACAGTGCCAGTGCCAAGCTCCCTCGCAAAGGCTGTCTCATTGTCTTGATTCTCATTGCCTTGGCAATCGTCATCGCCAAGAACATCCTCGTTTATAAATATATCGACCAGCCACGCCAGGAGCAAAACGATTCCATCCAAAACAACAAAATCGAGGGTTTGGATGAATTTACGGAAAACAATTAAGGCGAAACAAATTATTGAAAAAGGGGGTGTGCCAAAATTGGCACACCCCCTTTTTGGACTATTTGTAACGCTTACAAGTTCTCTACGTTATACTTCTTAAACCATCAGCAGAATGCCGAAGATTCAAAAATATCTCATCTAACGCATTAGAAACAGTAAAAATGCTTAAAACTAACACGTTTTACAAGATTTTGGCTGTTCTTGGAGTGATAATAGAAGAAAATTGTGTATTTTTGTATCGTTTTTCGGAACATGACATATTGAAACAACGAAGCGTTATGCTCGACTTGCGAAAGGAAATGTGAGAAACTTCTTTTGATATGCAAGGACGGTACTAACGGTTCGCGCGTATAGCGTGGACTGGTTACTGCATCTACATATCAAAGGCAATTCTCACAGCCTCCTTTCGAAGACGTGGTATCAGCTCCACGCTTCATAATAAATAAAAGCTCTTGTGGTGGCTGGAGGGCAGGTGCAATAACAATGAATGATAAACTTAATTTTAATGCTGTTATGGCATGGACAGCATTTGGTGCTCAGGACTATTCTGGCTTGGAACAGTATGGCGGGCAAGTTTACAATTATTTCGTTTATAAACCAAATGAAATACTGAATTTGGATAATCCTCTTTTAATCGGAAAAGTATTTCAAGCCTGTCTTGGTTTTCAAGAACCAGACCAAGACATACAAGAGGTCAGAGCGGAGAATGCATTTATTTGCTTTTCACAAGCTTTAAAATCAGACAAGGTAAATGTTCATGACGAAGCATCTGCCAGACTAATGATGCTTCTTATCCGAAACCAAAATCATTTGAAGAATAAGGTGGAACATGCATGTCAAAATGAACATACTAACCCATATAGTTTCTTTGGCATGATTAATGATGGACTTCCAAATGATATGCCTATGGCTACTAACACAAAGATGCTTTTCACCGCATATTATCTTTATGATAGTATAATAGATAAAACTAATGTAATCAATGAGTTTGTAAATGTAGGAGAAAGGAATGCGTTTGAGAGTGTCAAAAAACATGTTCTTGATAACTGTCGTCAGTTGCAAAAATCTACTTCAGACAGAAAGGCAGAGTTGGGTAGCATCGTGTTTGAAAAGATATGTAAAAGACTGAAAAAAGATATAGAACTTTATTCAAATAACATGTAAATTATTAAAGCTGAAGGGCTGACAGATAAGGGTGAAGGGGAACTAGTAATTTGATTTGTAGTGGGATTTAAACAGTAGGTAGATTGTCTTTGCGATGATTTATTTGCTATTATCGCTTGTTTTCTTTGTATTCTAACATCAGTTCTTCAGCCAAATATTCGTCTCTGCGGCAGTACGTGCATATCTACAACTTCTTCACTTAAGAGCGTGTAGAACTTTGGTCATGATAGGGCTCCTCTTTCATTTAGTACTTCTATCAGTTTCTCAACAAGGTACTTCTTGCTGAAAGTATGCGGTACATCGTAATATGGCATAATATAGTAGTTCAACACACCTAATGAGCGTAAGGCTCCATACACCTGTGATGTGTTTCTATCCGCCCATATTTTGTTTACCTTTATTTAGTGCTATGCTGCCACGCTCATTTCATAAAGATGTTCGGGTGCAATGTCTATTGTGCCGTTGAGCCAGCAGACAGTCCAACCATCAAGGTCGAAATGATTGAAAACCTCTTTGTCGCGCAGAGGGGCAAAGAGTTTGTACTTTTCAATGAGTGGCAGACAGTCGAAAATGCGCTGGCTTCCATCGTTGAAAGTTAGGTGTAGCCGGTAGTCATCAAGTGGATGTGCGGCAATGACCCATTTCAGTTCATTCTTCTGTTCCATACGCTAATCCAGTGGGTTTATTTTTACCAGAGTTTCTCCATTCTCCATGCGCACCCAGTTATCCATAAGCTTTCGAAAACTCGTTGCGCTTTGCCGCAAAAAACGCAAAAAGGCGGGCGAAGATGCTCTGAGTTGTCACCTTCGCACGCCTGTGTTTTTAGTTGTGATTATACGCAAATGTGATGAAATCCAAATGCTTAGAATGGCAAATCGTCGGTGCTGTCGCCTTCGGTGAAATCGACGGGAGCTTGGGTGGCAACTGGTTGGGCTGGCGCTGATGCAACCTGTGGCTGTGCTGGTGCTACGCCTGCTGGCTGGCCTGCAAATGTCTGTGCTGCTGGTGCTACGCCTGGGGCTGGCACTTCGCCTGGGGTGACGTGGTCCACACGCCAGGCGCGGATGTCGTTGTACCAGCGTCCTTGGTATTCGCGGGCGTTGATGTCGAAGAACACGTTGATTTCGTCGCCTAACTGTATGTTGAACTGCTTGATTTTGTCCTCGCCGAACACGTTGAAAGCCATTCTGCGTGGAAACTGTTCGTGGGTTTCAATCACATAGTCCTGTGTCATCCAGGGATTTCCTGTTGATTTTGCCAAACCGCTTCGTGCTTCGAGCACTGCGATAACTCTTCCTGCTAATTCCATATTCGATTGTTTGTTTTTGTTATTTTGTTTCTATCAAGTAAGCGAGGGCTCGTTTGAGTTCAGGCGAGGGCTCGTTGTTGTTCAAGCGAGGGCTCGCTTGAATTTGTTTGAGGGCTCGCTTGGTTGGTTTGTTCAAAAAAGGAAGGAGCGAAAAAATCACTCCTTCGTTTCTGATTTCTCTGCTCTCCTTTTCTGATTTCTCTGCGAATATACGGCTTTTTTCGGAAAAACTCAAAATTCCGTATGTTTTATTTCCTTTTTATGGAAAGTTTTGTCTATCTTTGTAAACTGAATGTGCGTAAAGGAACGTGCATTTTGCATCATGTAAAATTATAACAAATAAAGAAGATATACTCATGAAATTCAACGTATCAAGCGCAACGCTCTGCAATCGTCTGCAGACTTTGAGTAGGGTTATTGCCAGCAAGAACTCTATTCAGATTTTGGATTGCATTCTCTTTGAGCTTCAGGACGGCAAGCTCCGCCTGAAGGCTTCTGACAGCGAAACCACTTTGGTGTCCACGCTCGATGTGGATGAGGCTGACAGCAATGGTGTGTTTGCCATCAAGGCTGCTACGATTATCAATGGTCTGAAGGAAATTGCCGACCAGCCTATCACGCTGGAGGTGAACCCTGAGACGCATGAAATCGTCATTTTCTATCAGAATGGTCGAAGCAGTTTTGTGGGTCAGAGTGGTGATGAATATCCTGTCTATCCGGAGATTAAGGACGATGCTCAGCAGTTGACTATCGATACAAGCGTGTTGCTCAATGGCATTTCGCGTGCCATCTTCGCCACGGCTGAGGATGAGATTCGTCCTGTGATGAATGGTATTTATTTCGACATCACGCCTGACAGTGTTACGTTCGTGGCAAGCGATGGTCACAAGCTGGTTCGCGACCGTTCTTTCACTACGCATGGTGGTGAGCAGCCTTGTGCTTTCATATTGCCTAAGAAGCCTGCGAAGATGCTGAAGGATATTCTGGCAAAGGAAAGTGGCGATGCCATCGTGAGGTTCGACGACCGCAATGCTCGTGTGGAGCTGGAGAACTATGTGCTCAGTTGCCGTCTCATTGAGGGTCGCTATCCTAACTACAATTCGGTGATTCCGCAGGACAATCCGTTCCGTGTGACGGTTGACCGCGTGACGCTCATCGGTGCGCTCCGTCGTGTGCTTGTGTTTGCCAGCACTGCCACTTCGCTCGTGAAGCTGCGTGTGGACCAGAACGACCTCACTGTTTCTACTCAGGACATCGACTTCTCCACATCGGCTGAGGAGCATGTGCTTTGCGACTATAGCGGCACTGCCATGAGCATCGGTTTCAAGGGTCCGTTCCTCGTGGATATTCTCAACAGCATGTCTTCTCAGGAAGTGGTGCTGGAGTTGGCTGACCCAAGCCGTGCGGGTGTCATCGTGCCAGAAGAGCAGGAAGAGCAGGAGGACCTCCTCATGCTTCTCATGCCAATGATGCTGAATGAATAAAAGCGCAGGGCGATTATCGTTTTGCGAATTATTGTAATCATTGCGTTTAGCGTTTAAAGATTAGCGACGTTGCCTTCTCGACAATCTGTTTTTGTGCATAAAACTAAATCGAGTGAGGGGTGGATTCGTTAAGCTTTAAACGCTAAACTTTAAGGAACAATGAAAATTCACGAATAATTCACGGATAATTGGCTACGCCGAGCTAAAGGTTCACGGAAATTTATGTTTGATATTTATTTAACGCGAATGTCCATCAATTAACCGCGAATTAATCATAAATTATTTTTTGGTAAGAACAATATCATTCACGAAGATTCACGGAAATTTGTGTTTGATGTTTTTTAACGCGAATGTCCATCAATTAACCGTGAATTAATCATAAATTAGTTTTTTGTAAGAACAATATCATTTATGAAAAATTCACGGGAAATTTACGATAATTTGTGTTTGATATATTCTAATTTCTTTCCTAAATATAATCGTACCAAGTTGTTTTTAACGATTACTAAACGAATTTATCTATGAAACTCAACCTATCTCGCCCACTTGTGTTCTTCGACATCGAATCTACGGGTCTCGATGTGAGCAAGGACCACATTGTGGAGCTGTGTTATATCAAGGTGTTGCCTAATGGCAATGAGGAAGCGAAGAACATGCGCATCCGTCCTGTTGACTTCCGTGGTGAAACGGTGCATATCCCTGAAATGTCGTCTGCCATTCATGGCATTACGGACGACGACGTGAAGGATTGTCCCAGCTTCAGGGAGATTGCGGACGAACTGCAAGAGACTTTCAAGGGCTGCGACTTCGCTGGCTTCAACAGCAATAAGTTCGATGTGCCGCTGCTCGTGGAGGAATTCCTGCGGGTAGGCATCAATATCGACCTCTCCCAATGCCGTTTCGTGGATGTGCAGAACATCTACCACAAGATGGAGCGTCGCACTCTCTCGGCTGCCTACCAGTTTTATTGCGGTCGCGACCTTGAGAACGCACACTCTGCGGATGCTGACACGCGTGCCACGCTCGAAGTGCTTCAGGCTCAGCTCGACAAGTATCCAGACGACTTGCAGAACGACGTGGCGTTTCTGGCGGAATTCTCTGCCATGAACCGCAATGTGGATTTTGCTGGGCGCATGATTTACGACGACAACGATGTGGAAATCATCAACTTCGGCAAGTACAAGGGTAAGACAGCCAAGGAGGTTTTCCATCGCGACACAGGCTATCTGGGTTGGGTGCTTCAGGGCGATTTTCCGCTCAACACGAAGCAGGTGTTCCAACGTGTGGCACTGAAATACAAGAAGTTCTGATGCTTCCTTTCAGCCTCATTGACAATAATTTCCGCAGTTTTCCGTTTCTATCATAAAGCGTGATTTTTTTCACGATGCAGATAGATATTCCGCTCGGATGCTATCTTTACACTGCAAACAACCATCTTAACGCTTCTACATGTTACAGGGAAAGAAAATCGTATTGGGTATCACGGGCAGCATTGCTGCCTACAAAGCATGTTATATCATCCGCCTGCTGGTGAAGGCAGGGGCTGAAGTGCAGGTGGTCATCACGCCTGCTGGCAAGGAGTTTATCACGCCTATCACGCTTTCGGCACTGACCAGCAAACCCGTCATCAGCGAGTTTTTCTCGCAGCGCGATGGCACTTGGCATTCCCACGTGTCGCTCGGTCTTTGGGCAGATGCCATGCTCATTGCTCCTGCCACGGCTTCGACCATCGGCAAGATGGCGAACGGCATTGCCGACAATATGCTCATCACCACTTATCTTTCGATGAAAGCCCCTGTGTTCATTGCTCCTGCTATGGACCTCGACATGTATGCGCATCCATCCACGCAGCAGAACCTGCAAACGCTGCAAGGCTATGGCAACCATATCATTGAGCCTGGCACGGGATTCCTGGCTTCGCACCTCGAAGGCAAAGGACGCATGGAGGAGCCTGAGAAGATTGTGCAGACGCTCGATGAGTTCTTCGAGAAGAACGACACTGCCCATGCGTCGCTTTGCAACAAGAAGATTCTCATCACGGCTGGACCTACCTACGAGAAAATCGACCCTGTGCGCTTCATCGGCAACTACTCGTCGGGCAAGATGGGCATTGCGCTGGCAGAGGAATGTGTGCGCCGTGGAGCCGAAGTGGAGTTGGTGCTCGGTCCTATCTCCAATCCTCTACTCTTGGAGTCGGCTGTCTTCAAGGCAAATCCTTCGCTCCTCCATGTGACGAATGTGGAGTCGGCAAACGAGATGTACGAGGCATCCGTGCGTCTGTATCCGTCGATGAATGCGGGCATACTCTGTGCGGCGGTTGCTGATTTCACTCCCGAAAAGCGCGCCGACCAGAAAATCAAGCGCAAGGGTGACGAAATGGTGCTTCGCCTGAAGCCCACGCAGGACATCGCCAAGGCTCTGGGGCAGATGAAGACGGATGGCCAGCTGTTGGTGGGATTTGCTCTCGAAACCAACGACGAGGAAAGCAATGCGGAAGGCAAGCTCAAGAAGAAAAACTTCGATTTCATTGTACTAAATTCGCTGAACGACAAGGGTGCAGGCTTCCGAACCGATACGAACAAAATCACCATCATCCGTGCCGACCTCTCCCGCACGGAATACCCTCTCAAACCCAAGAAGGAAGTGGCTGCCGACATCATCGACAACCTCTCCTCTCTCTTTGCGTAACCCCAATTAGTTCTTCTCTCCCAATTCTATTGCAAAAGTAAATGAAGCATTTCTTTCCATATCTCCTCTCCCTCGCCTCGCTGTTTGTGTTGGCTTCGCCAGCCCGTGCGCAAGAGTTGAACTGCAAGGTGAAGGTGATTCACACGCAAGTGCAGGGAACCAACACCAGTGTGTTCGAAACGCTGGAAAATGCCATCATGGAGTTTATGAACAACCGTGCGTGGACCGAACTCCAGTTTAAGGAGAATGAACGCATCGACTGCACCATGAACATCACCATCAAGGCATGGGACCAGGCGACGGAGAGTTTCAAGGGCGAACTGCTCTTCCAGTTGTCGCGCCCTGTCTATAATTCGACGTACAACTCCACCGTGTTCTCCATGAACGACAAGAACTTTAATTTCACTTACAAGGAGTTCGACCCGCTGGAGTTCAACATCAACACGATGGACAGCAACCTCACCGCCATGCTTGCCTACTATGCTTACCTCTTCATCGGCATGGACCTCGACACGTTCTCACCACTTGGCGGCACGGAAGTGCTCCACACGGTGGAAACCATCGTGAACAATGCGCAGACCATGTCGGAACAGGGTTGGAAGGCGTTTGATGACAGCCGAAACCGTCATGGCATCATCAACGACTACATGGAGTCGTCGTTGGAGGAATTCCGCCAATTGCAGTACAAGTACCATCGTCTTGGCCTTGACGAAATGTCGAACAATGTGGACCGTGGCCGTTCAGCCATCGTGGAGAGTCTGGAAATGCTCAAGCAGGCTCGTTCCAACAAGCCTCTTTCCGACCTTCCTGTCATCTTCACCGACTACAAGCGCGATGAGATTGTGAACATCTTCAAGGGGCATGGCACTCAGAAGGAGAAGGAAACGGTCTATAACATTGTTTCCGACATCAATGCCTCCCAGAATACGCAATGGAAAAACATTACAAAATAAGACCAAACAAATTAAGATTTTAAAAAGTAAGAAAACATGAAGAAACTACTTGTTGTGATTATTATTCTTGCCGTGGCAATCCTGATGACGCAAACTCTGCCCGACAAGAAGGCTCACAAGCGCGCCATGATGAAGGCTGTGAGCGAATACGTGGATGAAAAGGCGGAGGAAAATGGGTTTCACTCCAATGTCATCACCAACCTGGGCAAGAGCGTTGTGAATTTTGCCGCAGCTACCGCCATTGATGCAAAACTGAAGGTAAACAACTACTATCTTTTCAACACCACTTCGGTGCGCCTGAAGGGTGAGGACAAGCTCCTCTCCATCGGTCTCTTCGGCCATGTCTTCACGTTCGACAAGGAAATGCTGAGGGAAGCCTTGGAAGAAGGGGAAGAACAGGCGGAATGAGAGGATGAAATAACAGAAAGAAGAAAGGCACGGAGGAAACATTTGCTGATTGTGTTTCCTCCGTGCCTTTCTTTTGTTGACTTTGTACTTGGGGGATTATTTCAAGAAGTCGTCGAAATAGCGCGAGATTTGTTTGTGCAGATGCACGCGGTCGGTTCCCATCATGTTGTGCCCATCGCCAGGGTACGTGAAGAGGTCGGGATGCGTGTCGGCATCGATGCAAGCACGGATGAACGACAAGCTGTGCTGAGGAACGCACGTAGGGTCATTGCCGCCATAGATAATCAGGAGGCGACCTTTCAGCTGGTCTGCCTTGTTGAGGCATGAGGTCTTGGCATAGCCTTCGGGATTGGTCTGAGGAGTGTCCATGTAGCGTTCGCCATACATCACTTCGTAGTATTTCCAGTCAATCACAGGACCGCCTGCTACGCCCACTTTGAACACGTCGGGATAGGTGGTCATCAGGCTCACGGTCATGAAGCCACCGAAGCTCCAGCCATGCACACCCAAGCGGTCGCCATCTACGTATGGCAATGATTTCAGAAACTCCACACCCTTCATTTGGTCTTTCATCTCTTCCACACCGAGCTGGCGGAACGTGGCTTGCTCGAAGTCGAGTCCACGATGTTCGCTGCCTCGATTGTCAAGACAGAACATCACGTAGCCTTGTTGTGCCATCCACACATCCCATCCGCGAACACCCCAATGGCGCGAGGCGTCGATGTTGTGTGCGTGAGGTCCACCATACACATACACGATGGCAGGATATTTCTTCGAAGGGTCGAAGTCGGTCGGGAGCACGAGGCGATAGTAGAGGTCGGTCACGCCGTCGGCTGCCTTGATGGTTCCCACTTTCATTTCAGGCACAGCGAATTGTCCCCACGGCTCTTGTATGTCGTCGTATTGATGACGGAGCGAACCGTTCGTTGCGATGACTTCGTAGCGACGTGCCACTTCGGGCGACGACCAGCTGTCCATGAGGAACGAGCCGTTGGCGTTGAGGCTTGGCGTGTGCCAACCTTCTTTGTCGCTGAGCAACGTGCGCTTGCCTTTCATGTTCACGCTGTAGATGGCGCAACCAATCGGATTTGCCTCGTTGCTCGTGAAGATGATGGATTTGTCTTTTTCGTTGAATCCACTCACGTCAATCACTTCGAACGCTCCCTTCGTGAGTTGGCGTTCCAACTTGGCTTTCGTGCCTTTCAGTGAATATAGGTAAATGTGGTTGTAGCCATCCTTGCGTGTCTGATAGATGAATCGGGAAGCATCCCACGGAAGGAATTCGATGGGATGAAGTGGCTCGTAGTATTTGCTGTTGCGCTCTTCGAAGAGGGTGCCAAGCAATTTGCCTGTTTCTGCATCGTAAGCATCCAAGTGCCCGTGGTTCTGGTCGCGGTTCAGCTCGATGAGATAGAGCGTTTTGGCATCAGGACTCCAAGCAATGTTCGTGAAGTAGCGGTCAGTTGGGTCGCCAGTTTGCAGGTATGTGGTCTTTCCTGTCTTCACGTTGTAGATGCCCACGCTCACCTTGTGGCTCGTTTCGCCTGCCATTGGATAAGGGTCGGGGTCGAGTTGGGCTGCGCGTGATGGACTTTCTGCACCAGTGCGAGCAGAGAGTTCGGGAATGGAAATGTTCACTTGGGGATATGCACTGACCATTGACTGGTCCATGCGATAGAAGGCAAGGAGTGAACCGTCGGGACTCCAGAATGTTCCCTTGCTGATGCCGAATTCATCGCGATGTACGCTTTCGCCGTAAGTGAGTGTAAATGTGCCATCGGTACTCACTGTCGAGGTCTTGCCCTCAGCGTTGGTCACGTAGAGGTTGTGTTCTTTCACGAAGGCAAGGTTGCGCGATGTCTCGTTGAAGTCGGTGGCAGATGCTGCCGTGTCGAGCGGAAGGCTCCACACCACCTTCTTTTGTTTCCAATCCACGAGATACATATTATAATAAGTGGAGCATAGTACCTCTGTTCGTTCCGATGGAAAGCTCACGCTGTAAAGATGGTGCAAAGTGGTTCCGCTGCCCAATGCCTCGTTGATGTCGCTCAGTGTGAAGAGCGTCTTGCCATCGTAGGCTTTCTTGTCGATGACGGTCACACGGTCGAGTTCCAAATGCAGACATTCGTTACCCCACCACGCCGTGTATTTGGCTGGTGGTACGGAGTTCTGATAGTAAGTGGAACCTCCTGGGATGAGATCTTCGATGGTGAAGAGTTGTTTTGGACGGGCTTTGATACCGTTTCGCTTGTTTTGAGCCATACTGAGAAAAGGAAAAGCCATCAACAAAAGTGCTATGGCAAATAATTTTCTGTTCATAATCGTCTTTCTAATTTTTCGCAAAATTACGATTTTTTAGTTGAAAAGTAGATTTTTATAGTCTTTTCCTTTCATTGTTTCGGTTTTTTTATCTAATTTTGCCATTAGTCTAAACCAAATATCTTATCAAACACATTATTTAACTCAAAAAACTCTATCATTATGAAGAAGTATTTAGCAGAACTTGTAGGTACATTCGTACTTACATTCTTGGGATGCGGAACAGCAGTGAGTCTTAACTGTGGTTCCGACACAGCATCCGTAGTTGGCACAGCCGTTGCCTTCGGTCTTTCCGTTATTGCAATGGCATACACTATTGGTGGCATCAGTGGTTGCCACATCAACCCTGCCATCACTTTTGGTGTCCTGCTGAGTGGTCGCATGACAACGAAGGATGCTATTGGTTACTGGATTGGTCAGTTCATCGGTGGTGTTTTGGCAGCTTTATGCTTGGCTGCAATCGTTGGCATGGATCCAGGTTTGGCTCTTGGCACTCACACGGGTGCAAATGCATGCCCTAATGGTAACATCGCATTGGGCCTTGTGGTTGAAATCGTGCTCACCATGCTCTTCGTGCTTGTTGTGCTGGGTGCAACAGCAAAGACAAACGGAGCAACTAACAACTTCGCTGGTCTTGCCATCGGTCTGAGCTTGATTCTCATTCACCTCGTTGGCATTCACTACACAGGCACTTCGGTCAACCCAGCTCGTTCGTTTGGTCCTGCACTCTTCGAAGGCGGTGCTGCACTTTCTCAGGTTTGGGTATTCATCGTTGGTCCGCTCGTAGGTGGTGGTCTTGCTGCCCTCATCTGGAAGATAATCGAACCAAGCGAGGAGGAATAACACGAACAGTTCTGCAAAAATCTTTTTGCAGCAAAGACAAAGAAAAAGGGATGGTAGCCAATTGCGGCTGCCATCCCTTTTCGCATGGGTTATGCTGAGATTGATGTTGTGCGTTTATTCATCGTCGTCGCGTCTGAAAGGACGTCCTTCGCTGTCGAAGCCCCACTTTGTGTTCTTCTTGTCGCCTTTCTCGCGCTTGTCACGACGCTGGCGGTTCTCCTCGTGAGAGTGTCCTTTGCCGCCTTTTCCGTCCTTCGACTTGTGGTCGTGTCCCTTGCCGTGACTACCTTTTCCGAAAGCGGGTTTGTCGCCATTCTCAAAGAATTTGCGCTGGCGGTCGCCTGAGAATTTGCGGTCTTTTTTCTCTCCACGGCGTTCATAGTCATCGGAATCGTCGAAACGTGAACGCTGTCCGTGGTGGTCGGCATCCTTTCCGTAGTTGGCACTGCGGTCGCCCCACTTGAAGTTGTAGCGGTTCAGTTCGGGTTCGTCGTCGCCTTCGAAGAGCGGTTTGCGCTTTTCGCCTTTCTCGTCTTTTCGGTCTTTCCAAGGTTCCCGTCTGTCGCGGTCAGGGCGCGATTTGAAATAGTGCTCATCATCGCGAGAACCTTCTCCACGCCAACCGCTTCCGTCAAATTCTCCATCCTCCTCATGCTTCTTGTTCGGACGGAACTTGGCATTTCGCTTTCGCTCGTCTTCGTTCTTGATGTCGAGTCCTTCCTCGCGACGGTCTTTCAGTTTTCCGTCGAACACCTGATATTTGCGGAACTCGCAAGGCAGCGCACCGTTGTAAAGTGCAAACTTCGTGGATGGTCGGAAACCAATCTTTGCAAAACATTCCTCGTGGTAGCTGAGAATCCAAGCATCATTACCCACGAACTGCTGCTTCAGGCGACTGCCGATGGTGGCATAGAGGTCGAGGATGTCGTCCGTCGTGATGCGCTCACCGTAAGGAGGATTGGTGATGATGACAGCTTTCTTTTCCACCACTTCGCTCTCATCGATTTCGTCGTCTTCCACCATAGGTTTTGGATTCCATTCGAATTCGTAGAAGTCCTGTTGCTGCACTTCCACAATCTTGCTCACACCAGCCGAGCGCACATTGTCGGTAGCGATGGCAACAGCCTGGCGGTTGATGTCAAAGCCGTAAATCTTGTGGTTGAAGTCGCGTTCCTGCGAATCATCATTGTAAATGTTCTCCAGCAAGTCTTCGTCGAAGTCCTTCCAACGCTCAAAGGCAAATTCCTCGCGGAACACGCCTGGGTAGATGTTCTGGGCGATGAGGGCGGCTTCCACGAGGATGGTTCCCGAACCGCAGAACGGGTCGATGAGGTCGCATTGTCCGTCCCATCCCGTGAGCAGAATCATGCCTGCTGCCAGCACTTCGTTGAGCGGAGCAGCACCCGAGCCTGTGCGGTAGCCACGCTTGTGCAGACTTTCTCCCGAGGAGTCGAGCGAGATGGTCACATCGTTCTCTGCAATGTGTACGTTGATGCGGATGTCGGGATTGGAGATGCTCACGTTAGGGCGCTTGTCGGTCTTTTCGCGGAAATAGTCGGCGATGGCATCTTTCACGCGGTAAGCCACAAACTTGCTGTGACGGAAATTTTCGGAGAAAACAACCGAATCCACGAGGAAGGTCATCTTCTCGTCCATGTAGGTTTCCCAGTCCATTTGTTTCACCTGCTCGTACACTTCGTCGGCATCGTTCGCTTTGAACTCCTTGATAGGCATCAGCACTTTCACGGCGGTGCGAAGGCAGAAGTTGGCTCTGTAGAGCATTTCCTTGTCGCCCGTGAAAGACACCATACGGTTGCCGATTTCGATGTCGTTTGCTCCGAGTGTGGTGAGTTCCTTGGCAAGAACTTCTTCTAAGCCTTGGAATGTCTTTGCAATGATTTTCATATCAGTTTGATTGAGGGGTATGTTTCTTCTTATTATAATTATATATAAGGTGTATTGAATCAGCTTCGGTCGGCTCTCTTCTGAGTGACGTGTCCACCAGCTGGCACATCCTGAGTCACCCAGATGTTACCACCGACCACAGC
>Ga0247608_10005129_pt1 | contig 14308 bp, 10 predicted proteins | sample 176DNAGHGlowgp2_FD_193490 | JGI IMG/M metagenome (GOLD analysis project Ga0247608, IMG submission 193490) | Sheep rumen microbial communities from Palmerston North, Manawatu-Wanganui, New Zealand - 1766 DNA GHGlow gp2 | ecosystem: Host-associated > Mammals > Digestive system > Stomach > Rumen ...
ATATCGAGCGCAATCACAAGCTTGGACTGATCTTTGAGTTTCAGGTGGGGAAAGGTAAACTGCTCGTCTGTATGGCCGACCTTGAAGCTGCAACCTCTTATCCTGAGGGCCGTGCCTTCTACCGTAGCGTATTGGAGTATATGACCTCTGCAGACTTCAATCCTCAGACGAAGATCACCCTTGAGGATTTCCAGCGCCTGATGACTACACCCGTCGTCGAGGGAAAGATAGGAGAACTGAACAATATCTCACCTTATTAGTAATCAGGAAGCCCCGAGTCGTCGGGGCTTCCTTTATTTCTTCTTGCGGGGCTTGCGCATAGCCCAGCCTTCTTCTCCAAAGTCCGGCTCAGGGCCTTTTAGCTTGCGAGGAGCCTTATTCTTGCCTTGCATGCGACCTTCGGTCGAGCGCATCAGATCGCGCCAGTCGTCCTTCTTCTGACGTTTAGGCTTCTCGATGAAATCAGGCGTATTCCTACGATTGGGCTTTTCCCGTTGTTTTTCATCAGCATCGTTACAGCGAATGGTGCGACCCTTGTGGCGAATGCCTGTCAACTGAATCATCACCTTTTTGGCATCCTTCTCGGGCACTTCGAAGTAGGAGATGGTGTCGAGCAGGTCGATATGCCCCACCTCCTGACGACCACCCACGAAGCGATTCAGCGTCTGCATCAGTTCACCTGGATAGAAGCCGTCGCGTTTGCCAAGATTGATGAAGAGGCGCCGATAGCCCTTTTGAGCCTTGTTTTGCAGCTTCTGCTTGTCGCTCTGTGGTTTCTTCTCCTTCTTGTCAGGTGTCACTACTTCTATCTCAGGGGCATCGGCATAGTAGGCGAGGAACTTGCCGAACTCCAACGATACGATCTTCTTGATGAGCTCTTCCTTGTCGATATACTCAAAGTAACGGTTGATGTCCTGCATGAAGGGACCTATCTCCTCATCGTCGACATCGGTCTTCACAATCTGGTCCATCACCTTGTAGAGCTGTTTCTTGCAAATCTCCTCTGCCGACGGGATTTCCGCCTTGACGAATGCTTTGCCAATCTCCTTCTCGATGTTACGGATCTTGTGTTTTTCTCGACTGTGGATGATGGAAATCGAGGTGCCCTTCTTGCCAGCACGGCCAGTACGGCCTGAGCGGTGGGTGTAGTTCTCTATGTCATCGGGCAGTCCGAAATTGATGACGTGTGTCAGGTCGTCGACGTCAAGACCACGTGCTGCCACATCGGTAGCCACGAGCAACTGTGTCAGATGGTTGCGGAATTTCTGCATTGTCAGGTCACGCTGCTGCTGACTAAGATCTCCATGCAACGATTCCGCATTATAGCCGTCCTTAATAAGTTTGTCGGCTATCTCCTGCGTCTCAATCTTCGTACGGCAGAAGATGATGGCAAAGATGCGGGGGTAGTAGTCCACGATGCGCTTCAGGGCGAGGTACTTGTCCTTGGCGTTCACCATATAATAGATGTGGTTCACGTTCTCGGCACCCTCATTGCGAGAACCCACGACAATCTCCTTATAGCCGTGCAGATACTGCTTGGCGATGCGCTCCACCTCTCGGCTCATCGTGGCCGAGAACATCAGTGTGTCGTGCTCCTCTGGCAGCGACTCGAAGATTTCGTTGATGCTGTCAGAGAATCCCATGTTCAGCATCTCGTCGGCCTCGTCGAGCACGATATTTGTCACTTGTTCCAGATGGGCGTAGCCACGATTCTTCAGGTCGATGAGTCGGCCAGGTGTTGCCACGATAATCTGTACGCCCTTCTTCAGCGCACGCATCTGGGGCTCTATCGAGGCCCCGCCATAGACAGCCTCGACGTGGACGCCGTCCATGTATTTGGCGAAGTCGCGGATATCATCCGTAATCTGCAGACAGAGTTCTCTTGTTGGTGAAAGCACCAGTGCCTGCGTTTCCCGCTTACTTGTGTCGATACGCTGTAATAGGGGTATGCCGAAGGCGGCTGTCTTACCCGTTCCCGTCTGGGCGAGGGCTATCACGTCGCTTCCCTCTGGCGAGATCAGGTAGGGAATCACCTCTTCTTGTACAGGCATCGGCTGCACAAATCCCAACTCCTCGATGGCCTTCCGAATTTCTGCACTGACGCCTAATTCCTCAAATGTCTTCATACCATTTCACTTTTTACTTCGTTTTGTTTGCAAAGATACAAAAATTTTTTGGAGTTTCCACTATAAATTGCTCAAATTTGAGTAACTTTGCAAACATTATGAAGATATGTGTGTTTTGTTCTGCTAATCAGCAGATTGATCCGGACTTCTTCGGGCTGACGGAGGAGTTGGGAAGATGGGCAGCAGAGAATGGTCATACGATAGTCTTTGGTGGTGTAAACCAGGGCCTCATGGAGTGTGTAGGAAAGGCTGCAAAGCAGGTCGGCGGAAGAACCATCGGCATCATTCCGATGATTGTGGAGAAGAGTGGAAGGACGAGCGATTATGTGGATATAGAGATTCCCTGCGACAACCTCAGCGACCGCAAACAGCTGATGATGGACCAGAGTGATGTGTTCATTGCCCTGCCTGGTGGTCTTGGAACGCTCGATGAGATCCTCACGGTGGTAGCATCAGCCACTATCGGCTATCACTCGAAGACCGTCATCCTCTATAATATGAAGGGCTTCTGGGACTCACTTGTCTCCTTACTCGACGATCTGCAAGCGAAAGGGATGGTTCGTGGGGAATGGCGGCAGTATATCAAAACGGCCGATTCGATTGAAGGAATAAAAACGTTGATATAGTTTACAGTTTACGGTTTACAGTTTACAGATGATTACTTCTATAGGCAGTTTGAGTGGCTTGCCAAGTAATCATCTGTAAACTGTAAACCGTAAACTGTAAACAAGAATACTACCCAAGCAGGCTATCGGCCAACTGCTCCAACAGAGTCTCGTCGGCAGATTTCATGCGAGAACGGATGGTGACCATTGGCTCAACAATCTCGCAGTCCTTTAGTCCCTCTATCATCGAGCGCATCACTTTACCTGCGGAAGGAGCCCAACTGCCGTTCTCAATGATGCCAAAGCGGCGTTTTTGATAGTTCTTGATCTGCAGATGGTAAAGGAAGTCGTGCATCACTGGGAACACACCACCATCGTAGCTCGATGCAGCCACAACGATCGTGGGATAGCGGAAAGCATCCTCGATGACCTCGGCCATGTCATCGCGGCTCAAGTCGCTGACAACAACCTTCTTGGCACCCTTTTCGCGCAGAATCTCGCCCAGACGCTCGGCAGCAGCAGCCGTTCCGCCGTGAATGCTGGCATAAGCGATGAGTATGCCCTCGCTCTCGGGCTCATACTTGCTCCATGTGTCGTATAGCTTGATGGCAGCAGCCAGCGGCTCGCCCTTGAGCACAGGACCGTGCAGCGGACAGATGGTCTGAATGTCGAGAGTAGCGGCCTTCTTTAACACGTTCTGCACTTGGATACCATACTTGCCACAGATATTGAAATAGTAGCGGCGAGCCTCGCAAGCCCAGTCATCAGTCTCGTTGACCAAGGCACCGAACTTACCGAATCCATCGGCAGAGAAGAGCACTTTGTCCAAGTTGTCGTAACTCATAATGACCTCTGGCCAGTGTATCATCGCAGCCCCGATAAACTTTAATTCATGACGGCCCAACTTGAGCGTATCGCCCTCCTTGACTGTGATGACGCGCCCTTCAAAGTTAAAGCCTTCAAAGAAGTTTGACAACATTTTTGCAGCCTGAGCACTACACACCAGTTGCAGTCCAGGATAAGTCTCCAGCATCCATGCTATAAGGGCCGAGTGGTCGGGCTCCATGTGGTGAGCCACCAGATAGTCAGGCTGACGACCATTGAGTGCGGCCTGCAAGTTTGCCTTCCACTCTTCGCCTTTGCGACGGTCGGCAGTATCCAATATCGCAATCTTCTCATCGTCAATGAGATAGGAGTTATAACTCATGCCCTCAGGCACCACATACTGACTCTCAAACAGATCGATGTCAAGATCGTCAACACCGATGTACTTAATGGTATCACTAATCATATTCATAATCTTTATATATTCTCTTCCTTTTCCTTCAGACAGACCTCCAACTCACGTTTCTTCTGATTGGCAAACGCTTCGTCGACACTATTGTGGATGCTGCCGCAGACATTAGCAGAGAAGGCGCTGGCCTCGCCGACGAGGGCATCCCATAGCTCTGGGGCAAGGCCTGTCACAAGCATCTCTCGGGTGATGCCCTTCTTGATGAGTCCGTAGACGAAGCCGGCATTGAAGTTGTCGCCAGCACCTATGGTGCTTACAGTGCTCATTGGCGCGACGGGATATTGGCGGGAGAAACCGCCTGCGCCCCTCACCTCTATCGGCTCGCTGCCCTGCGTGTAGATGAAGTTCTTACAGTAGAATGAGACCTGCGCTTTGTAGACCGTCTCGGCATCGTGCTTGTTGAACAGCACCTCGAAGTCCTCCTTGCTGCCTCTGACGATGTCGGCATACTCCAGGTTCTCCAGAATGTTGGCATTCAGCTTTACCACCTCATTCTGATGCGAGGCACGGAAGTTCACGTCGTAGTAGAGGATAGCCCCATGCTCTTGAGCATACTCCAGGAAGCCTTGTACCTGCTGACGGATGACGGGGTTGACGGCATAATAGGAGCCGAACATCACGATGTCGTCTGCCTGTATCTCTGGGAATACGAAGTCCAGACGGTCGTGGGGATGGTCTTTATAAAAGATGTATTCGGCGTCGTTCTTCTCGTTGAGGAAGGCCAGTGATATGGGTGATTTCGACTCTGGATAGACGTTGATGCTATTGGCATCGACGTGATTGTCCTCTAAGAACTGTATAATCTTCCTGCCCACTCGGTCGTTGCCCGTCTCACTGATGAAGGCGGCATTGATGCCGGCGCGGCCTAACGAGATGATGCCATTGAACACAGAGCCGCCAGGCACAGCACCAATTGGCTGCAATCCCGAGTCATGCTCGCCTACCCGTGGCCTTTCGTCCTTGAAAATGATGTCGAGAATAGTCTCGCCTATACCTATTACTTTTCGCATGGTCTTGATATTTGGATGCAAAGGTACAAAAAAAGCCATATATAACACAGATTTCCCCAGATAAAATATTATTATCTGGGGAAATCTGTATAAAAACCGAGACGTTTATACCTTCAGTCTGTCAGGCACAACGGGCATGGCACCGTTCTGGGTGCAGACAAAGGCGCTGACCTGTACGGCCGTCTTGTGAGCCTCGGGCACGGACTTGCCATTGAGGATACTGCCCACGAATGAGCCAGTGAACGAGTCTCCAGCACCTACTGTATCAGCGACCACCACCTTCGGGGTTTCCTGGAACGACATCTGACCAGGCGTGAAGACGTAAGAACCATTAGTGCCGCAGGTGAGTACGAGCATGTCGAGATTGTACTTGCCGAGGATCAGCCAACACTTGTTCTCGATGTCGAGGCCGGGATATCCGAACATACGGCCAATGAGTACCAACTCCTCGTCGTTGATCTTCAGGATGTTGCAGCGCTGCAACGACTCCTTGATGACTTCCTTCGTATAGAACTGCTGGCGCAGGTTGATGTCGAAGATCTTCAGACAGTCTTCGGGTGTGAGGTCGAGGAAGCGGTGAATTGTCTCGCGGCTTACCACATTGCGCTGGGCCAGAGAGCCGAAGCAGACGGCGCGGCAGTTCTTGGCAATCTCCTGGATGTCATCGTCGAATGGGATGTTATCCCATGCCACATTCTCCTTGATGTCGTATGTAGGAATGCCCTGCTCATCGAGTTGCACCTGAACAGTGCCCGTGGGGTAGGGAACGCGAGGTAACAAGTCGTTCAGGTCGTGTTCACGGAGTGCCTCGATGGTCTCGTCGGCTAGTTTGTCTTCACCAAGGGCACTGATGGCAATCGTGTTGTCCATGCCTAAGAACTGTCCGGCATGATAGGCGAAGTTGGCAGGTGCGCCACCCAGTTTCTTTCCTTCGGGAAGTACATCCCACAGCACTTCTCCGAGTCCTACTACATATCTTTTCATAAGTTATAAGTTTTATATTTTTTATTGTTATTGATTACTTGACGCGATTAATATAGGTAAAGAGATAAACAACACCGACGGCCATTACGATGACGGCACCAGCCTGCCCCATCGCATCACTCATGAAGCCCATGAGCAGCGGGAAGATGGTACCTCCGAAGAGACCCATGATCATCAGTCCGCTCACCTCATTTTGCTTCTGTGGCATGGCCGTGAGGGCCTGTGCGAAACAGATGGAGAAAATGTTCGAGTTGCCGTAACCCACGAGGGCGATGGCGGTATAGAGCATCCACTTCTCAGTGCCGATGAAGAGTCCGCACATCGAAAGAGCCATCATGATGACACTGATGATGAAGAATGTGCGGTTGGGCATCACACGGAGGAAGAACGAGCCCGTCAGACAGCCGATTGTACGGAAGATGAAGTAGAGGCTCGTGGCGAAGGCGGCATCGTTGAGCGTCATGCCCAGACGCTCCATCAGAATCTTCGGGGCGGTGGTGTTCGTACCTACGTCGATACCCACATGGCACATGATGCCAAAGAACGAGAGCAGCACGATGGGCGTGCCAAGCAACTTCAGACATTCGGCAAAGGTCGAGGCCTTGCCTTCAATCTTCTCTTCCTCGATGGGTGTCACAGCCAGCAGGGCAGCAGCCAGGATGCCTACGACGAAGTAGATGGCAAAGAGGACGCGCCAATCGTAGCCGAAGGAGGGGATGACCTGTGTGGCGCCCCACATGGCGAGATAGGGAGCCAGGAACGAGGCGATAGCCTTGATGAATTGTCCGAAGGTCAGTGTGGAGGCGAGGTTGCCGCCACCCATCACCGTTGATACCAACGGGTTGAGCGAGGTCTGCATCAGAGCGTTGCCGATGCCGAGCAGCGAGAAGGCACAGAGCATGATGCCGAAGTTCTCGCCGAAGAGCGGCAGCAGCAGCGACACGATGGTCACCACCAGTGAGAGCAGAACGGTGTTCTTACGGCCGATCTTGTTCATCAGCATACCTGTGGGCACACTGAAAATAAGGAACCAGAAGAAAACGAGTGAGGGGAAAATGTTGGCCACACTGTCTGTCAATTGAAGGTCTTCCTTCACGTAGTTCGATGCAATCCCCACCAGGTCTACGAAGCCCATGGCGAAGAAGCAGAACATTACAGGGATGAGGGCAAATTTAGTCTGTTTCATATCGTTTGTGTTTATTTGATCTCATAAATCGTGGCTTTACCACCTTTTACCTTAATTATATTATAAGGCTCCGAAGGGAAGACGAGGTTTGTCATGGCCATCTTCCCGTCACCTGCAAAAGCCTCGATGCTGCTGTTGTCGATGAAGAGCCGCAGCTGTTTCATATTGCCGTGAGTGGGAGCAACAGTCACAATGGGGAATGCCTCGCTGAAACTCATGTCACCGCTCTTCGTACGGTCCATGGCGAAAGTCTGCTTCTGGGAATCGTAGTTCATCACCACCTGCTCACCCTTGGCATTGCTGAGTGTCAGTTCCATCGATCCCTTTACGTCGACGACAATCTCGCAGGTTGCCGTAGGATTCTTGACCTTGTTGCCGCGCATGGCCAGATTCTCTTTTGAAGGTATCACGCTGACGTAGGTCTCCTCGCCATCCTTGAACAGGCCAAGGTCGCGGGCGATGGAGTTTGCAGAGCGGAACTGACGGGTGGGAACCTGATTGGCATACTGCCAGTTCGACATCCATGCCATAACCACTGTACGGCCATCAGGGGCATTAGAGAACGATACCGTAGCATAGTGGTCCTTACCGTAGTCAAGCCACTTCGTCACCTTCGGCATCGACTCACACGTAAACTTCTTGCCGTCGAAGTCGCCGATGAAGTACTGTGTGGCGCTGCCGCCGAAAGGTCCACCGGGGTTGATGTTGCAGATCAGCACCCACTTGTCTTCGATCTTCAGCATGTCAGGGCACTCCCAAACGCCGCCGTGATTGCCGTATTCGCTGCCGAAGCTACTTTCCTTCTGCCAGTCCTTCAGGTTGGCAGAAGACCATATCTGCATCTCCTGACCTACAGCCAGCATCATGATCCAACGATGGGTACCCTCGTACCAGAATACCTTGGGGTCGCGGAAGTCGGGGGCATTGAAGGTGACGACGGGGTTCTTCTCATATTTGTTGAAGGTGCGGCCTCCGTCTGTCGAATATGCCATCGACTGTGTCTGAGCCTCTCCGGCAGAGGTGTAGAAGGCGATAACGGTATTCTTGCCAAAGCCGGCAGTGTTGTCCTTGTCTACCACGCACGAACCGCTGAAGATGGTGCCGATGGCATCTGCCTCGATAGCCAGGGGCAAAGCCTCCCAATGTACAAGGTCCTTCGATACGCTGTGCCCCCATGTCATATTCTCCCAAAGTGAGCCGTAGGGATTGTATTGATAGTACAAATGCCATTCGCCATCCTTATAGAACATGCCGTTGGGATCGTTCATCCAACCGTATTGTGGCGTATGGTGATAGGCTGGGCGGAACTTCTCGCGGTTGGTCGTATCAAACTCATTGGAGAACTTGATCTCCTTCCAGCAGGCAAACTCCTTGATGGCACCCTTGGTACGGCGGTCGCCGTGGAAGATGATGTCAAGCACCTGGCCGTCCTTTATTTCAAGAGGTACGTAATAGTCGGCGTGGTCTACTGCCAAGCGTACGTTTGGACGGCGCACGCACTGGTTGTCCTTGCCAATCACTCTCACACTGGCATTCTCAGCCTTCTCCTCTACTGGCAGCAGAACGTACTTGTTTCCGTTCTCCAGGCGCACCATTGCATGGTTCTCACCAAGCACTTTTGGCTGAACTTGTGCCTGAGCTGTCAGCCCCATCAGCACAGCAGCCACGATTGAAATTACCTTTTTGTTCATGTTGTTATTCATTATTTGTTTGAAATTTGCTGCAAAGATAATCCTATTTTCATGTAAACACTTTAAATTATGTTACATTTGATAAGAAAAATCGTTCATTGCAACAAAAATGTATGCAATGAACGATTTTTTATGCGGTAAAGTCGCGGCTGTCTTTGTCCTGCTATTTCTTGCTGATAACAAAATGTTGGTCGGACGGATAGCTCTCCTTTTTCACATTCATCTTGTCATCGAAAGAAAGAACGATGTTTACATACGCCTTCTTGGCTGCCTCGTCTGCTTCTTTCGAAAGATGGTCACCTTTCAAATCCAAAGACAGGTCGAATGTCTCTTTCTTGAGAATATTCTTATCGTCTTTGGTGTTGTAGAACTCAACGGTCAGAACGCCTTGGCGTTTCAATAACCACGGAACATCCTGGTCTGTATCTTTCGCCTTGGTAGTCATGATGAATTGCACCATTTCTGGCATCTTTGGACCGTAGGTTAGATTGGTGTTAAAACTTTGCGAATACAGTTTGCGGTTGATCTCCTGCCCTTTTTCCGTGGAATAGCCATACACCGTCGTATTGAAAGCCTTACGGCTCTCGGGATCGATATTTAGCCAGAATGTCAGCTTGACTCTGTTGCCTGAAACAATGAAACAAAACATTGTCTTTTTGCTACTTTCTAAACTTTTTCGGGGCAAATTGTATCATTTTTCATCTCAAAAGGCTTATAATCTCAGAAATTTTGTTTAATTTTGCATTCAATATGAAGAGACTGACTGAAAACCAATCGCGACACTCGCTGACCACGCAGATATGTTTGTGGGTTATTGGATTTGTGTCAGTACTCTTTGTCGCCGCACTTTTCATCATGTTCCACTATGCCCGTAAGTCCATCTACCAGGAGGCGATGGAGAAGGCTCGACAGACGTTGCGCACCACCGAGCTTCACATCGACAATACATTGAGCGAGGTGGAGACGGCCACGCGCAGCATGCATTGGACTATTGAGAAGCGACTGAACAGGCCCGAGATCATGGACAGTCTCTGTCGCCAGTTGCTAAAAGTGAATCCTCACATCCAGGGCTGTACTGTCGCATTCGAACCAGGAGTCTATCCGCAGTACGGCATCTATCATGAAGTGCATGCCTACCGTAGCCAAACCGATTCTAATGAGGTTCACGTATCTGTGAACGATTGTAAACAGCCTTATACACGTCAGAAATGGTACTTCATACCCCTGCATCAAGAGAAGCCCATATGGATAGATCCCTATGTCGATGTTGAGCACGGTGAGACATCCATCATCACATCCTATGGCATGCCGCTCCGCAACAAAGAGGGTGACCTGGTGGGTGTGCTCTCGGCATACATCTCGATGAAGTGGTTTGCCGACCTGGTGCTCTCGCTGCAGCCTTTCCCCCACTCCCATGCTTCGGTGATGGGTACTGACGGCCATCTGATTATCCACCCCGACAGTACGCTCGAAGAGCATGAGGCTTACTTCCAGGAGTCGTTCAACAATCCTACAAGCGACGGCCATCTGGCAGCGATATCCATGAAGACGGGCCACATCGGGCATAGTGAGATCAACATGGGCGGCAGGCATGGCTTCATCTTCTACCATCCTTTCAAGAATGCAGGATGGAGCGTGTCGATCGTATGCCCCGAGAGCGACATCTTCAGTTCATACGACGCTCTCTTGCGCCTGACGATCATCATCAGTCTCATCGGCCTCGTGTTGCTCGCTCTGTTCTGCCTCTTCATCAGCCATTACCAGCTGAAGCCGTTGCAGCAACTCGTAGACGCTGCCCACCGCATGGCCAATGGGCAGTTGGATGAGCCGGTGAAGGTAAGCCACCGTACCGACGAGGTTGGCTACGTACAGAATGTGTTCCGCCAGATGCAACAGAGCATCGGTCAGCATATTGCTGATATCACTCATCTGACGGATGTGCTCCGCCAGCGCAATGAAGACCTCAGGCTGGCCTACGATCAGGCCCGTGAGGCAGACCGCATGAAGGATGCTGTCATCCTGAACATGAGCGACCGTATGGAGCAGTCGGTCAAGGCCATCCATACCACCGTCGGCGACTTCCGACAGCATGTGGCCGATATGGATGCCGACGAATGCCGCCAGATGGCCGACAAGATACAACAGCATACCGAGATAACCACCGAGTTGTTGGGCAATCTGCTCGGCATCGCTGACAGGAAAGGGGAGGGAAGCCTATGATAGAGATGAGGAAACATATCCGCCAGTCGCTCTCCACCAGACTCTGTCTCAATATCCTGTTGGTCGTGGTGCTGGTGTTCTCGCTTTCGCTCGGATTCCTCTATTGGCAGTCGCGTAACATCATCCACGAGGAAGCCATCGACGAGGCATCTCATGTGCTCGACAATACGGCCCTGCGCGTCAAGGGATATATGGTAGAGGTGGAGACGGCCACGCGCAACATCCTATGGCTCATCAACCTTCACACCCATGACCAGGACTCGCTGCTGAAGTACACACATCGCATCGTAGCCAACCACCCCAACACCAATGGCTGCTCCATCACGATGGAGCCCGACTTCTATCCTGGCGAAGAATACGGATTCTCGGCTTATTCTGTACGTCTCGACGAATATTCAACCCCCGAGAAAGATTCTGTGGTCACCGTCAGAGAAGCCGACTATAACTATTATGACAAGGTGTGGTATAAGGTGCCACGCCAGAAGAGGATCGCCTGCTGGGTGGATCCCTTCGACGACTACAATGCCGGCACGTTGTCGAATCCGGAGCTGATAGCATCCTACTGCATACCCCTCAGCGACCGGCAGGGGAAGTTCATTGGCGTCATCTCCACTGACCTGTCGCTGAATCAGCTCACAGCGACCATTACAGCAGAGCATCCATACGAGAACTCCTACTTCATGATGCTGGGCGCCGACGGGCACTACTTCGTACACCCCGATACTACGAAGCTGATGAAACAGACCATCTTCACAGGCACTGACCCCAGAGAGCATACAGACATCGTGGCACTGGGATACGAGATGACCAACGGGCGTACCGGACACATGGAAGTACAGATCGCCGGAAAGTCGCACATCGTGCTCTACCGCCCCCTCGAAGGCACCCAGTGGAGCGTGGCTCTCGTCTGTCCATCCAACGAACTGCTCCGTGGCTACAACAGTCTGAACTACATCCTGCTGCCTCTGCTCATCATCGGACTGCTGCTGCTGGCCATGGGATGCCATCGCATCGTGAAACACTTTGTACAGCCGCTTGGACTACTTGCTGCCGAACTGCGGCAGATAGGTCATGGCGACTATGAGAAGCGCCTGCCCCCCAGTGAGCGTACCGACCTGATAGGGCAGTTGCAGAACAGCTTCTGCCAGATGCGGCGCAGTATCAGCCAGCATATCCACGATGCGGAGCAGACCAAGCAGGAGACAGAGAAGCGCACCAAAGAACTCGAGCAGGCCACACAGCTGGCTCGTCAGGCGAGTGAGATGAAGACGCAGTTCATGCAAGACATGTCGCACCAGATCCGTACGCCGCTGAACATCGTTCACGGTTTCTCTCAGGTGTTGCGCGATGACTGTGAGATAATACCCGACAACGAGAAACAGCAGATAGCAGAGACTATGTATGTGCAGACCAACGCCCTCGACTATATGGTGAGCAAACTGCTTACAGCATCGCTTATCGAGAGTCATCAGACTATCAGCAGCGGCGAAGTCGTCGGCTGTAACGAACTGGCCCGCAAGGCCCTTGAAAGTGCCGACAGCCTTATTACTCCGGCCGTTGAGATGCGCTTTGACAGTCGTGTGGCCGATACACTTACTGTGAATGCCAATCGCCATCATCTGCTCATCGTGCTCACAGAGTTGCTCTTCAATGCCCTCCATTTCACCCATGAGGGCAGTATCACCCTGCGCATAGAAGCCACCGAAGAAGCCGTTCGCTTCAGCGTTGAAGACACGGGGCCCGGCATCCCTGCCGACAAGACAGGCTTTGTCTTTGAGAAGTTCACCAAGCTCGATATGTTCACCGAGGGGCTTGGCCTTGGGCTGTTCCTCTGCCATCGTGTCGTGGAGCTCATGGGCGGCAGCCTCACGCTTGATCCCCAATATACAGGCGGTAGCCGCTTCGTGGTGGAACTTCCCCGTCGTGCCTAAAAGTCATAAGAGAAACACAAACGAAAAGCGCGACTCTTCACAGGCCGCGCTTATTCCATAACTACTAAAAACCAACTAACAATTAACCAATCTAACTAATTACAAAATATATGTATGAATCTTTTTCTGCTGCAAAGGTACGACAATTCCGCTTTGCCGATGATAAAAATTGTTTCAAAGACTAATAAAAATCGTTCATTGCAACATATTTGTTAGCAATGAACGATTTGTGCAAGTAGTCATGCTATGCGTGAGCATTCATGTCATTGCCAAATCCGGCTCAACGATCGTACTTGGGCACTGCAGTTGGCATTGGAGATGGTCAGCTGATCATAGATGGAGGTGGGGAATACGAGGTTCGTCATCGACATGGCGCCATCCTGAGTGACAATCTCTACGGACGACTGGTCGACAAACAAGTCGACCACCACCGTGTTTCCTTCCACATTCAGCGGTGCCTGCATTGAAGGAATGGAGAAACTGCCATTGAAATCGACCCTTCCGGTAGCCGCATTGCGACGAGCGGTCAGCGTACGGTCTGACGACCTGATATCGATGACGAACTTCTCGTCTTTGCTGTTGCTGAGCGTGATGGTTGAGTTCTGGTCCATGCTGACATTGATGCGTAGCTGATAGGCCGACTTCTTCGCGTCGAGCGGCAGAGCCTCGGAGCTTACATTCTGCCATTGGCTGGCAATCTTGTCGACTTCACTCACCACTGGGCAGCAGAGTAGCGGCTTGCCGCCGAACGTCGTCAGTTTCAGTTCGCGTGGCAATGTCATGGCCGAGCGCCAGGGTGTGCAGGGCACGGCTCCAGCGTAGCTCCAGTTGTTCATCCAGCCAATCATGATCTTACGGTCGCCCGTGTTGCTCCAGGTCACGCCGGCATAGTTGTCCATGCCATAGTCAAGCCAGAGGGGATAATCGAGGGCATCTGCCTTGAACTCCTTTCCATCGAAGTCGCCGACAAAATACATCATGCCTGAACCCAGGATAGGACCGCCAGGATTAACGCTGACCAGCAATACCCACTTGTTGCCCATTTGAATCAAGTCTGGGCACTCCCACTGGAAGTTGGGACGGCCAGGCAGATCGACGACAAACGTGCTTAAGTGATTCCAACTTGTCAAGTTAGTGGAGCCATAGAACTCTACGCCTCTCGCCCATCCTTTGGCCAGAGCCATCACCCACTGCTTGGAGTCGGCATGCCAGAATACTTTCGGATCGCGTAGGTTGTCGTCGTTGTTCTTGATGACAGGGT
>Ga0247608_10005131_pt1 | contig 14304 bp, 11 predicted proteins | sample 176DNAGHGlowgp2_FD_193490 | JGI IMG/M metagenome (GOLD analysis project Ga0247608, IMG submission 193490) | Sheep rumen microbial communities from Palmerston North, Manawatu-Wanganui, New Zealand - 1766 DNA GHGlow gp2 | ecosystem: Host-associated > Mammals > Digestive system > Stomach > Rumen ...
ACTACACAAACCTAAAAACATAGACATGATTTGGAATCCTAACAAAGAGTGCATGAGTCGCGACGAGATGAGCGCGCTGCAAGGCAAGAGACTTCACAAGATTGTAGAGTACGTATATCATAACGTACCCTTCTACCGCAACAAACTTCAGGCAATGGACATCCGTCCTGATGACATTCAGACCATCGAGGACATCAAGAAGTTGCCATTTACTACGAAGCAAGACCTGCGCGATAACTATCCTTTTGGTCTACAGGCAGCCCCGCAGAGCGAGATTATCCGTATTCATGCCTCAAGCGGCACCACAGGTAAGCCTACTATCGTGGGCTATACACGTAAGGACATTGGTGTGTGGAGCGAGACAATGGCTCGCTGTCTGACAGCCTTTGGTGTCTCTCGTGATGATATCTTCTCTGTGGCCTATGGCTACGGACTGTTTACTGGCGGACTGGGTGCCCACTATGGTGTGGAGCACATGGGTGCCAGCGTCATCCCTGCCGGCACGGGTAATACGGAGAAACACCTGAAACTGATTCGCGACCTGGGCATCACAGGTATCGCCTGTACCCCATCGTATGCCCTCTATCTGGCTGAGACGATGGAGAAGATTGGCATCAGCAAGAACGACATCCGTCTGCGTATCGGTGCCTTCGGTGCTGAGCCCTGGACAGAGCAGATGCGCACGGAGATTGAGGATAAACTGGGACTGAAAGGCTATAACATCTACGGCCTGTCAGAGATTATGGGTCCCAGCGTGAGCTACGAATGTCAAATGCAGAACGGCTCACATATCAATGAGGACCACTTCTATCCTGAGATTATCAACCCCACCACTTTGGAGCCCCTGCCCATTGGACAGAGTGGTGAACTGGTGTTTACCACACTGACCAAGGAGGGTATGCCACTGCTGCGCTATCGCACACGCGACCTCTGTTCTTTGCTGCCTGGCACCTGCGACTGCGGACGTACCAACGTACGTATGGGTCGTATCCAAGGCCGAAGCGACGATATGCTCATTATCCGTGGTATCAACGTATTCCCATCACAGGTGGAGAGCGTCATCCTGTCGCTGCCTGAGTTTGCTCCACGCTACATGCTGATCGTAGATCGTGAGAAGAACCTCGACACCTTGCTCGTACAGGCTGAGTTGCGTCAGGAGGTATTCACCTCTACCTTCGACACGCCCGCTGCTGTGGATGCCCTGGAGAAGAAGCTGGCCTCTAAGCTTAAGAGCGTGCTCAGCATCGCCGCTAAGGTACAGCTCAAAGCACCTGGCACCATTGAGCGCAGTCAGGGTAAGAGCGCCCACGTGATAGATAACCGAAAACTATAATATTCCACAATGAACAACAATTCACCTTATTTTAATCCTGAACGCGAAACCATGAGTCGCGAACAGATTGAGGCGTACCAGCTGGAGCGACTCAAAGAGACTGTTCGCCACTGCATGAACAACGAGTTCTACCAGAAGAAATTCAAAGAAGCGGGTATCACACCCGATGACATCCAGACACTAGCCGACGTACGTAAACTGCCCTTCACCACGAAGGCAGACCTGCGCGACACCTATCCTTTCGGCATGGCATGTGTACCCCTGAGAGACTGTGTGCGCCTGCACTCATCATCAGGCACCACGGGTAACCCTACCGTTATCCTGCACACGAAGAAAGACCTTGACGAGTGGGCCAACCAAGTGGCTCGTAACCTGTGGATGGTGGGCTTGCGCCCTGACGACGTATTCCAGAACTCATCCGGCTACGGCATGTTCACTGGCGGACTGGGCTTCCAGTACGGCGCCGAGAAATTGGGCATGCTCACCGTACCCGCTGCAGCAGGTAACTCTCTGCGACAGATTAAGTTCATCAAGGACTTTGGCACCACAGCCATCCACGCAGTTCCCTCATACGTCACCCGTCTCTATGAGGTGATGCAGGAGCAGGGCGTTGACCCACGTCGTGACACCAAACTGAAGATGCTGGCTATCGGTGCCGAACCTCACTCTGAGGAGCAGCGTAAGCGCATCGAAGAGATGCTGGGCGTAAAGGCCTACAACTCATTCGGCATGAGTGAGATGTGCGGTCCTGGCGTAGGCTTCGAGTGTACAGAGCAGAATGGTCTGCACTTCTGGGAGGACTATTATATCGTAGAGATCGTAGATCCAGAGACCTTGGAGCCAGTGCCCGATGGCGAGATTGGCGAACTAGTGCTCACCACGCTGTGTCGTGAGGCCATGCCACTACTACGTTATCGCACCCGCGACCTCACCCGTGTATTGGGACGTAGCTGTCCTTGCGGACGAAATCATGTCCGTCTGGATCGTATGCGTGGTCGTTCGGATGATATGATGGTGCTGCGCGGCGTCAATATCTTCCCCATCCAGATTGAGAAGATCCTGATGCACTTCAAGGAGTTGGGCAATAACTACCTGATCACCCTGACTACCGACGAGGACAACGACAACATGACCGTTGAGGTAGAGTTGGCCGAGATGTTCACCGACGACTACAACCGTCTGCAGCAGCTCAGCAAGGACATCACCCGTGCCCTGAAGGACGAGATTCTGCTCACGCCACGTGTCAAACTCGTACCTCGCGGCACACTGCCCGTAAGCGAAGGCAAGGCCGTGCGTGTAGTTGACAAGCGCAAAGTTTACCAATAAGAAAATAAATAGTAAATTGTAAATCGTCAAATTGTAAATACTATGACAATTCATCAATTATCCATCTTTATCGAGAACCGCTCAGGCACTCTGATTAAGGTTCTTGAAGTACTGAAAGAGGCTAAGATTCAAATTGTTGCCTCAACCATTGCCGACACGGCAGAGTATGGTATCTATCGCCTCATCTGCAGCGAGCCCTTGCGTGCTTACGAAGAGTTGAAAAAAGCAGGTGTGGCTGTAGCCCTGAGCGATGTGCTCGCATTGGAACTCGACGACGAGCCTGGACGTGCTGCCGATGCCGTGAAGATTTTCAGTGATGCAGGTATCAGCATTGCCTATATGTACACCTTCCTGCTGCGCGGCAAGGGAATCCTTGTATTCCGTACCGACAACCGCGAGAAGGCGCGTGAGGCCATCATCCTGAACAACATGAAATTTATTGCAGAACAAGACCTGAGTAAATGGGTATAAACACAGTTAAATACTTGCTGTCAGCGCTGCTCTTACTGGGCTCGCTGACAGCATTTTCTTATGAACATCCTCGCCGCCACATACTGCCAAAGAGCATCAGCAGTAAGCGCGCTGCTGCGGCAAAACGCGCAAAACCATTTACTGGCGAAAAACGCCAATTGGTCGTACTGGCCTCGTTTAGCGACCTGGACTTTGAGAGCGAAGATCCACTTGCCATATGGAATCAGGTTCTCAATCAGCCCAACTATCACGAGAGTCCCTTTCATGGTTCCGTACACGATTATTTCTACGACCAGAGCTATGGTAAGTTCGACTTGCAGTTCGACCTGCATGCCATCAAGGTAAACAAGGAACATGCCATATACCACAGTACAAGAGAAGATGATGAAAATGCCGCCCTACTCCTTTTGGCCTTAGCCGACTCTCTGAAGGATATTGTGACCGACTGGTCACCCTACGACTGGGATGAAGACGGCTACATAGACCAGATATTAGTGCTATTTGCCGGATTGGGCCAAAACGATGGTGGCGACAGTAACACCATCTGGGCACACCAAGCATCACTCACCAATTATAATCACACACCAGTCACCGTGAGCAGTCATGAAAAAGATTATATCATAGACAGATACGGTTTTATCCCAGAGAAAGGCAAATCATGCGCTACTTTCGGCACACTCTGCCACGAATTCGGACACTGTATGACGCTCCCTGATTTCTACTATGGCAGTTCATCAATCGTTGGCGATTGGGACATCATGGATCATGGCAACTACAATAATAAAGGTTATTGCCCACCCAACTATTCAGCTCACGAGCGTCTGGTGTTGGGATGGCTCGATGTGAAAGAACTGACGGAGCCTGTATCCATTACCAATATGCCTGCCCTTGGTGATGAACCTGTGGCTTACATGATACGCAACGATGCCTATCCCAACGAATATTATATCTTGGAAAATCGTCAGCAACAAGGTTGGGATAAACACCTTCCTGGCAGTGGACTCGTTATATTTCACATTGACTATGACGAGGACACATGGGTGTACGGCGTTCCAAACGCCTATTCAGATAACCGTTACACCATCATTCCTGCCAACGGCATGAACTATTACGGTATGAATAGCGGATGGGCATATCCCTATGGCGAGAGAGACTCGCTGACCAACAACTCTTACCCTGCTGCCACATTACGTCATGCAGCACCAGATGGTACAAAACTGATGTCGAAACCTATCACGAATATCCGTGTAAACGACGGACTGGTATCATTCGATTTCATGGGAGGAGGAAACAGTCAAACAACCATCCAATCTCCAATCTCCAATCTCAAACCTCAAATCAAAGAGGTTTACGACCTGAGTGGACGTCTGATTCCTCAAGGTGCGATGGGAACAGGAATATATATCATTAAATACGCTAACGGCCAGGCCAAAAAGGTGGTCCGCCGTTAGCGGCATTCTTTTATTCTTTAGTCTTCTATGAATGTGATGCGTCCTTGCGACTTGGCATAGGTGGCATCCACCTCGCCATTAGCGAAGGAACTCAGATAATCAGCTACACATTCAGCATACAGTTGGGCTGTTACTGGTAACTGAGGACAGTTGGACATCATACCACCCTTCAAGGTATAATCGATAGTACCTATCGTATAACTGCGCTGCAGGTCGAGCGGCTTATAGGTATTGGTTGCAGGGTCGAGCACTTCTACATCTGTAACCCTGTGACTCTTGCTATGTACGGTGAGGCGCATACCTGACACATGAGGGAAGTTGCCCTCCTCATTGGGCAGTTGCGAAGTACATTTCTCCAGCATCGTCATAATCTGCTGACCAGTAGCCTCCATCTTGATGACATAATTCTCAAAGGGAAGCGTGTTAAGCACATCACCATAAGTAATCACACCGGCCTTGATACTATTACGTAATCCGCCACCATTGGTCAGACCGATCTCAGCCTGCACAGCCTTCCGATAGGCATCCGTTACGAGGTCACCAAGATTCGTCTCACCACTGCGCACCAGTCGTTTTCCGTTGGCATCATTGATTGTCAGTTCGAAGTCCGACTTGCACAAGTGTCTTGAGGTCTGCTCATTGATTTGCGCTTTCACATCAGCCAATGTTGCAGCTACCTTTTCACTCGTATAGGTATTCTCAGCAGCAGGCACCAACGTGGTATAGACCTTACCATCCTTGATAACCAGCTTGCCGTAATTAGCAAACTGTGTTCCTGTAGAACTGACAGGTACCTTCTTGCCATCCAGATTAGTGATATCCTTTCTAGCGTAGGTGTTATGGGTATGTCCGTCGAGCACCGCATCAATGCCTCGCGTCGCAGCAGCCAGTCCGTAGGAGTCGACACCAGTATCAGAATCCACCTCACCTAGATGAGCCAGCACAATGACATAGTCGGCACCCTCCCTACGCGCCTTATCAGCAGCCTGCTGCACCATCTGATAGGTCTCCTTGGAATGCAGATCGTACAGTTGGCGTCCATCATCATCAAAGAAAGAGTAAGCCTCGGCATCCATCGACTCAGGCGTGCTAACACCCATGAAAGCCACACGCTTATCGCCATACTGTTTGATGACATAAGGTGCCATCAGAGGTTCTGTGCCCTGATAGTCATAGAGGTTCACACAGACAGCTGACGTATTCAGCGTAGGCAACAGTTCCATCAGGCGCGGCATACCGAAATCATATTCATGATTACCCAGCGTCACAGCATCATAGCCCACACTATTCATCAGCGTCACGATATACTCACCCTTTCTCAGCGAGCAAGCCACACCACCAGAAAGATAGTCGCCACAACTCACCACAGCCGTCCAAGACGTATCACTCTGACTGATTGCATCACGCAGACCAGCCAGTTTGGGATAGCCGTCAATCTGGCCGTGCACATCATTCTCATAGAGCACCACAATACTTTTCTGATGCTGCTGTTTGACAACACGCAGACCTGTAGAGCATCCTATCAATGCACTTACAGTCAGAAGCAGGATACAAAGGTTCTTTTTCATAGGTATTTCGTTTTTATTTTACAAAGGAAGTGTCATCACGAAGCGGGCACCTGGCTGGTAAGTGGTATCCAGTTCCACATCACCACCCAGTCGACGGGCAATAGAACGAGACACCGTCAGACCGATACCCGTACCATCATAGTAGTTGTCCAACTGCACAAACTCCTCGAAGATATGTTCTGCCTCAGCAACAGGCACGCCGATACCCGTATCCTCTACGACGAAGCGCATCATCTTGTCCGTCTTCTCCAGTATCAACCTGACGGTACCCTGTTTGGTAAACTTTCGTGCATTATCCAACAGGAGCATCAAGGCACGCGAAGCCTGACGCATATTTGTGTGTAGCACAACAGTTTCCACATCGGGAGCTATCTGCATCTCGAAGATGATATGACGGGCTTGCTGCATACGTGCCTCTTCAGCAGCCTGCGAAGCTATCTGCGGAGCCGACACATCATCATGACTCTCGATAACAGCCGTACTATTAGCATCACTCAGTTCCAGCATCTTATTCACCAGTCCTGTGATACGGTCTGTACTCTCGATGATACGTGTGTTGATATCATGCTTTGTGGCCTCATCAAGTTTCACATCAGGTGCCGTAATAATCTGTGTAAAGCCAGAGAGCACATTTAGCGGTGTACGTATCTCATGTGAGATCTGCTGGATAAAGTTGGTCTTCATTTTTGAAGATTCCTCAGCACGAGCGTTTGCCACCTTTAGCAAGGCATGCTCTTTGCGCAACTTTGCTGCTGCAACATGTCTGAGATACATCGCCAACAAAAGAGCAACGACCAACGCAACAGCCATACCAATGAGGAAGCGAGAACGCTCCAGTTGGGCCTGCATCTTCAGTTCGTCAACCTTATAGAGCGTATTCAACTCGTCCAACTGAATACGCATCTCACGATTAAACACAGAGTCCTTCTGATAATAGAGGTCACGGAAGGCTTTGGCAGCCTCATCCATCAGTCCCATCTGCAGATAGGCCTCACCACGGAAAGCAGCCACATCGCCACCAGCATTCAGGTCGAGCATCTCCAAACTGTCACAATAGGCCAGCACCTGCTCTGCCTGCTTTGCAGCAAGGGCATAATGCACACGCACGTAATAAATACGGTATTGCCCAAGTGGTGTGCCACAAGCTTTCTGCATCTCTTCGGCCTGACGGATTTCCTGCTCTGCTTCCTCCAAGCGATTCAGTCCGGCAAGAGCCGAGGCTTTATTACAACGACAGGCGATATAGGTAGGGAAATGTAATTCAGGGAAAGCGCCCTTACGTTGCATTCGACGCAAGACACCCTGTTCCCACTCATTGGCAACATCCAGTTCCTCATAATAGCGATGACTCTCGTCCAAAGTTTGACAAAGGTAGTCAAATACCGTCGTGAAGGCCTCCACCTCACTCTCCCTCTGTTTCAACTGTTTGATACACTCACGAAACACATCGACAGCCTGATCATACTGTCCCATGCTCTCATAGACCACGCCCATCAACTGATAGGCAGCAGCCTTTCCGAAGTTATCACCATTCTTCTGCGCATCTTCCAACATATCCTGAGCTTCGCGCAGAGCCGTCTGGATACGTGAGGAATACATATAGACGCAGGCCTTACTGTCCCATGTGTCATAATAACGATTCCACTGGCGATGCTTCTTAAACCACGCCATCTGCTCAGGGGCCTCCTTCAGCAGCATCGAGTCGAGGGCACAGTTGGTCATCACGGCCACCTTACTCCAGCGGGCTTTTCCCTCCCCTTCTATATTCCGCTCATCCTGTTCGAAAGCAATCCATTCGTCCAGACAGTCGAGAGCTGCCTGCGGATCATCCTCGCTACTGAGCAGTTGTGAGAGTTTCATGTAGGCCTTAGAACGCTCATTACCTTTCAGCGTAGGAAGGACCTGGCGCAGAGAGTCTATGGTAGATGCGCCCATCTGCAGACAGATGCCGCATAGTATGATAGCTAATTTTATGGTTTTCATTCTTTTATCTATACCTTATTCTAATCAGTTTGCAAAGGTAATCAAAAAAAAGCATTCCCGCAAAAATTAATAATAAAACTTAAAAACCGAACAATTTCGCTTAACTACTCTCAAATTATTTGGAGGGTACCGATTATTGTATTAATTTTGACAAACCAAAAACCATTAAAAGGTACATTCAAACTTTTTTTGAAAAAAAATTGCGAAAGTGCGAGATATTTTCCTAAAACTGTCGTATAACAAATAGAGAGAAAAAAAAAGATGAGTGCTCTGACAGAGACAGAACTTGTAGAGGCCGTCAGACAAGGACGGCGCGAGGGACAGACAGAGATGGTCAGTCGCTATGCCGAGCGTGTCTTCGCCATGATAGCAAGACAGGTGCCCGATATGATGGACGCCCAGGAACTGACACAGGATGCTTTCCTACGAGCCTTCAGTCATATCGACAGTTACGACTCTCACAAGGCTTCGCTCTCCACCTGGCTCTGTCGCATCGCCTACCGCTTGACACTCGACCATCTGAGGCGACGACGGCCTGTGATTGTAGCGATGGAAGACAATACACACATCAGCGACGAGGAGCTGGAGGCAGAACTGAGCACAGGGCGCGAAGAGAGAATAGAGCAACTGATGGAGGTGATTGACGAACTGCCTGACGACGAGCGAATGCTCCTGACGCTCTACTACTTCGAAGACCGTCCGCTCGCAGAGATAACCTATATTACAGGTATCGAACCTGCAGCACTGGCTAACCGCCTTTACAGGACGAGAAAGAAAATCTATCGCAAGTTAAATAATTGAAGATTCATTCAGCGTTGAAAAGAATGTTTCATGTTTAATGATTAATGTTTAATGAATAAGATAAAAGATACAGACCTGCGCGAGGCGCTACATAGAAAATATGCTGAGACACCCAAGCTGCCTGCCGACTTCATGACGAAGATGGAGGAAAAGCTGGAACAGGGGAATCACGGGGACAGGTCGCGTGATTCTAAGCATAAGCAGAATCATGGACCTGTCCCCATGATTCCCCGCTGGCGCTGGATAGCCGCAGCCGCCTCGCTACTCCTACTCATCGGCATAGGCGTCACACTGATGCCCTCAGGAGAAGAGGGAAAGTCAGGAGGTCTGATAGCACAACATACTGAGACAATGCCACAAGCAGAGATGTCGGAAGTACGAAGCCAGCAATTCGACAGTCCGAAGCCAGCGGACTCACAGTCCGAAGCCAGCGGACTCACAGTCCGAAGCCAGCGGACTGAGACGAATAAGACAGCTCCTGATCAGACAGAAGCCATCAAAGAGGAAACGTCCTCAGTTCTCGATGCCGATCCCAACCTGCATTACGCAGCCCATACGGAGGAGCAAAAAGACACCCTGCCCTATCAGGATCCAGCCCGAATGGATGAATTTATTGCCAAGATGGCAAGTTATTACAATGTGAAGGAAGGCGAGCTGACATGCTCCTCTGTCAAGGACAGTAATGTGGTGAGCGCCGTCTATGTATTCCCTGACAAGAAGATGGCAAGCAGCAGTCAGCAAGAAGTTGATGTATTCAACCGACTGCTTCAGGCAGCTTGCTGGTATAACAACGAAACGCCAGGTTATTTCCTGAACTTCTCGCATCAGCAGTTCTTCTTCGAACTGAAGGATATGCACCACCAGTTGCACTACCGTTGGATTGCAGAACGCGTGAACGGGAAAATACTACTCTACGGCACCCACGCCCCTCTGGGCACCAAAGAGTCGTCAACATGCTATCAAGAATATCGCGATGAGCTCATGCATATAAAGAGTATTAACAACAAAACTAGAAAGATATGATTATGAAACGTATCCTAGCCCTTAGCCTAATGGCAATTGCGTGCCTCACATCGCAGGCACAAACAACTTGGTATCAGGCAAAACCTGAACCGAAGAAAACGAAAGAAGACGTAAAGCTTCTGGCAAAGTGCGATGCCTTTTACATGGCTGCCGTTCCAGAAGCTACCATCGACAAGAAGACCAAGAAAAAAACAATCGAATGGCCAAGCACAGAAAACAACTCATGGCACGAGGACATGGGCTTTGTCAAGAATGTGCCCACTATCGACAATTTGGAAAGCATCTTTCCCAATTTCAAGAGCCTTGATGAAGCCTCTTACCTACCCGTCGTATGGCAACTGACAGAAGAGAACGATGAGACCGTGCTTCATTGCTACTTCCGTATGCCTGCCGACATTGTGAAAAATATGTGGCTTTGCAGTAACGAATGCGTCATTCTGGATAAGGAAACAGGTGTTATTTATCAGTCGCGCCGCACCAATCCAGACTGCTACGGCAAGGTGTTCAGCGTAAAGGCAAAAGAAGGAACCATCCTCGACTTTCAGATATTCTTCCCCAAACTGCCTGACACAGCCAAGGAGATTTGCATCTATGGCGTTCCCAACTGGTACATGCGAGGCATGGATGTGAACCTGAATACGCAGTCAGGTCACTTCTGGCAAGACTACAGAGGTATAGAAAGATACGACGAGAAGCCTACATTCCATCAGGCCCACCTCGTGAGCGAAGCAAAAGACTACAATAAAGACAACTATCAGTCATGGGCTGTTTATAATGACGCACATCTCATCAAGCCTGTGAAGGAGAACACCTACGCCATGTGGTGTACGCCTGAAGCTACCTATTTGGCTGAGGCCTGCGAGATGAACTGGATGCGCGAATACTTTGGACGCGGCGGCAACAATATACTCGTTGACCAGAGAGGTCATCAATATAAATGCAAAGAGGTATTGGACTACCCCAACAGTGACCTGTTCTGGGTAGAAGGCAGCACAGGCGACTATTTCGCTATCGTGATGGTGTTCGAGCCAATACCAATGGAAACAGAGAACATCACCTATATCGTGCCTGAAGGCGAGCCCTTCGCCATGTGGGGGGCCAACTGGAGCGGATCCGTGCAGTCCTTCAATGTCAAGGAACTGCGCGACAACCAGAAACTCTTCGAATATCATCCTCGTGTAGTCGTGAAATAAATTACTCATCATAAACAAAAACAAGTTTTTCTCACCCTAGGGACAAGACATGGAACGCAGAGATTGCGCCCCATGTCTTTGCCCGATTAAACCAATTTTTAATCATTATGACAAAGAACATTATCGGCCTCATGTTACTCATGAGCAGTTTGACATTCACAGAGACACGCGCTCAAGGTAACAACGACTTCAAAATCGACGTCAAGGTAACTCAGGGCATCGAGGATGCCGGCTACCTCGTTCAGGTCTTCGACCGTAACCAATCAGCACGTAAGTTCCTCGGAAAAATTGACGTTGTCAACAAGCGCTCTGCATTTGAGACTCATTTGGACGAGCCACTCGTTGGTGACCTCACAGCCATCTTTCCTAATGGCGAGGTCTGCACGGCCTGCGTCCGTTTCCCCTTCGTACCGGGCGAGGAATGTCATGTCAAAGTGAAGAACGGCACCTTCGAGCTCACAGGCACAACATTTTATCAGCAGTGGGCCGATGCTGATGATTTGGAAGAGAATGCCCATAAGTATTACAAGCAGTGGGAGACCGACTCCATCATTCTCAACTACTTCAAGAAGCACGCCAACGAGGAGGGGTGCGTTATGCGCTACTGGCAGTACGAGGTTCTGCCTCGTCCCACCATTCTGAAACTCATACCTGACAATATGCGCAACGGACGCTTCAAGTCTTTCTTCGACCAGCATAACGAGGACTACGTCGCAGCTATCGTTTTAAACAAACCAGATACAGTTGCAGTCTACGATGCTGAGGTCGATGAAGACGAAGTCGAGGTTGAGGAGCCAGAAGAGATAGATGTGATAGAGATGCCCGATGTTTCTGACATAAGCTTCAACTTCGACTTTGACAACAAAGCACCCAAGATGAGCCGCAGACAGATGAAGAAGGCCATTAAGAAGCAGATGAAAGTACTGGAAAAGCAAATGACCAAATACATGATAGAGATGCAGAAACACATCGAGAAAATGGGTCAGGAAATCGAGAAACGCAGCTAGGAAGACTGCTATTGAGTACAGATAAAAAATCGCAATCATGAGATTTAAAACCATTATCACTTTACTGCTTGCCCTTGTCGCTCTGACGGGGCAAGCTCAAAGTTTTCCTAAGTTGCCCGACTTTCCGAAGATTTCTTTCCCCAAATTCAGAATGAAGCCCGCATCTCCTCAGGAGATAGAAGCATCATCAAAGCTTCAGGACATCAAGAGCAACATGTTATGGGTAGGCTCCTCATACGAGTCTATCGCCAGGGAACTGAAGGGTATGAAGTACGAATACGCTATGGAATCAGACTTTGAAGATATCACCTTTAAGAATAAGGTGATAGACAAGCAATGGAAGGAATTCTTCAAGTTGCTCAGGGACGTTGACATCCCCAGTAATGAAGCGCCACAATTATACGACCGCTTCTACAACGTGATCCTGAAGTTCTATGCCGAACAAAGCAAGGAAATTTCCAACTTCTATCAGGAATATGGTGCATATACCAAGGAAGCCAGGAAAGCTCAGAAAGCCGTCGTCAAGCTTGCTGACAAATACAAGAAAAAGAGAAGCAAAACGCTGAAAAAGATCTCATAATGAAACAATACATCATCACCACGTTGCTTGTCCTGCTCAGTGCAGGTGTTGAAGCAAAAACCTTTAAGACGATCAAGAACCCCGTGGCAATGGCATGCGCAAATGTGTCGAACGGCGAACTGAAAGCTCGTGAGGTAATCTTCAGAGATACAGCAACCACAGTACATTTTACTATGGAGTACCTTAAAGGACAGAATTTCCAATTCGTATCATCGTCATATCTCATGGACGAAGACGGCAACCGCTACCCGTTGCGCTCAGCCGAGGGAATCACCCTCAACACATGGGTACAATCGCCCGAGAGTGGCGTGACCGAGTTTACCATGCACTTCGAGCCATTGCCGAAGCGTACACTGGTGTTCGACTTCATCGAGGGCGACGTGCCAAGAGCATTCAAGCTATTGGGCATACATGACAAGAAAGCAAAGTTGAAAGTGCCGACGATACAGGAACTGTCTGAGGCGAATCCCTGGTCAGTACCCGAAGACTGGTTCAAGACCGACACCATCACCATCAAAGGACGCATCGAAGGCTACGATGCCGAGCAGTTCGGGTTCACATCGTTAGAATGTTTTTTTCAGGATGTTTTTGAGAAAGACGATGCAACGCTGGTACTCGACATTGCACCAGACGGTACGTTCTGCAAGAAGTTCCAAACCAGCTATCCCGTCTGCCAGACGTTCTTTACAAGGGAGTCGAAGGTGGGGTTCAGTGAAATTCCATTCTACGCCCTTCCCGGCGAGACCATCGACATCACCGTTAAGAAGTACGAGCAAGGCAAGTACGTCTGTGTCTATAACAATGGCAGCAGCCGCGAGGCCGAGCGATGGCTCCGCTCCAGCAATGCGATCACCGACGTCCTTCTCCCCTTGGTGTTCTTCGAAGGAACCTTTGACGAGGGAAACAGCCTTGCCGACAAGGTATGGCAGAACGCGTTGTATCGTCTGCAGAACGTAACCCGCCGCGAGCACTATACGCCGATGGAATTGCAGTTGGCTTTGGCCGACGTGCAGACGCGCTTTGCTGAGTACTATATGTACTCCGCCATGAAACGCGAGTTTGCCCTGATGAAACAGGAGTATCGCGACGGCGTGTACTATACTGAAATCCTTGACAGCGTGGAGTGGAATAACCTTTGGGATGCCAAGAACTATAGGCAATTGCAGCGCATCGATTTCGACAATCCGCTACTCTTTGCCAGCAGCGACTATCCTCACTTGCTCAATCGCATACAGTATGCCAAGCCTGTTACCAACCGCCAATACGACGGGATTGTTGATGAGTATGGTGACTATGTGAATAACGAACAGAACGCCAAGAAAGAACTGGCAAACCTTCCAGTCGGCTTGAAGGAGATAATGGCTACAGACCATGAAAACATGATGCTACAAATGTGCATTTACAAGACCATGCTCAGAAACTTCAATGGGTGGCGCAATCAGGAAGATACAAGATTCCTTGACAATATCTTCTCCAACTATCTCTCCACTTTTGCTCACCCCTACGTTCACCAGAAGGCCGAGCAGTTCTATACCCACAAGATGGCACAGAAAGACCTCTCTTCACCC
>Ga0247608_10005132_pt1 | contig 14302 bp, 12 predicted proteins | sample 176DNAGHGlowgp2_FD_193490 | JGI IMG/M metagenome (GOLD analysis project Ga0247608, IMG submission 193490) | Sheep rumen microbial communities from Palmerston North, Manawatu-Wanganui, New Zealand - 1766 DNA GHGlow gp2 | ecosystem: Host-associated > Mammals > Digestive system > Stomach > Rumen ...
CTCGTTCAGGATTGGGAGAGTGAGGCGGCGAGGTCGGCCCTGCCGTCGAGGCGGGCGCGGACGAGCTCGCCCGTGAGGCGAAGCGAGCGGAGCGAGGCCGGGGCGGCGGGGCCGTCGGGCTTCGTCGAGGCGCCGACCTCGAACATCAGGTCCGTCATCAGCTCCTCCAGGATCGCGCGCAGGCCGCGCGCGCCGGTCTTGCGCGCGACGGCCTCCTTCGCCAGCTCCCGGACGGCGTCCGGCTCGAACTGGAGGTCGATGCCCTCCAGGCGGAAGAGCTTGCGATACTGCTTCACGAGCGAGTTCTTCGGCTCGGTGAGGACGCGCACGAGGTCGTCCTCCGTGAGCTCGTCGAGGGTGGTGACGACGGGCAGGCGCCCGACGAACTCGGGGATGAGCCCGAACTCGATGAAGTCCTCGGTCTCGAAGCGCGGCGCGCGCGGGGCGGCGGCCGGCTCGCCGGAATCGGCCGCCGCGGCGGCCGCGGCGCCCTCGGCGAACCCGAAGTGGCGGTCGCGCGAGCGGCGCTCGGCGATCTTGTCCAGGCCCACGAACGCGCCGCCGCAGATGAAGAGGATGTCCTTGGTCTGGATCTCGATGTACTTCTGCTCGGGATGCTTGCGCCCGCCCGCGGGCGGGACGCGCGCGAGCGTGCCCTCGACGATCTTCAGCAGCGCCTGCTGCACGCCCTCGCCGGAGACGTCGCGCGTGATGGAGACGTTGCCGGTCTTGCGCGCGATCTTGTCGATCTCGTCGACGAACACGATGCCCTTCTCGGCGCGCTTGACGTTCATGTCGGCGGCCTGGAGGAGGTTGAGGAGGATGTTCTCGACGTCCTCGCCGACGTAGCCGGCCTCGGTGAGCGTGGTGGCGTCCGCGATGGCGAACGGGACGTCGAGCAGGCGCGCGAGCGTGCGCGCGAGGAGCGTCTTGCCGGAGCCGGTGGGGCCGACGAGCAGGATGTTGGACTTCTCCAGCTCGACGTCCGCGAACTCGGGGTCGGCGGCGCCGCCGGTCGCGGCGGGGGCGCCGAAGATGCGCTTGTAGTGGGAGTGGACGGCGACGGAGAGGACGCGCTTGGCGCGCTCCTGGCCGATGACGTACTGGTCGAGGACGGCCTTGATCTCCTTGGGGGAGGGGACGGCGCGGACGGCGGGCCGGGTGGCGGCCGCCGCGGCGCGGGCGCGCTCGGAGCGGCCTCCGCCGCGGACGGCGACGAGCGCGTCGACGGCCATCCCCATCGGCGTGCTGCCGAAGGCGTCGTCGGGCGCGGCGGTGGGGTCGTCCGCGCGGAGGGAGACGAGCATCTCCGCGAGCTGCTCCTCGTTCTCGCGGACGCAGTTGGCGCAGACGTCCTGGCCCTGGATCTCGAAGACGGGGTTCTTGGCGGAGGAGGGCGAGTTGCAGAACTCGCAGCGGCGCGTGCCGGAGCCGGAGGCGGAGGAGGTCTTGCGGGGGGGCATGGGGGAGGGGAGGGCGCCGGAGGGCGCGGTTCGCGCCCGCCGGCGTCCGCGGGATTTCGGTTACTTGGAGGGCTCGGGCGCCTTCGCCTTGGCGGGGACGAGCACGTGGTCGACGAGGCCGTAGGCCTTCGCCTCCTCGGCGGAGAGGAAGAAGTCGCGGTCGGTGTCGCGCTCGATGTCGGCGAGGGGCTTGCCGGTCGCCTCGGCGAGGATGCGGTTGAGGTTCGCGCGGACCTTGAGGATCTCCTCGGCCTCGATGCGGATGTCGCTCGCCTTGCCCTCGGCGCCGCCGCTGGGCTGGTGGATCATCACGCGGGCGTTCGGGAGCGCGTAGCGCTTGCCCTTCGCGCCGGCGGCGAGGAGGACCGCGCCCATCGAGCACGCCTGGCCGATGCAGTAGGTGGCGCAGTCGCACTTGAGGTAGTTCATCGTGTCGAGGATGGCGAGGCCCGCCGTCACGACGCCGCCCGGCGAGTTGACGTAGACGGAGATGTCCTTGGCCGAGTCCTCGGACTGGAGGAAGAGCAGCTGCGCGATGACGGAGGTCGCGACGGCGTCGTCGATCGGCGTGCCGATGAAGACGATGCGGTCCTTCAGCAGGCGCGAGTAGATGTCGTAGGAGCGCTCGCCGCGGCCGGTCTGCTCGATGACGTAGGGGACGTAGTAGTTGGACTGGATGGACATGGGAGGGGTTGGGGGTTGGAGGTGAATGCTGAATGCTGAATGTTCGTGCGTCGGATGCGCGGAGGTTGGATGAAGTCTACCGGGGCGGACGCGCGGATTCAACCTCCGCCCCGATTCTTTTCATCCGGCATTCAGCATTCGGCACTATGCATTGAACCCGGCCGTGGGCTTGGCCTTCTCGAGGAGGGCGGCGAGGACCTTCTCGCGCGTGGCGGCGCGGTGGTAGCTGCGCAGGGCCATGCGGTTCTTGGAGAGCTCCTTGACCTGGGCCTCGGAGAGGCGCTGCTCGCGGATGACGCGGTTGAGGAAGGCGTTGAACTCGTCGCCGGAGAGCTCGATCTTGCGCTCGGCGCGGATGGCGTCCACCGCGAAGTCGATGCGGAGGTTGTCCGTCGCGCGCTCGCGGGCGGCGGCGGAGAGCTTCTCGCGCTCCTTGGAGAGGTCCTCCTTCGAGACGCCCTTGTCCATGTTGAAGCGGAGGAGGTTCCCGAGCAGGTTCTCGGTCTCGCGCTCGAGCGCGGCGGCGGGCGGCTCGAAGTCGCAGGCCTTGGCGAGGTAGCGGGCGACCTGGTCGAGGCGGCGGGCGCGGTCGGCGGCCTTCGCGGAGGCCTCGAGATTGGCGCGGACGCGGGAGCGAAGCTCGTCCTCGCTCGCGGCGCCGACGCGCTTGAGCAGCGCCTCGTCGAGCGCCGGGACGACGAACTGGCGGCCGCCGGCGACGGTGACGGAATACTTCGCCTTCACGCCGCGGAGCGACTCCTTGTAGAAGTCGGCCGGGAACTCGACGTCGGCCTCGAAGGTCTCGCCGACCTTGCGGCCCTCGAGCAGCTTCGGGAGGCCGGGCACGGTGAAGTAGTCGCTGCCGACCGTGCACCAGGCGCCCTTCTTCTCCGCGAACGCGGCGGCGTCCGGGACGGCCTCGGCGAGCGGCTTGCCGTCGACGGTGGCGGCGTAGTCGATCTGCAGCATGTCCTCGGCGGCGGCGGCGCGGCCCTCCTCGAAGTCGGCGAAGGTTCCCTGGCTGCGGAGGAAGCCGTCGATCTGGCCCTGCACGTCGGCGTCCGAGACCGCGGTGTCCTTGTCGTCGACGGGGATGCCGTCGAGCTCCGGGAGCTTCACCTCGGGGACGAGGTCCACGGTCGCCTTGAACGAGACGGCGCCGTCGGGCGCGGTCTGGCGGTCGTCGATGGCGACGATCTCGAAGACCTTGAGCTTCTTCTCCTCGACGGCCTTCTCGAAGGACTCGCGGACGATGCGCTCGGCGGCGTCGGCGGCGATGCGGTCGGCGAACCGCTCCTCGACGAGGCGGGCGGGGGCCTTGCCCTTGCGGAAGCCCGGGATGGCGGCCTGCGCGGCGTACTCCTTCACGACGGCGGCGCGGACCTTGGCGGCCTCGTCGGCGGACGCGGTGATGGAAAGGACGGAACGGGTGCTGGTTTCGGAGGCGATTTCGACGTTCATGGCGGGGGTGTGCGGGCGTCTCGCCCGCGTATGGGTGGAAAAGCGGGCGCGCATTCTAGCACATCCCGCGCGCGAGGAAAAGCGCGTTTTTCGCATCGGGCGCAGCTGCGTTTCCGGCCGCGCGCCGCCCGCGGCCGGCCCCTCCTTTGCGCAATCGGGGGCGTTTTGGTAGAGTCGGCCGCCGTGCTCGCCAACCTTCACACGCATACCCGCCGCTGCCGCCACGCCGCGAACGAGCCCGACCGCGCCTGGGTCGAGGCCGCCCTCGCGGCCGGCCTCCGCACGCTCGGGTTCTCCGACCACTGTCCGTGGCCGCGCGACGCGCCGCCCGTGCCGCCGCCGGGATTCCGCTCGGGCGTCCGCATGGATCCGGAGGAGACCGGGGAGTACGTGGCGTCGCTCCTCGCCCTGCGCGAGGAATACGCGGGCCGCATCGACATCCTGATCGGGTTCGAGGCGGAGCACCTGCCGACGCGGATCGCCGCGCAGGACGATCTCTTCGCCCGCTTCCCCGTCGACTACCTGATCTGCGGCCAGCACTACATCGGAGACGGAAGCGGCGAGTGGCTCGGCGACTGGTCCGGCTCCCCGACCGCGGACGAGGCCCGCCTCGCGGCCTACGCCGACCGCTGCATCGAGGCGATGGAGAGCGGCCGCTACCTCTACCTCGCGCACCCGGACGTCCTGAACTTCACCGGGCCGGACGAGGTCTACGCGCGCCACATGGGCCGACTCTGCGACTGGCTCGCCGCGCACGACTCCCCCGTGGAGGTGAACCTCCTCGGCCTCGCCGACGGCCGCCACTATCCGTCCGAGCGCTTCCTCCGCCTTGCCGCGGAGCACGGCAACTGGGCGACGATCGGCATCGATGCGCACCGCCCCGACGCCATCCGCGAGGCCGTCGCCGGCGTCGAGGCCCGCGCCCTCGCGCTCTGCGCGCGCTGCGGCCTCGCCGTGCGCGAGCCGCCGCTCCCCGCCGCCGCGCACGGGAGCGGTTTCGCATAAGGCATGGCCGCCGCGAGGCGCGTGTGGAGGAAGGGCGTGATGCGCGGCTGCGCCGCCACCAGCTCGTCGAGCAGCATCTGAAGCCCGGCGACGTTGAGGAGGGCCCCGCGCGCGGGGTTGTCCGGCGCCTCCATCCGCGCCTCGCCGCGGCGGACGAGCTCGCGCTCGACCTCGTTCGTGAGGCCGCCGACGAGCGGCGTCCGGCCGTCGCTCGAGAAGAGCGAATGCCAGATCGGGACGAGCCCCTGGGTGGCGGTTCCGCCGAAGCCGCCGGCCGCCTCGACGAGCGCGACGCGGCACCCGGCCTCCGCCGCGCGGATCGCGGCGAAGACGCCGGTGCAGCTTCCGCCGGCGACGACGATGTCGAAGGGATCGTCCATGCTACAGGCCGATCTCCCCGTCCTCGAGCGAGATGCAGAGGGACCAGCAGAGGCTCATCCACCCGTTCTCGATGCGGGCGAGGATGCGGTTGCGGCCCTTCTCCAGGCGGATGCGGCGGTAGCCCTCGTCGATGCGCCAGCTCTTGAGCTTGTTGGAGGAGCCCCACACCGGCACGTCGTTGATCCACACGTCGCTGCGGTCGTCCGACCCGATGGCGATCCAGCGCTCGCACGCGACGTCGCAGAAGACCTCGGCGTAGGCGTACCAGATGCCGTATTCCTCGGCGTTGGGCGGCACCGCCGCCGCGCGGGTGTCCCCCTCCCACGACTGGCGGGGCTCCGCGTTGCGGGTCTGCATGAACTCCCATCGGATCGTCCGCCCGTCCTTGCCGACGTAGGTCGCGTCGAGGTCGACGACCGACTCCGGCGGAAACTTGCGCCGGATGTTGACGCGGTCGGGGTTCGGGAACGGCCCGATCGTATACCAGTCCTGCACGTACATCCACTTGGAGGGCGTCCCGCCGGAGGTCTCGTCCGGCGCGAACCGGATGACGTTCCCCGCCGCCAGGTTGCGCTTCTTGGGGTCGGGCGGCTCGAGCTCGCCGAGGACCTGGCGAAGGGCCGCGGACGCCTCCTGCGCCTTCTTCGCCTCCTCCTTGGCCTTCTCGGCGTCGGCGGCCTCCGCCTCGGCGGTGTTCTTCGCGACCTCGGCGGCGTCCTCCATGACCTTGGTGAGGTCCTTGGCGCGGTCCTCCTCGCTCTCCGCGGCCGCCTCGGTGATGGCGACCTGGAAGTCCGCGGCGGCGGCCATCTCCTCGAGCCGCTCTCTGCGCGCCTCCTCGCGGTCGCGCTCCTCGAAGTCCTTCTCGGTCATCCACTCGATCGTCTTCGGGGACGTGTTCTGGACCATGTCTTCGGCGCTCTTCTGGTCGGGCTGCACGATCTCGAGCGCCTCCTCCATCATCGCGACGGCGGTCTCGACGATGTTGTTCGCCTCGCGGACGACCTCCGTCTGCGCGACCTTCTGCGCGTCGAGCGCCTCCTTGGTGCGAGGCGTGTCCTCGAGCGCCGCGCGGTCGGCCTCGAGGCGAACCGCCCGGGCGACGTCGGTGATCTGCTGCGCGGACTCGAAGTCCATCCGGCGGTCGATGGCGGTCTGCGTGGCCTTGATGTCCTTGTAGGACTCGGTGATGGCGACCTCGATCTCCTTCGCGAGCTCGTACGCGTCGGCGAGCTCCATCGCGGTGGCGTCCTTCGTGACGAGGGCGTTCTCGGTCCGGACCGCCGGGGCGAGCGGGACGGGGTCGGGCTCGTCGTTCTCGAGGATCTCGCGCAGGAGCGCGAGGCGCGCGGCGATGTCGTCCTGCGCCTGCGAGGCGCGCCTGAGCTTGTCGACCTGCTCGGCGTTGACGTTGCGCCTGCGGATGTTCTCGAGGTTCTGGACCCGCGTCTGGCGGTTGCCCAGCTCCTTCTCGCCGTCGGCGATGCGCTTGCGGCCGTCCTCGGCGGCGCGGATGCTCCGGTCGAGGCGGAATTTTTCGCGATCGGCGCGTTTCCGCTGCGAATCGGCCTCGCCGCCCTTCTCGGCGGCGAGACGGCGGGCGTCGCGCGCCTTCGCGTCGAGCTCCTTGGCCCGCGCGGCGGCGTCGTCGGCCTTCTTCCTCTGCTGGGCGATCCGCTCCTCCGTCTCGCGGATCTTCCGCTCGAGGTCGTCCACCTCGTCGGCCCGCGCGGGAACCGCGTGGAGGGCCAGGGCGGCGGCGGCGAGCGCCGCGAAAAACGCGCGCGCCCTCATCAGGCGCCCCCCTTCTTGGCGGCCTCGGCGGCGGCGCGCGCCTTCTTGGCCTTCTCGAGCGCGGCGCGGGCGTCCTTGAGCTCGCGCTCGAGGCGGGCGGCCTCCTCGCGCGAGGCCTTCGCCTCGGCGTCGGCCTTCGCGCACTCCTCACGGAAGCGCTTCTCGTCGGCCTTCGCGGCCTCCTGCTCCTTTGCGGCCTTCTCGCGCAGCTTCGTGGCGTCGGCGAGCTGGGCCTCGGCGTCCTTGCGCTCCGCCTCGGCCTTCTCGACGCCCTCCCGCTGGCCGGCGAGCCACTTCTCGTGGCCCTCGAGCTCGAGCGTGCGCGAGCGCACCTCGGACATCTTGAGGCCGATCTCGGACGCCTCCTTCTGCGCCCGGTTCTGCATCGTGGCGGCCTCCATCTGGGCGTCGCGGACCTTCTCGGACGCCTCGGCCGTCCTGCGGTAGCCGGCGAACCCGGCCTGCGTCTGGATGCGGTCGAGCGCGTTTCCGGCGCGCGCCTGCGCGTCGGCGATCTTCTCGCCGTCCTCGCGCACGAGGTACTCCGCGGTATGCTGCAGCCACCGGGAGCGCTCCTCGTCCATGAGGTCGAGCCCCTCCTCGGCGAACATCCTCTCGACCTTGCCGATCACCGGGGCCTGCTCCGCGAGCGCGGCCTTCTGGGCGGCCTCCGCCACGTCGAGCTCGCGGAGCATCGCCTGCTTGACGTCCTCCGCGGACTCGCCGGCGAAGGCGTCGTAGTCCCGCTGGAGCTGCTCCTTCATGAGGTCCATGTTGTGGAGCACGGTCTTGAGGGCCTCGAGCTGGCGCAGGAGCTCGTTCACGCGCGCCTGCGAGAGCGCGTCGGAGATCTGCTCGATGCGCTCCGGGGGGAGGTGCTCGGCGGGGTTCTTCTTCTTGCGCTCCGCGATGAGGCTCCGCGCCGGCGTCATCCAGACGATCGCGGCGACGAGCGCGACGTGGAACGCGACCGAGGCGGCGTTCCACAGCATCTCCCTGCGGCGCCGGACCCTCTCGCGCTCGCGGATCTCGTCGGCGAAGCGGGCGTCGTTCATTTCCTCAGCCCGTCGGCGGTGTGGATCCCGACGACCGTCAGGCCCTCGTGGCGCGAGGCCTCGAGCACCTGGACGATGGAGCGGAACGGCGCGAAGACGTCGCCGTCGATCCGGATGCGGCGGTCGGGGTTCTCCTTCGCGGCGTCCTGGAGCGCGGCGCGGAGGCCCGCCGGGCCGACCGGCTTGGAGTTGACGTAGAGGTCGCCCTTCGAGTCGACCGAGACGGTCACCAGGTCGGGCGCGGCCTTGACGTCCTGCGCGACGTCCGCCTCGGGCAGCTCGAGCGGGACCTCCTTCTCGATCTTCTTGAGCTGGCTGGAGACCAGGAAGAAGATGAGCATCAGGAAGATGCAGTCCATCATCGAGGTGAGCTGGACCTGCGGCTTCTCGTCCTCGTCGTATTTCGCGGCCATGGCGCGCCTACCCCCTGAGGAAGAGCCGGTTGACGATCTCCGAGACCTCCTCCTCGAGGAGGACCGCGAAGAAGTTGAGGCGCTTCTTCACCAGGTCGAAGGCGAAGAGGCACGGCATCGAGACGGCGAGGCCGGCGACCGTCGTGACGAGCGCCTTGCCGATGTCGTCGGCGAGCACGGACGCGTCGCCCATCTCGCCCATCGCGGCGACGGTGCCGAACGCGCCGAGGAGGCCGACGACGGTGCCGAAGAGCCCGAGCAGCGGCGAGAGCGTCGCGGCGGTCGAGATCATCGAGGCCCGGCGGTTCTCGAGGCGCAGCTCGCGGGCGAGCTTGTCCTCGGCGATCGTCTTGGCCTCCTGCCAGCCCGCCTTGTCGCGGTGGCGGAGGATCGTCTCGACGACGCGGGCGAGGATCGACCCGGACTTGCGGCAGAGCGCGGCGACCTCGTCGAACCGGCCGGCCTTCCAGAGCTCGACGACCCGGTCGGAGAACCCGTCGGGCGCCATGCGCGAGCGGCGCAGGTTGCAGAAGCGCTCGAGCGCGCAGCCGAGGCCGAGCACGGACAGCAGCGCGATGAAGTACATCGTGTTGCCGCCCTGCTCCCAGTAGATGCGCCACCGCTCCGCGCCGGAGATCTCCTTGTCGCCCTCGGCCGCGGCCCCTTCGTCCGCGGGCGCGGCCGCATCCGCCTGCGCCGCCTCGGCGGCCGCCGGCGCGCCGGCCTCGGGGACGGCCTCCGCCGCCTCCTGCGCCCACGCGGCCCTCAGCCACAGCGCTCCCGCCAGCGCGAGCGCCGTCATCGCCAGTCTCGTCTTCATGTCGTCGTTTGTTGGGTTCTTCGTTCGGTTGGGGGATGGGCTACTCCCGGTTCCTGGCCCAGTGCTTTTTCATCACCTCGAGACGGTCGGTGGTCTCGCCGTCGCGGATGTTGCGGAGCTTGCCGGTCTCCTCGTCGCGGATGGACTCGAGGTTCCAGCCGTAGAACTCGCCGTAGGAGTGGAAGGTCCAGAACTTGTAGCCGTGCGCCTCGATGAGGTCGGCCACGTCGTCGAGCCACTGCGCGGCGCCGGGCAGCTTGCTCATGCAGGAGAACTCGCCCACGTAGATCTGCGCGCCCCAGCGCTCCACGAAGTCGTTCATGTAGTCCATGACGTCGCCGACCTCCTTCTTGGTCCAGTGCGTCCTGCGCTTCTCGGTGCCCGGATAGGGGTCGTCCGGCAGCAGCTGGGTGCCGTAGAGGCCGGCGTGCGTGAGGAAGAACGGCGCGTAGAAGTGCATCTGGTAGATGACGTCCTTCAGCGGGAGCGGCCGCATGTCGCAGGCGTTGTAGTTGCCCGGCGAGCTGCCGCCCGTGGCGCTCGCGACCAGCACGCGGTCCGGGTCGATCGCGCGGACGACCTTCGCGCCCTTCTCCTGGAGGAGCGTCACCGACTTGCCGTCGGGCCCGTCGTTCCAGACGAGCTGCCCCTTGTCGCAGGTCCGGACCCAGCCGGGCCGGTCCAGCAGGGAGGCCTCCTCCGCCGCGCCCGCGGACGCGAGCAGGGCCACGCCCGCGGCGAAAAGCCGGACAAATCGATTCGCAGATGTGCGCATGATCGTTTCTCCTTGCCGGTCCGGGGGCGCCCGAGGCGCCGGGGGTTCCACCGACGCCGCCCAGTATAGGGGATAAGACGCGCCGAAACAAGTCAAAATCGTGCAAGAAAGGTTAGGTTTTGCGAAATTGTCGGTTTTGTGGTAGTTTCCGCCCCGTGAAAAACGGAAAAACACGACGGCTGCGTCTGCTCCTGCACGTGGACGCGAGCCAGAAGATTTCGCGCGAGGCGACCTCCGGCGTCCTGCGCTACGCGGCGGTGCATCCGGACGTGGAGGTCCGGCTCTACGGCCCCGGGACGGCGGCCCGGCGGATGGAGGAGTTCGCGGACTGGCGGCCCGACGGGCTGATCGTCGGCGGGAACGCCGAGGAGAACCTGCGGGCCGCGGCCCGGCTCGGGATCCGCGCCGCGGTGCTGGCGGAGACCGAGGCGCCGGAGCGCTGCCCGCTCAGGCTGGGGAGCGTCTTCTGCGAAAACGCGGCGGTGGCGCGCGAGGCGGCGGCGCTGTTCGGGGAGCGGCGGCTGGCGCACTGGGCCTACGTCGGCGGCGAGGAGCCGTGGTCGCGGGAGCGCGGGGCCCGGCTGCGCGAGCTGGCGGCGTGCGCCGGCCGGCCGTTCCACGCGTTCCGGCCGCCGGACGCCGGCGCGGCGGGCCGCACGAGCGCCCTGGCGCGGTGGCTCGCCGCGCTGCCGGCGCCGTGCGGCGTCCTCGCCGCGAACGACCTCCGCGCCAAGGAGGTGCTCGACGCCTGCGCCGAGGCGGGCGTCGCCGTGCCGGGGCGCGTGCTCGTGCTGGGCACGGACGACGAGGAGTTCGTCTGCCGCCAGACGAATCCGACGCTCTCCAGCATCGTCCCGGACTTCGCGGCCGGCGGCTTCCTGGAGGCGGAGACGCTCGTGGAGCTGCTGCGCGGGCGCCGGCGGCGCCTGCCGCCGCGGACCTACGGCGTCGCCGGAACGGCGCGTCGGCTCTCGACGAGCGACCCGAACGAGGCGCGGCTCATGGTCGGGCGCGCCGAGGAGTTCATCCGGGAGAACGCCGGCGGCGGCGAGTTCCGCATCGGCGACGTGGCGAAGGCCGCGTTCGCCTCGACGCGGCTGCTGCAGCGCAACTTCAAGGACGTCACGGGCCGGACGGTCGGCGAGGCGCTGCGCGACGAGCGCCTGCGCCGCGTCCGTGCGCTCCTCTCGGAGACGACGACGCCCATCGGCGCGATCGCCGGCCTGTGCGGCTTCAAGAGCGACGGCTACCTCAAGCAGCTCTTCCGCGCCCGCCACGGCTGCACCATGCGCGACTGGCGCCGCCGCGCCCGCGGCCGGTGAGGGGGCCTGCGGGCGCGGGGCGGCGTTGTCCGCGCGGCGGGGCTGTGGTAGACTCCGCCGCATGAACGAGAACGACAGGGTCTGGCGCGGCTGGAAGCCGGGCGAGTTCCAGGCGCACTTCATCCACACCGGCGTCGCGGAGTCGGTGTTCTTCGTGTTCCCCGACTCCACGACGATGCTGCTGGACTGCGGCGACCAGGCGTCGATCACCCGCGGAAAGTTCGCCGTTCCCGCGCTTCCGGGACCCGAGCGGCTCGCCGGCGAATGGGTCGCCCGCTACGTCCGCCGCGCGAACCCCAACGGCACCGAGGTCGACTGGGCCGTCGTCTCCCACTTCCATTCCGACCACGTCGGGACGCCCTCGTGGCAGAAGTTCCCGTGGTTCCCGGACGAGCCGGACCGCCTCGAGGGCTGCCCCCGCTGCGGATTCGCCCTCGCGGCCGAGACGCTCCGGTTCCGCCGCGCGACGGACCGCGGCTGGCCGGACTACGACGATCCGATGCCGAGCGCGTGCGCGGAGGAGGTCGGCGTCGTCCGCTCCACGTGGGAGGCGCTGCGGCGCCGCGACGGGCTCGTTCCCGAGCCCTTCCGCCTCGGCGCGTCGGACCAGTTCGCCGCCGAGCGCGGCGGCGCGCCCGGCTTCTCCGTCCGCAACGCGTTCGCCAACGGGCGGCTGGCGCTGCCGGACGGCTCCGTGCGCGACCTCTACGCCGACTTCATCGCCCGCGACCGTCCCGCCGAGCTCAACGAGAACGGGATGAGCCTCGGGATGGTCTTCTCCTACGGCGCGTTCCGGCTCTTCGCGGGCGGCGACTTCTCCGACAGGATCCCCGGGTCCGGCGGACGGCGGATCTCCGTGGAGGACGAGCTGGCCGGCTGCATCGAGCGCTGCCACGTCGCGAAGATCGACCACCACGGCCACCACTCGGTCGGCCGCGCGCTCGCCGCGGCGCTCCGGCCGCGCGTCTGGGTCGCCTGCGTCTGGGACCGGCTGCACCTCACCGAGGACACGGCCGAGTCGCTGCTCGTTCCGGACGCGCCGGACGACGCGCAGCCGCTCCTCGTGCCGACGGTCCTCCCCGTCACGGAGGCCGGCGAGCGCCCCTGGTGGCGCTTCGTGCCCGACGCCTGCCGCACGGGCTGCCACGCCGTCGTCACCGTGCCGCCCGGCGGCGAGACCTTCCGCCTCGACCTGCTCGACGCCCGCGACGAGGCCATGCGCGTCGTCGACTCGCGCACCTTCCGCACCGACGCCTGACGCGACACGGCGAGCCGGGCTCCGGGCTCCCAGGCGCGGCGTTCCGAAATGCGGGGGCGGAATCCTGCGCGAGTCCACGGCGACCAGCCCTCCGCCTCCAGCTCCGGCCGCCCCGCCCGCAAATCTGCAATACGGTCGGAGAACCTCTGCCGGCGGTTGTGTCTTCAATTGCACCGTGCGTGATTTTCAGCAATATCCGCACTTCCAGAGCGGATAAACATTTGAAAATCACGCACGGTGGAATCGGATTTTGGCGTCGCCGTCCGGAACAGGCCAGGAGCCGTGATTCGGATCGGGCGGCGAAGTTGCAGCGGGCGAGGACCTAGCCGCCGCGCCAGTCGCGCAGCGGGAGGGGGTCTAGCCACCGCGCCACGCGCGCATCGTGCGGCCGAAGCGGCGGCGGAAGAGCTCCTTGAGGTGGCTCGTGCCGCGGAAGCCGCAGAGGCCCGCGATCTCGCCGATCGGCGCGTTCGTCTCGGAGAGGAGCTCGCACGCCTTCGCGAGCCGGGCCTCCTGGATCGCCCCGAGGACGGTCCGCCCGGTCACGGCCTTGAAGTTCGCCTGGAGGAGCCGCAGCGACGCGAACGCCGCCTTCGCCACGTCGCCCACGCCGATGCCGGCCGTGGTCGCGTGCTCCGCGATGAACTCCTCCGCCCGCGCGACCATGAGGCGCGCCGCGTTCGTGTCGCCCGTCGACTGCCGCCGCGCGATCCCCAGGATCCCGAACGTCCGCCGCGGGAGGCGCCGCCGGCGCCCGCGCAGCAGCTCGACGAGCGTCTCGGCCTCCAGGAAGCCGCCGCCGTCCCAGTCCATCACGAAGCTCGAGAGCGTCGGGCGCGTCTGGCGGCAGACGAACTCCTCGTCGTCCACGCCCAGCACGAGCACGGAACGCGGGACGGCCACCCCCGCGGCGCGGCAGGCCTCGAGCACCACGCTCGCGCGCATGTCGTTCGCGGCCAGGACGCCGCACGGTCTCGGCAGCGCCGCGAGCCACGCCCCGAGGGCCCGCCGCTCGGCCTCGGCGCCGTGGCGCCGCGCCGGCGGGGCGAACGAAGAGAACGGAAGGCCGAGCCGCGCGGCGCGGTCCCGCAGCGCGGCCCCGCGCTCCGCGGACCAGACGGGCTCGGGGGCGCGCCCGGGCAGGACGTCCCCGACGTAGCCGAGGGCCTTCACGCGGCAGCCGGCGAAGAAGTCCGCCGCCGCCGTCGCGATCGCCGCGTTGTCGCAGAACACCCCGGCGCAGCGCAGCGGCAGGTCCGCGGGCGGATCGACGTTCGAGAGCACCGCCGCCCGGACGCCCAGGTCCGCCGCGACCTCCAGCGTCCGGCCCAGCGGTTCGCCCACGACGATCCCGTCCGGCCGCCAGTCGCGAAACTCCTCCGGTCGCCGGTAGGGCGTCCCGGGGCCGTAGAGGCGCACCTCGACGTCGTGGTGCAGCGCCGCGTAGCGCAGGATGCCGCCGACCATCCCGCGCGAGGACCGCTCGCCCGCGTCCAGCCGCGCGAGGATCCGCAGGGGGGCGCCCCCGGCCGTTTTCGTTCCGTCTTCCATGCCGCGCGATTCTAGCGGATTCCGCCATCATTCGCAAACGCGGATATTTATTGCGCGATTCCGTCTTGCCGCGCGGGCTTTTCTCTGCTACTATGGCTCCATCTTCCGCGGCCTCCCGGCAGTCCGACGGTCGCGGCCAAACACGAGAATCCCCCAGCCATGAAGAACCTCCCCTCCCTCCTGCTCTCGATCCTGCCAGCCATCGCGGCGTCCGCCTCGACGATCGCGCTCGTCGCGCCGGAGGACGGCGCCGCCTACGACACGCACTCGCCCTGCGTGAAGGAGTTCTACGCGAACTTCGAGAAGCGCGGCGTCAAGCC
>Ga0247608_10005133_pt1 | contig 14302 bp, 21 predicted proteins | sample 176DNAGHGlowgp2_FD_193490 | JGI IMG/M metagenome (GOLD analysis project Ga0247608, IMG submission 193490) | Sheep rumen microbial communities from Palmerston North, Manawatu-Wanganui, New Zealand - 1766 DNA GHGlow gp2 | ecosystem: Host-associated > Mammals > Digestive system > Stomach > Rumen ...
CAATTTAAGGTAGACCAAGAACAGGCTTTAAAGGCGGCAGGCTTAAAGAACTTCATTGACGATGTAGGTAGTGCCGCTAGCGGTGCTGCTACCAAAGCTGAAACTGCTGCCGGCAAAGTTCATACTGCAGCTAGCGATATGGCTACTGATATTAGCAATGTTATTGATGAGGTTAAAAAGCTTAATGACATTAATTATCAACCTTTTATAGATCATATCGGAAGTGCTACGGGGGCACTCACAGAGTTTTTAAATACTTGGACTAGGGTTAATACAGCGAGTGCGAATAGTCCTGTAGCCAATGGCGGTAATGGAGTAATCCCTTAGGCTAATAATGTTGGTACTAACAATGGTGGAAACGGTGGAAGTGGCGGATCTTGGGGAGACACTCCTGTTTCTACTTCTAGTGGGAATAGTCCTATACAAAGTGCTTTAGACATGGGAAAACGAGTTATAGATAATATTTTTGAACGTTTTGACCCTACTAAACTTAGCGCTAATAGTTTATATAAAATCTTTTAGGATAAAAAACATGGAGGAGCGTTATTGACTGTTGATGAAGCAAATTATATGAATGCAATAGAAGGGGCTAGAGATAATAATGCAAGAATGGCTATATATAATGATTTTGTAAAAAATCATGGTAGCTTAATTAACTAGCTCAAGTGGCAAGGGTACAAAGTTGATACATTTGACACTGGTGGTTATACAGGTACCTGGGGTACTAGTGGTCGTCTGGCACTTCTTCACCAAAAGGAGTTAGTACTTAATGCTCAAGATACTGAGAACATGCTGAAGATGACTGAGTATGTAAGAGACTTAGCGCAGATGGTTGATTTGCGCGCGGCTGCTGATTCCATGGCAAGAGTCGATGGTATGGGTAGCGCAATGACAGCGGCGCAAACCATAGATCAGAATGTACACATCGAAGCTTCATTCCCCAATGTTACTTCGTCTTCTGAAATAGAAGAAGCATTCAACAATCTTGTCAATCGTGCGGCTCAGTACGCTAGTCGTTCAATTTAATCATTCCTTCGGGAGAGACTTCGATCTCTCCCGTTTTTTTATTTTGGGCAAAAACAGATAACTTAATTTAAAGTTTTTTTATATATATTATAGAGATTAATTTGGAGAAAAAGGAGGTAGCTAATATGCCATCTAAGAAAAATGATGCGGCTGCACAACAACTCTTTGAAGCGATAGATGTAATAACTACCGCCAAGCTTAAAAATTTATCTTATGATAAATCTTTTAAAGCTAATATAGAGAATGCAGATAAGGCAGGCGCTGGTATATACATATGTAAAACAGAAGATTTAGTTTTTGCGGCTGTTGGAGGCTATAACCAATACAAGGTCGGAGATACAGTATGGGTAAGTGTACCACAAAATAACTGGGACAATCAGAAACATATTTTGGGCAAGTATGTAAGTTATACTAGTCAGAATACTTATATAAGTCCTTTTGCAGAGTTTTTTTGCCCAGACGAGAAGCCTTTTTATACCAGTACAGGCCAGATTGGCGTTATATCGAATAATAAAATTACCATAGACAAATTTAATAGGAATGATAGTAAATATACTTATTATTATTTCCAAAATGCTGCTCCAGAGAATCGTATTAAAGCTCAAAGTTACTTAAACAAAGAGGCATATACAGCGTTGGGCGTTAAAGCTAGTTTTTTGGTAAAAGATTTAAACCCTTATTCTATCGTAGGTGGAGAATAGGGTATTAAAATAGAGTTCGTCAATAATGCTGGAAATATAATTGGAGAATTTAAATTTTCTTCAGACCAATTCTTAGGTTCTATTTATAACTTAAGTAGTTTTGTAGAATTTGAGCAAGTTTTTGATATAGACAGTAAAATAATTTCAGAAACAACTGGTATTCAAATTCGTTTATACGAAAATGAAGATTTTACTTATAGTAAAGCCACAGGAGATACCAATAATCCCTATACTACTGAAACCTTCTATTGGGAAGATGACGAAGGGGTATGTCAAAAACCTTTGGCTGATCATATGAACGATAATATTTTATGTTCTAATGTAAAGCTTTATATGGGTTATAATACTAGAGATTTAGTAGATAAAACTTATGTTTTAAATATTGTTGATAGTATAGGTGGTTTAGCCTATTGGAGTGGTTGGAATGATACTTATAATACTAAGAAGTTTACAACCTCTTATCTTTATAAAGACGATGATGGAAAATGGCATAGAGAGGTAAATAGAATAGACCATTTGCTTCGTAGTATGGGAAGCTATTCCGGTAATTACGAATCGGTGGTTGATGTAGAATCTGGATATGTATCTCCCTCTGTTAATTATACAATTACTAAAGATGAGAGAAGTTCTACTTCTACTTCTATTTTGTTCAAGGCTCGTATAGACTTGGAAAATGATGATTAGGTAGATAGTAATATTATCACCTGCTATAAATTTGATAATGGCTCTGCGGATACTAAGAGTGGCGAAGATGCTGCTAAGAGCGATGACCAAAAGAAAGAAGAACAGGTTGATACAGATAGGCAATATAAAAGTTTAATTACTGCGGGCGAAGGTCGTAACGAGTACATACCCCATTGGTAGAACGGTTTTGCCACCTATAAAGCAGATGAAGGATTGGACAAGGGAAATATAATTTATTATGCTAGTGCTAATGAGGGCGGGGGCCGACTTCCTCACCCGACAATAGAGTATTACCATAAAAAAGGTACTAGATAGACCGACATGAGAATTACAGTAAGTAGTAGTGATGATTATGTAAATGGCGAATGGGTAAACAAAAAAGATGACCACTGGCGCTTGGGTAATGCCAATCTTATGAGTGGAGGAAGAGTAGGGGTTGAAACTTATTTAACTGATAATCAAGGCTTTATGTTCGCTCACCATACACCTTGGTCGGATCCTCATCCAACCATTAATAAAGATTATGCCAAAAGTTGTATTATAGGTTTAGAGTTTACAGATTTAGGTAAAGAGAAGATTATGCCTAGAGAAGACCGATATGGTAAAACTTGGAAAGATGTTAGGGTACGGCAGGAGACTTTGCCATTAGCACCTCAGCTTTGGAAAGTTTCTTTTTATACCAACGCAGATCCAGAGTCGGAGGACTTTCGCATAGTAGATGGTCGTATTCTAGGTAATTGGCCTGTAACTTTAGAGATATTAAAATATTCTTTAGATTGTGATCTAAACACCGGAATTCCCAAACCATTACCGAATGAAACACAGTTTGTTTTTGGGCGTGATACAGATTTTTTAGTAATTAATGCGAAAGATGTATTTAATGGCATTAGCGGGAATAGGTATGACCTTCAAGTTAGTCAAGCTGGTTTTGTTCCTGCTAACTACTATGCACATTCTTCTTACCTAGAGGCTATTTTATACTTTAGGTTAAGTTGGTAAAATAAGGAGAGAAAGGAGAGAGAATAATGTCAATACTATATGCCCCTATTGTGGGGAATCGTTCCCCCGGATTCTATGAAGAAGGCGGGAATATATATATAACAATCCCATATGAGCATAATCGTGCCATAAACAGTACTCAGGTGAAGGGTATGGCGCTTAAAATTCGTTCTATTCAGAATGAATATGATCCAACAAATGGTACAACTCCTAAGATTATTGGTGACGATTATGATTAGAGTTCTAAAACTGTAACATTTGTTCTTAATGGCTCATATCAACTAAATGTAGGGCAGTTTTATAAGTTACAAATAGCTTAGGTTGATTCTAGTGATCCGCTGAATAATACACTAGGTTATTATAGTACGGTTACTATTAGTAAGTTCACTACCAAGCCTACTATTACCATTTCCAATACCCAATATCCTGAAGGCATAGGAGATGACGTAACGGCTGTACATACTTATTCCTATTAGGGTAATTATACTCAGCAAGAGTTGGGTGATTATACAGAAAAAGTTTATTATTATAGATTCGTTTTGAAGCACGGTACTACTGTTTTAAAAGACACTGGGTATTTAATTCACGATGCTTCAACAGATGAAAACGAGTAGTCTTCTCATGACACTTTCACTTATTTTAATCTGTTACCGCAAAATGAAAGTGCTTATAGTCAATTGACTTATGAAGTCATCACTAATACTGGTATAAACCTTACTAGAACAGTGAACTTAGTACAGCAAGTGAGCGAAGTTGCGGGCTGGGGTTGTACTAACAGACTAGATTATGATAATGCCTATGTGTCATTAATATAGGCACCAGATAGTGTTGTACCTGCAGGCTTAATAAAAGTAGATTTAATTCGCTATACTTGGAACGGCACTCAATGGAGTGATGGAATCAGACTGGCCACTTTTGATCCGAGTAAACTGATTGAAGAAGAAGAAATCTTTAAAGACTTCCTTGTGGAGCAAGGTCAAAGATATTGTTATTGCCTTGGTGGTGATACCGCAGAAGGAGTTACACGATCTCCGCTTGATGCTTGTACAGTAAGAGTTGATTTTGAAGACATCTTTTTATATCGTCCAGAGAAACAGTTAAAGATAAGATTTAATGGTAGAATTAACCAAATTCACGAAACTTTGCAAGAATCTAAGGTAGAAACTCTCGGTGGCAGGTATCCCTACTTCTTCCGCAATGGCGCGAAGAGGTACCGTGACTTCATTATAACTGGGGTATTAAGTTTTCAGGGAGATGAGCAAAATCTCTTTAGTTCTCTCTATGGACTCCCGCCACAGCCATCTAGGGAGCGCACCTATACCACGGCCGCGCAAACTGATAGTCAAGGTAATCCTTACGAGTATCTCCAAGAGCTTCAAGAGCAAGGTTAGACCTCTTCCTTCTCTGATTATACTGTTGGTAATTATTTTAGAGAGAGAAAGTTTAGGGAAGAGATTCAAGCTTGGCTGACCGATGGTTTACCGAAATACTTTAAATCAGCATCAGAAGGCAATTTAGTAGTTCAGATAATGAGCGTTAATATGACGCCTTTTGATGGTACTTCGCGTATGGTATACCAAATTTCGATGCAGGCGTACGAGTGCGCGGGCACTGATTATGAGTCTTTATTAGAAAATAAAATAATAGTTTAAGGGGGATTAGATAATGGATAATATTTCTTTACTTAATCCTCTTTTGGATAATAAATTTTTACAAAAATTATTTGAAGAACAAAGGCGCGTTATATAGATAAAAATAATTTCTTTAGATTTAGATGATTACCCGATAGAAACGATTGAAGGTAGAGTCACTCAAGGTTCTATTAATCTTGATGGCAAGTCGAGTATGCGGAGGAGTTGCTCATTGACGGTGGCTTCATCTTTGGAAACTAATTTAGAGGATAGCGTAAATTGGTCTTTAAATACTAAAATTAAAATTGAAATTGGATTAGAAAATCAAATAGAACCTAAATATCCTGAAGTAATTTGGTTTAATATGGGTTATTATATCTTGTCTAGTTTTAGCTATAATAAAACAGCTACTAATTATACTATTCAACTTCAAGGAAAAGATAAAATGTGTTTGTTGAATGGAACGGTTAGTGGTGAGATTTATGCTTCGGTAGATTTTGGCATGGAGAGTCTTTTAAACAAAAAGACTGGAGAGTCTCGTTTAGTGGAGATTCCTATCCCGGATATTATCTACGAAGGGGTGCACGAGTATGCCCGTGAGCCTTATCGGAATATAATAATTAAAGATTTACCTCAATATGGCTTAAATCTATTACAATGGAATAACTCTAATAATTTATATGTTATTCGCTCTACTGATACACAGGCGTCAACTGAAGCTGAGAATGCCTTGGTTAATCGTACTGTCTATTGGCAGAATAATGGTACCGCCGTTAAAACTACATTTGACGATTTGGTTAATGAGCCTGACTTTCATTGGTCAAGTTTAAATAACCTAGGAGCAACAGAACCTGAGGAAACTAGTATTATAACTTTGGATAATACTAGTGGGGCCCAACAATATTACGTGGCTAAAATTGCCTATGGTCAAACTATAGGTTTTGAACCAGATTATTTAATCTATCCTCACGGAGAAGATGATAGTGGATTGACCGTGGGTCCTGGAGGAGTATTTACCGAAATCTTAGATAAGATAGTAAACTTCTTGGGTGATTACGAGTATTTTTATAATGTTGATGGCCAATTTGTTTTCCAAAAGAAAAGAGAAAATTTAGATTTGATTTGGAATGGTAATATTGGAGTCAATGATGTGGGTATGGGCAACGATTACTTCCCCACTTCTGATGTTCCTATCTCTTGGAATTTTAATGGAGAAGAAGTTGTTACTACAATAAGCGATACTCCTAATATCGGAAATATCAAAAACGATTATTCGGTTTGGGGTAACCGCACCACTGAGAATGGAGAAGTACCTATTCATTTCAGATAGGCTATTGACCATAAACCGGAGTATTATAACAGTATTTATATGAGTGGAGAAGAAATCAAAGCTTATGTAGATAAACATCCAGAGTTTAAAGATAGTTTTACACATTCCACAGTAAATGGAGAAGAAGTTTATGATGATATTGAATCAATAAACTATTATACATCGGTTAGCCCCTATCCTGTACCTAATATGGAAAGTTATATGGTAGATTGGCGTGAGATTATCTACCAAATGGCTAAAGATTATTTACGGTTTAAGCACTTTGATGAGTTCCATGCGCGCCTCGCGGCCGCAAATATTGTAAATGGCACCACCCATCTTTACCCCCAAGGTATTACTGGATATGAGCAGTATTATGTTGATATTGAGGGCGGATGGCGTTCATTATATCGCCCAACAGAGTATGAAGATAGTGTAATTGAGTTTAAGTCGGTAGTTAAGGATGAGGGAGATTATAACCCTAATGTTCCTATTTATCTTAAAGATGATTGGAAGTCTTGGGACCCGACGGAATATGACCCCTTAAATAATGATTATTAGGTACTTTCTTACAATAACACTTCTAGTACTAATGGGGCCTTACCAGTGCTTTTTAAAGATCCATATCGTGTAATGTTAAAGGCTTATTTAGGTTATGATTACTATACCTCACAATGGTAGTCAAAAGATACCGAAGAATATTTTAGAGATTTTAATAAAATAGATATAAGCTTGGGGAACGGAGAAGAACCTTGGCAGTATATTAAGAAAGGGGTTTTTGGTCATAACTCAGAATTAACGGGATTGGATACAACTTTAACCAATGAGTTGGGAGTTGGAGTATAGACCGAAAATACAAATGGTATTTTAAGCACTCTTAAATATGAAAATGGTAGCTATATTCCTGAAACCACTGTACCTTTTTCTACTGTGCTAGATGACCCAACCAAATATCATATTTTATTTACAAATGATTATAATCTTATAATCCCTATGAACACTACTCTTTATGACAGCTACGAAGAGGCGAAATAGTTTTATTCGCCTTCTGATTTTTATTGTGTATAGCAAATAAAAAATTATGAAACAATCGAAGATTAGGATACCACTTCTAATGGTTATAAAGTAGGAGATAAATGCTGCTATGGCAATCACTATTATAAGTGCAAAAAGGAAGTCGCCAAAGGGGCCGTTTGGAATGGAGCTTATTGGGAGAACTATTCTCGAACTTATGACATTGAATATTATATAGCAGAAACTTATCCTGACGATATAGAAGGAATTAATCACCCAGATGTAAGTTTGATAAGAGTAAATATTACTAGTTCGGGTTTACAATATTATGATTCTGCCGAGAATAGAGAAAGAGGGTTCTATGGAAGTGTTTATCGTGTTGGGCTAACAGCTTCGGTCGTAACTTCTAATAAAGTTTTATTAGATGGGAAAAATAGTGTTATTATATCTAGAGTTTCTACGATAGACTCTGTTCAAGGTAAAGGCGCGAAATCTTATGTAACCTTTAATTGGAACTCTAATAACAATATGATTATTAAAAACATTTTCTCTGACGGTATAATGGGTGATATAAATTCACAAGGAACTTATACTGATAAATATATTAATACTGAACACTGTAAGGTTATAGAAAATATTTCCGGTCCTATCTTTGGACGTAGCAAGGTCCAACTTACAACGCCCTCAAAATATGGAGAGGGATCGTGGACACATATGAATATATTTTATAAACAAAATTGGGGTCACTATCAATATAATTTAAGTAATAGTTATTATATAGCTAGAATGTCAAGTTTTTCAGGTACTCCAGTATATTCTGCACAGGGCGGTGTTATCATAGATGAAGAAACCATTCCTTATTGTCAAGAATCTACTCTCTTCAAACCTTTTGAGGTAAATGGAGTAGTCAGTAATTGGAATGAATATATTCAAACGAATCCTGAGAAATTAAATTTCTGGTTTGATTTCTTAGAGAGTGAAACTGATAGTCAAATAGGTAAATATGGAGCTAATAAGATTCAACAGCGTAGTAAAGCTACGTCTGATGATAAGGCTGGAGCCATTGTTTATTTAGATACATTAAACATAGCCTGGATGTTCTCTTCTGATGATGCTGAACAAAATGCTAAATAGGAACAGCTATCACATTACCTCTTGGATGCAGAATAGACTTTAATGAATATTCCTCAATATTTTAAAGACAGTTTTGTATATTCTGCTAAGGCGAAGAGTTGCAAGGATGTTATTAATCAGTGGTTATTTGATTACACTTGGGCGCAAGAGACATTAAATTTCTCAGCTTTGCCTATATATTCTTTGCAACCTAATGATTTGATTACTATTAATAATGGTATTTGGAGAATAAATACAATTTCTATACCTTTGACCTTTAATGGTACAATGAGCGTAGGCTGTAGTAAGATTGTAGACCAAAACAATTATAGTATGCCTGGAGTTGGTGATGTTGTACCTCCCACCCCTGAGCCAGAACCTGAGCCGGAATCTGAGTGGTTGTATCATATAGAAAACATAGATTGTAATTATACCCCTTCAATGGATAGGTATAGAAGCATACAACCTGAGAATATTGATTATCTACAGCAGCAGATTCAACCTTTCTCCTATGAAAATAGAGAAAGAGATTGGGCAATTGAGGTGAGCGCAGAGCCAACTACAAGTTCTAATCTTACTTTGCCTATTTTGAATTATACAGATGATGATGATGATTATTATGATGCAGAAATTTATCCTGAAATTAGTGGAAACCGAATTGGAGGCCCAATGGCCAATCTAGAATTAAGATAGGGCAGTAGAGGTAATACTTTAGGAGTTTAGTCCTCTGGGTCAGGCATTACTACTTAGTTTGAACCTTATGGAGAAAATGATCGGTTTAACGATTACTTCCCTATTGAAGGTGGTCCTGCTAACAAAAAAGTTACTTTTATTAAAGAAGGAGATAGACTCCAAGTATATGTAGAAGATGAGCTTCTCACTACCTTACGTGTTAAAACTCCTTATACTTCAAAATGTAGGATTGGAACCATAATGAAAACACAGAGTAGTGGATTTGTGGGCAATCTTAATTATTATAGATTTAAATTTACCTCTGCTTTTGACCCTAATAATTTTGAAGAAACTGATATTGAAGGAGTCTCACAAGAGATGCGGATTCCAGATTTTAAAACCACTCCTATAGCCTATAAATATACCGAAACAGATGATTATACTTACACATAGATAGAGAATAGAATGGATTACTATACTACTTGGTAGCAATATTCTGATGGTTGTAAAATATGGAAGATAGAGCATGACCCTCCTGAGGAATATAGTATAATGAAGAATACTAATGCTAATTTTAATGGAAAGGCACAACCAGTAGTGGGTACTTGGAAGAGTATATAGAGCCAACTGATTTCTGAAGATACTGATGGCTTTGGTATAGAATTTCAGCCAAATGATGTGTCAAATTTAATGGCTTATGTAGAGTTCTCAAATGGATCTTCTAATTTCTATGGTTCTGAACGAAATAATATTTCTTAGAATTCACAAACCCATAATGATCCTACGGTTTTTGATGCGGGTAATAGTAATGAAGTTTCTACTGTTAAAGGAATGAGATTAAATTATGTTAATGGATCTACTGTAGCAAATTATAATAGGTTTACTTTAGGTGGAAATCCTTCTATAACAGGAGTATTTACTAAAGACTATCCTGTAAAAGTAATCTAGTTTAAAAAATATAAACAACTTATTGCCTTTACAGGGAATAAGCAATTACAAATGAATTCCGGTGAGGCTAAATATAATTTACCATCAGTTGATGAAATGTCAGATGATTACAATTTCTTTGGCAGAGGTATTAATACTACGGCTTCTGTAGCTGCCAATGGTGGATGCTTATTCAGATTATTTACAATAAAATATAAGGAGGATTAAAATGATACTAAAGGGTTTTAATAAAGAAAAACAAAAAGAATTTAGTTATAATTTGACTCCTGATAATTATGGGACTTTGACCAAAATTCAAACATTAACTAGTATGGGTGAAGTTAAAAACATAGAGATGCGGCCGGAGGTCAGAGGGAGTGGAGATCCCTCTGACTTACCTCCGTACGTAATCTTTGTTCGTGGCAATCACGAAGCCTGGGGCCGCCTCTCAGATAAAAATAAAGATACTTTATATTTTATATCTGAGGATAATGAAACCACGGGTGAGCTTTACTTAGGAGATAAGTTAATTTGCTCTAGCGTCACCATTGACTCTACACTTAGTCCAACTTCTACTAACCCAGTAGAGAATAGGGCGGTTTATTAGGCTCTTCAATCTAAAGGTGATGTAGAGGCAGATACAACGGCTGGTTGGAACGCCCGTAGAGGTTTAATATCTGTTAAAGATACTATTTATATATATACAGATTACAAACAAGATGAACAAGGTAGAGACATACCTGGTCTTAAAGTCGGTGATGGCATGGCTTAGGTTGTTGACTTACCTTTTTCGGATAAATTATTATATGAACATATAGACGATATGGAAAGACATATAACCAATGATGAAAGATTGTTCTGGAATAACAAGGTTAGATGCTTTATCGCAGAAAATGATGATGGTAAGCTTGTCTTTACTACACAATAAAGGAGGAAAATAAAATGGCAATAACATGGGTAGAAACCCCTACTATTTATAAGGTTACTCTGCCTTCTGGTAGTGAATATTTTTTTAAAGATCACGAAGCTAGAGAATACATACAAGATCTCCGTGATGATGTAGATGCCTTAAGCAATGCTACTCATTGGTTAGGTGTAACTACTTCGGCGATAAGTGATGGTAGTACTATTAACCCTATTATAATTAACGGAGATTCTGTAACTGCGGTAAGTGGTGATATTGTACAACGTAGTGGCACTGGTGCAGAGTTTATTTTTAATGGTACTGCTTGGCAGGAGCTCGGTACCTCAGTAGGCACTCTCAAAGCTTTCGCCTATGTAGATAAGGGTGAAGTAGAGATTCAACCAAAAGGAACGAATGCGGCTAGTGCAGTTAGCTTTAGTGGCGGTACTAATGACACTTTCGTTAAATCTTATTCTGCGAATATAGGTAATTTGGTTAAAGCTAGTGTCCCTAATGTTACATCAGGAGGTACGGCAGCTGTCTGGAGTGCAACTGTTTCTAATGAAAATCTTACTTTCTCTTGGACGCCTAATGTGGCAGCAACTCTAGGTACTCCCATTGATGTAGCCACTGGAGAAATAAATGCACAAGGCTCTGGTGATGCAGTCGTAACAGGATTAGGCACTCCCACAACAGGAACCGCTGTGACTGATATCGGCACAGCAACGGCAGCCGCGCAAGTATTTACAGGTACAACAGAAACTCTTGAAGTGGATCCTAAGAGTTCTACTTGAGGAGGTGAATTGTAATGGCAGATGTATCAAAAATTACTTTGCCTAATGGTGATGAGTATAATATAAAAGATATTTATAGAGGGCTTCAAATAGTTCTTGTTATAAATAATACTACTATAACAAGATGTACAGATCAAGCCAGGAATAATATATCTTTATTAGATTTGCCGAGTTTCCTTGCTGGAGGAGCTATTTTATAGCTTATTAAAGATGATGTTAGTTATTTGTTTAGTGGAGATATATTATCTTATTATATCCATAGCACTGTGTCAGTAACTCAATATGGCTTTTTCCGTTACCAATCATTAGGAGGTTTGTTTAAGGGTATAATTTTACGGATAAGAGATAATGATGGAAGTCTTTATAGTATTAATGAATATACAAAGGATTAGTCCAATCAAATTATGTCGTTAATCTCTCCTGTTTGGACGGATATAACTACAGCTACATCCCCTACCTCTAATACGACTAGATATACAGGAAAAGAGATTCACTGTATCGCTAATGATGTTAATGCATCTTTGTCTGACAATAATATTTCCGCAACTCAATACACTGGAATGTATGTACAAGATAGTGAAAAAAATAATATCGGTAAATGTGCATTAAATGTCTCTACAGGAAATATTGGATTTCAACTCTATGCAACCGATCCTTATAGCTCTACTACAAATAGTTTAACATTAAATGTAGCTAAAAATGGAACTAGAAGTATTACTGTTAGTGATGCAGTGATCTGGCGTCAAGCCATCGGCCCAGAATTATTAACAAGTTCTCCCAGTTCTTTTTCAGATAAAACTATAAGGACGGGAGGTAGTTGGACAAATTTAGGCTCTTAGGCTTTTCCAAAAGATGGATTATATTTAGTATTGTATACAGTTCGTTGGGATGAAGTTACTTCGGGCAGTTCTATTACTGCTGGTAAGGGATATAGAAAGACTTGTATAGCTTCGACTTCTACGGGTGGTCCAACTTCAAATCAACATTTATGCTTGGGCCCTTCTACTCCTACGGATGATACAGTTCAAGAAATGACATGTGTTATAAATACTCTCTCAGCAGCAAATAATCAAACATAGTATTTCCAATGTGCTCAGACCTCTGGATATTCTATGACTGCTATGGGAAGATATACTATAATTCGACTAATTTAAGGAGGAATTCAATATGATGACAGAATTTGTAGCTGTTCCGGCTATTACAGCAATTTGTTATTTTATAGGTTATTGCGTAAAGACCTTCGGTAGGTCTGATAAAGTTGATAAATTTATTCCGATAGTTTGCGGGTTAGTTGGCGCGATTCTTGGTATCGTAATCTTTTTTACAATACCTGGCTATCTCGCGGCTGAGAATTGGCTTGTAGCTATAGTCTTAGGACTTGTATCAGGCTGTAGCTCTACGGGTATAAATCAAATTTATAAACAACTGAAAAAATAAAGCATAAAAAAATTGGGGACTAATTAGAATAAAATCTAATTAGTCCCCTTTTTTGTGTTTAATCTGCTATATTCTTTTTTGCTTTTTCAATTATCAAATTAAATAATGTGTCTCCTACGTGATTTCCACCTAAGCCCTTATAGGCATCATGATCTCTGGTAATATTTTCTAATTCCTCAGCAGTGATAACATGATTTACATCCAAAAGTTCGTGACAATTTGCTTTAAAGTTGCGGCTTTGCACTGACAATAAGCCAGCGCGCAATTCGTTCATCTTTTGGTCTTGCTCACGGTTTTTAAGTTCCATTTTAGCCACTACATTAACTTCGGTTTGCTTGAGCATTTGTTTCATTTCTTTAACGTAGAAGTAGATAAGTTTCTTACCGCCCCATGCGATTAAACCGAGTACCAGGCCAAATGCAACTTCTAACCACTATGTTGCGAGCCATTCTAACATTTACAGTACCCCCTTCAATAAAAATAAGCGGAAAAGAAAATCTCTCTTCCGCTTATTATAAAAAAATACTTAGGTAGATTAGTTTAATTGGACCAATCGTGATCTTCTGGAGTAGAAATCACCGAAGCTCCAATACATATGGCATCGCAAGTGTCTTGTGAAGCTTTAACTTTCTACGTATCTAAAACCTATTGTTGCGCGGCCCGCTTCTGATCGGCACGGGCCCTGCCTTTAATATTTAATTTACTTTTCCAAGTAGAAGAAGGAACAATCTCATAAGGTATATTTTCTTCTTCTACCTATTCCAATACCACTCCAAACACCATAGCCAATGTTTTGTAAGTGGCAACATTATTTGTAACATTACCCTGAAGTTGTATATCTTCAAAGGCTATTTTAGTTATTTCCTATTTTTCCACTAAAGAAATAATTTCTTCTTTAAGATCCACTAATCGGCGCCCTATTTCACCGGTGAGTTCGAACTTTCCGCAGTCTTCGAGTTCTCCGTCTTTAAAGACCGCCCAGCCCGAAATTCTTGAGCTTTGATCAAGTGCTAGGAGCGTCATTTGTTGTACTTCCAAACCCGCCGGCCCTTACATTATTCTCAATTGGATCTATATCAAGAGTCATATAA
>Ga0247608_10005134_pt1 | contig 14301 bp, 9 predicted proteins | sample 176DNAGHGlowgp2_FD_193490 | JGI IMG/M metagenome (GOLD analysis project Ga0247608, IMG submission 193490) | Sheep rumen microbial communities from Palmerston North, Manawatu-Wanganui, New Zealand - 1766 DNA GHGlow gp2 | ecosystem: Host-associated > Mammals > Digestive system > Stomach > Rumen ...
ATGGCCCCAGGATTGGGCTTCGCCTTCGGACTCACCGGCGACTCCTTCATCCAGAAGGCCCACGACAACGGATGGCTCTCCGACAGCCTCTCCACCCCCGCCTCCACCAACCTCACCACCGACCTGCAGCTGCGCGCCACACTGGAGCCCGTGCGCGACCTGAAGATCGACCTCAACGCCTCGCGCACCGAGTCGCGGGCACGCTCCGTGCAGTATCAGTACAGCGGAATGCCCACCACCCAGAGCGGCACCTTCACCATGACCACCGTCAGCCTCTCGTCAGCCTTCGAGGGCATGGGCGATGCCAACAACGGCTATCCCAGCAGCGTCTTCCAGCGCTTCTGCGACGCCCTGCCTGAGTATCAGGCCAAGGCCGCCGCACACTACGGTCAGCAGGTCGACCAGTATGCCGCCGCCGTCATGATACCCGCCTTCCTCAACACCTATACCGGCAGCGGAGGCGGTGGCTCGCTCGACTTCTTCCCCGCGCTCACCCGACTGCTGCCCAACTGGACCATACGCTACTCCGGACTCTCCAAGCTACACTGGTTCAGCGAGCACTTCAAGTCCGTCAACATCAACCACAGCTACAAGTCCATCTATGCCGTAGGCTCCTATACCAGCGGCAGCACCGCGGCCTCGCTGCTCGGCTGGAGCGTGCCCACCGTCACCATCAACGAAAACTTCTCGCCCCTGCTGGGCGTCGACGTCACCCTGCAGAACAATCTCACCATCCGTGCCGAATACCGCAAGCAGCGCACCCTGTCGCTCTCCACCACCAGCGTACAAATCAACGAGGGACGCTCCAACGACTGGGTCGTCGGACTGGCCTATAAAATCTCCGACTTCCGCCTGTTCTCCTCCTCCGTCACGCGCAAGATACGCGGTGCACAGCGCGGTGGAAAGGGCAAAACCGCCGATGCCAGCCAGGCCACCCAAACCACCCAGACCAGCCGACGCTCGGGCATCAACCACGACCTGAACCTGCGACTCGACTTCTCGCTGCGCAACCAGGCCGCCATCACCCGCGACATCGCCTCGCGCACCTCGTCGGCATCCAGCGGCAACAAAGCCCTCAAGATATCCTTCATGGCCGACTACACCTTGTCGCGCCTGCTCACCATGTCGTTCTACTACGACCGCCAGACCAACACCCCCCTGCTCTCCTCCTCCAGCTATCCCACCACCACCCGCGACTTCGGACTCTCCATGAAGTTCTCCCTCACCAGATAGCATCCCGCGAGCACTTTTCGAGCACCTATCTCCATTCTATCTCCATTCTACCTCCATTCTATCTCCATTCTTTTTTACGAATCCAGAATGGAACCTAAATGGAGGTAAAATGGAACCAAAGGCTTATCTACTGTCCGAAAGGACGAGCGAAGCGATAACTACTTAACTCCTTAACTACAAAGAAGGCTCGCTTATGCAGCGAGCCTTCTTCTGTTATTTCTTGTCGTAGGCGTGCAGGGGGTAGTCGGTGGTGAAGTGCAGACCGCGACACTCCTTGCGCTCCAGCGCCCAACGGGTGATAAGGTAGCCCACGTTGATCATGTTGCGCAGCTCGCAGATGTCGCGCGAGGCCTTGACGCGCTTGAACAGCCGCTCGGTCTCTTCGTACAGCATGTCCAGACGGTCCCAGGCTCGGTGCAGACGAAGGTCGGAGCGTACGATGCCTACGTAGTTGGACATAATCTGGTTGACCTCCTTCACCGACTGGGTGATGAGCACCTTCTCCTCGTTGGTCATGGTGCCTTCGTCGTTCCACTCAGGTACCCGGTCGTTGTAGTCGTACAGGTCGACATGGGCCAGCGAGTCCTTGGCGGCAGCATCGGCATAGACCACGGCCTCGATGAGCGAGTTGCTGGCCAGACGGTTGCCACCGTGCAGACCGGTGCACGAGCACTCGCCGAGGGCATAGAGGCGCTGGATGCTGGACTGTCCGTTGAGGTCGACCTTGATGCCACCACACATGTAGTGGGCTGCCGGGCGCACGGGAATATAGTCGGTGGTGATGTCGATGCCTATCGACAGACACTTCTGGTAGATGTTGGGGAAGTGACGGCGCGTCTCCTCGGGGTCTTTATGGGTGACGTCCAGACAGACGTGGTCCAGTCCGTGTATCTTCATCTCCTTGTCGATGGCACGGGCCACGATGTCGCGCGGAGCCAGCGACAGGCGCTCGTCGTACTTCTCCATGAAGGTCTCGCCGTTGGGCAGCTTCAGTATGCCGCCGTAGCCGCGCATGGCCTCGGTGATGAGGTAGGCGGGGTGTGTCTCCTGAGGGTTGTGCAGCACGGTGGGGTGGAACTGTACAAACTCCATGTCGGCCACGGTGCCCTTGGCGCGGTACACCATGGCAATGCCGTCGCCGGTGGCGATGACGGGGTTCGACGTGGTCAGGTAGACGGCGCCACAGCCTCCGGTACACATGACGGTGACCTTCGACAGGTAGGTGTCTACCTTCTGCGTCTCGGGGTTCAGCACGTAGGCACCGTAGCACTGAATGTTGGGCGACCGTCGGGTCACCCTGACTCCCAGATGGTGCTGCGTGATAATCTCGACGGCGAAGTGCTGTTCCTTCACGTCGATGTCAGGACAGCTGCGTACCGCCTCCATCAGGCCGCGCTGTATCTCGGCACCGGTGTCGTCGGCATGGTGAAGGATGCGAAACTCAGAGTGACCGCCCTCGCGGTGCAGGTCGAACTGGCCGTCTTCCTTGCGGTCGAAGTGGACGCCCCACTGCACCAATTCCTCTATCTGGCTGGGAGCCTGGCGCACCACCTGTTCCACGGCCTTACGGTCGCTGATGTAGTCGCCGGCTATGATGGTGTCGGCAATGTGCTTGTCGAAGGTGTCCACCTTCAGGTTTGTCACTGATGCTACGCCGCCCTGGGCGAACGACGTGTTGGCCTCGTCGAGTCCGGCCTTGCATATCATACATACGCGCCCCTTGTGGGCACGTGCCACCTTCAGGGCGTAGCTCATGCCGGCCACCCCTGCTCCGATGATGAGGAAATCGTACTTGTATACCATCGTTCTTAAGTTATTTCGTGCAAAGTTACGAATTTTCTCTTAACTCTCACCCCTAACTCTGAACTTTTTCGTACCTTTGCACAGAAATTATGAAGAAATATGTTGTTTTGCTGCTCTTATGCAGCTCTTTTATGGGGTTGTCGGCACAGACCGACCGTCTGCGCCCGTTGCTGGACTCCCTGCTGCGCGACCCCATGTTCGAGACCTCTCAGGTAGGACTGATGGTGTACGACCTGACGGCAGACTCGGCACTCTACTGCCATAACCACCGACAGCTGATGCGCCCCGCTTCGTGTATGAAACTGGTAACGGCCATCACCGCGCTGGACCAGCTGCGCCCCAGCTATACTTATACCACAAGACTATACTATACCGGCCAGGTGGTAGGCTCCACTCTTGTAGGCAATGTCTATTGCGTGGGAGGCTTCGACCCCACGCTGACTGTCGACGACGTGGCCGTCATGGCCTCCGGCGTAGCACGTCTGGGCATTGACAGCATCCGTGGACTATTGGTTGCCGACCGCTCCATGAAGGAAGCCTTGGACTATGGTGAGGGCTGGTGTTGGGACGACGACAACCCCATGCTCACACCGCTCTCTGTGGGCAGGAAAAACAACTTCCTCGAAACGTTTGCCGAGGAGGTGGCCCGTCTGGGCGTCAACCTGGAGGGTGTACAGCTGACCGAGGGACGCACGCCACAGCAGGCACAGTTGCTGCTGACCTATAGGCATAGCATCTCAACCGTGCTGGACCGCATGATGAAGATGAGCGACAACTTCTATGCCGAGTCCATGTTCTACCAGACGGCATGGTCGGCAGGCAAAGGACTGGCTCGGGCCAAGGACGCCCGCGACATCACCAAGAAGTTGTTTGCAAGGTTAGGGTTGGGGCATTATCCCTATAAGGTGGCCGACGGTTCAGGACTGTCGCTCTACAACTATGTGTCGGTGGAGCTTCTGTGTCGTCTGCTGCGCTATGCCTGGCTCACACCCTCCATCCGCCAGCCTCTGATGGAGTCGCTGCCCATAGCTGGTGTCGACGGCACGCTGAAAGACCGCATGCGGGGCACCGCAGCCCAAGGCAACGTACGCGCCAAGACCGGCACCCTGACGGGCATCTCGTCGTTGGCAGGCTACTGCACTACGGCTCAGGGCCACCAGCTCTGCTTTGCCATCATCAATCAGGGCGTCATGCGCGCTGCCACAGGCAAGGCCTTCCAAGACCGCGTCTGCAAACTGTTGACCGAATATGAATAAAGCATCTAAATACATCCTTCTGGTGGTGGTGTGCCTCGTAGTACCCTCCGCCGTCGTATGGAACTTCCTGCCAGGCTGGCTGGGCGACTATCCGAAAGTCTATAACATCGTACACCGCGTGACGGCCGTTTATATGACCATTGTCACGACGTGGCTTGTTATTAGCTTTGCCAACTCGTTCAGGAAGCTGGGTGAGCAACATAATGTACCGCATCAGCAGTACCTGAACTCGTTTATCAGTGTGCTGAAGATAGTGCTTATCTTCATTGCCGTCATCGTGGTCATTGCCATTATGCTCGACAAGGACCCGTCGACGCTCATAGCAGGACTGGGTGCTGCCTCGGCCATTCTGATGCTGGCATTCCAGGACACCATTAAGGGTCTGGTGGCAGGAATACGTCTGACGTCAAATAATATGCTGGCCGTGGGCGACCGTATCACGGTGCCGGCTGCTGGCATTGACGGCTTGGTGGAAGAAATCATGCTGACTACTGTCAAGGTGCGCAACTTCGACAATACCATCGTCACCATCTCACCACAGGCTTTAGTCGACGGCTCGTTCCAGAACTGGAAGGGCATGGCAGAGAAACGAGGCCGAAAGGTGGTGCGTAAGGTGTTCTTCGACTTCCGGTCTATCGTCAAGGACAATGAAGGCATCGTCAACCTGACTCGCTACCGTCAGCACATGGAACAGTGGCTTCGCAAGCACCCTCACGTGCTGAAAGACAATATCATCATGGTTCACCAGCTGGATGCCACCCCCACAGGGCTGCCCGTTGAGTTTGTGTTCTGGCTCGACGAACAGACGGTGCCACTCTTCGAGGAGCTCATCTCCGAAATCATGGAGCAGGCCTATGCCGAAGCTACAGTCTTCGGGCTGCGTGTCTATCAGCAATTTCCTGAGCAGTAACGCCCCTGTTTCGACCCTATTAATTTGGTTTTCTCTCTTTTTGCATTACCTTTGCACCCGAGATGGACTTTACCAACACGATATTGCAGTGGTTCCACGAGAATGGCCGTGCGCTTCCCTGGAGGGAAACGAACGATGCGTATGCAATATGGTTGTCGGAAATCATATTACAACAGACGCGTGTCGAGCAGGGACGGCCCTATTGGGAACGCTTTATGCAGCGATGGCCCACCGTAGAGGCGCTGGCTGCTGCCAAAGAAGACGAAGTGCTGCGCCAGTGGCAGGGATTGGGTTACTATAGCAGGGCAAGGAACCTTCACCATGCTGCCAGACAGGTGGTGGAGATGGGGGCGTTCCCCTCTACGCTGGAGGGTATAAAGAGCCTGAAGGGTGTGGGCGACTACACCGCTGCAGCCATCGGCAGCATCGCTTTTGGGCTGCCTGCTGCCGTGGTGGACGGTAATGTCTATCGTGTGCTGGCCAGGCACTTCGGTGTGGCAACGCCCGTCAATACCACTGAGGGAAAGAAGGAGTTTACGGCCTTGGCACAGTCGCTGTTGCCCGGCGACAAGGCATCGGCCTTTAACCAGGCAATGATGGATTTCGGCGCGATACAGTGTACGCCGCAGCATCCGCAATGCCGGCCGTGCCCATTGCAGGAATCGTGTGTGGCCTGGCGCGAGGGTAGGGTAGATGTACTCCCCGTTAAGGTACGCAGGCTGAAGGTGAAGGAACGTCATCTGACGTACGTCTATATACGGTACGACGGACAAACCGCCATTCGCCGACGACCCTCGGGCGACATCTGGCAGGGACTCTATGAGCCGTGGCTTACCGACACGGTGCCCGCGGGCGCCGTATTGCTGCGCCAAAACGTCAGGCATGAGCTGACGCACCGCGTGGTCTATGCCGACTTCTGGCTGTGGCAGCCGGAGGGACGACGTCCAGCCTTGCCGACGGACTATTTCTGGATTAACGAAAGCGAAATAGACAACTATGGCGTGCCTCGCCTGGTGGAAAAACTGTTAGAAGCATTATGGAAAGAGTAAACATAGCCATCTTCGTGTCAGGAAGCGGCACGAACTGTGAGAATCTTATTCGCTACTTCAGCGGTAGCGAGCGTGTGAACTGTGCCCTTGTAGTAAGCAACAAGCCCGATGCCTACGCCCTGGTGCGTGCCGAGGCCCTGGGGGTGGCCACGGCGGTGGCCCCCAAGCCGCTGCTGAACGACGAGGCTTACATGATGTCGCTGCTCCGTCAACACGACATCCATTTCATTGTCTTGGCGGGATTCCTGCCCCTGGTACCCAATTTCCTTATCGACGCCTTCCCGCGCCGCATCGTCAACGTCCACCCGGCACTGTTGCCTAAATATGGCGGCAAGGGCATGTGGGGGCACCATGTGCACGAGGCCGTGAAGGCCGCCGGCGAGCCCGAGACCGGCATGACGGTGCATTATGTCACCCCCGTATGCGACGCTGGCGAGGTGATAGCACAGTACAGAGTAGCACTTTCTCCGACAGATACGGCAGAGGATATCGCAGAGAAAGAGCATCAGTTGGAAATGCAGTATTTCCCGAAAGTCGTAGAGCAAGTACTTCGCGAGACGTTCTCTCTTTGAGAGTGTGGCGTTGCAATCTCTCTTTGAGAGTGTGGCGTTGCAATCTCTCTTTGAGAGTGTGGCGTTGCAATCTGACGTTCACAAGTTATATAAAAAGCAACACGACTGGCGGATTTTCCATTCCGCCAGTCGTATTGCTAAATAGTATAGTCGTATTTGACAATAACATACCCCTATGGCAGTACGTCATCACCATCCAGACCGTCAGGGTCCAGTGAGAAGTCGGAATTGTCAATGCTCTTGGTCAGTGGACTGCCGCAGAGCATCTGCGTCTGCTGAATCTCCACCACCTGCATCTCTGGTTTGATATATGCTGTTTTCTTCATTGTCGTGTCCTCCTTATTTAATGATTACCTTTTTACCATTCTGGATATACACACCCTTCTGGGCAGGCTTGCCCTGCAAGCGGCGACCGTCGAGCGTATACCACCCAGTGGCGGTAGCAGATTCTTCACTCTTGACTCTTAACTCTTCACTGATAGAAGTCGCTGTCCCTTCACCGAAGTTCAGCTCATAGCTGTTGATGGCGGGAGCGCCCGTCGTGGTGGGAATCTCGAAGTAAGCACGACAGGTACCGAGCGCCTTGCCGTTGGCAACGGTGCGGTCGGTCTTGGCATATCCTAACTTGTTGCCGGTGGCAAGCAGCAGCACCTCGTTGCGGTTGGCATCGGTAATCTCTAACGGAGCATAGGTGCCCTTGAATGAGCCACCCGAGAAGCTGACATTGTTCACCGTATTGTTAATAGTAACATTTTTGAATACAGGGTTCGTGAGGTTAGCAGGAACATAACCAGCACCCATCTTCGGCACCACACTGCCACCATTGTTCACCCAGCCGTCGCCCAGCGACGTAACCAGTTCGTCGCCAGTAGCGGTGGTATATGTTCCTTGTGAGCCGACATTCACTGTCTTATAGCAGTTGGTGATGACCTCAGTGCCCTTATCCTTTTTCAACAGATCAACACCATTGCAGCCTGTATAGGTTCCTGTAGCCAGACAGTTTACGATGGTGTGCGTACCATTGTCGCCCCATCCGTAGATAATACCCGCGGCAGTTGTGGCGTTAGAGATGCTGCCTGAGAAGAGACAGTCGCTGACCGTTGTCGTTGACGACTTGCCATGACCAAGTATGCCGCCACAATGACTATGGCTACTGCCACTGCAATTCACAGCTACATTAACCTCGCAGTTCTTGATATAGCTGGTTCCTTCAGATAATCCTACCAGTCCGGCACAGTGCATGGTGCCAGTCACCGTACCAGTTGTCCTCACGTCCATAATGGTTGCGTCCTTGATATAACGGAAAGGTGCGGTGCCGTGTCTGTCGGTTGAGTTGATGTTCACGGCGATGGTGTGTCCGCCGCCGTCGAATATACCCTTAAAAGCGTTTTCAGGAGCATCCCCAGATGTCACTGTTCCCACCATGGTTGATACAGAAATGTCAGCATTTAGTTTTACCACTTTACCCTCATACGACTCACCGCCGTTCACATTGCTGGCGAACGTATCCCAGTCAGTAGCAGAACTGATGGTGAGGGCGGGCGTGGGGTCCCACTTCACCATATAAGGCTTACCTGCCGTGATGGCTGTCGCATCCTGGAAGTTCAGCGTCAGCTTGCCTTTGCTGTCGAGGTTCGATGTGGAGAGCAGTTCCTTGATGGTAGCACCAGCCAGTGGTGAGGCGGCAATCTGCTCTGCCGTCAAAGAGAACGGCAGGCAAAGCGTGTTCCAGTCACCATTCTTCAGCAGGGTGCGGTCGCTGAGGAGGGTGACCTTCGACATCACACCATTCTTCTCGTTGATGGCATCCGTGTTGTCAGCGTAGTTAGCCAGTTCCAGTGTCTTTATGATCGTCACAGTCAGGTCGAGGCCGGCTCTGTTGACGTTGCTGTCCGAATAGAAGTAGAGCGTCATGCTCTGGCCGGTGCTCGTGACGGTGGTGATGGCAATCTGGACGCCGCTACTGGTGCTGCTAACTGCGTCGAGCAGTTTTGTGCCGCTGGCTTCGTTGTTGTCATAGACGGTCAGTTTGTCATATTTTTCCGTCGTGATGTTGCCCGAGAGCTGGAGCACGTAGCCCGTGGGTGCGGTCAGCACGAGGTAGCCCCTGCAGTTGTTGCTGTAGTTGCCTGAAACGTTGCTGCTAGTCTCACTGCCGCCTTTTCCACCATCGTCATAGACCTTGAACGACTGTACGCCCTCTGGGATAGCAAATGTCTTCGTACCTGTCGCAGGCATGTTGATGCTGAGTTCGTTGGAGAATGTTGGGGTAACGGTGACTGCTGAGGCGGGCATGGTGAAGGTGGCGGTGTTGCTCCATACATCCCTGTCCGCGGAAACAGCATTGTTATTGGCATCCTTGACGCTGAGCTCGATGAGTGTGTAGCCGGAAGAAGGCGTAGCAGTCAGGGTGATCACATCGTTCTCCTTGGCTTTGCTTACGTCCGTGCCGCTGACGCTGGCTGCAATGCTACCGTTCGTGACATTGCCTATACCATTGATGTCATACTCCCTATTGGGGTCAATGAGTGTCACCGTCAGATCAAGACCCGCGGCGTTAGTGCCTAAATCAGAGTAGAAGTAGAGCGTTATGCTATTGCTCGTGCTGACGACGGTGGTAATGGTGATCTCGCTGTTATTAGCATCCACTTTGTCGAGCAGTTTTTTATCATCGCTTACCTCGCCGTCATAGACGGTCAAATAGTCATCTTTTCGAGTCATTAGTTTGCCAGAGAGCTGGAGCACACAACCTGCGGGGGCGTTTAAAGTGAGGTATCCATTGCATCCGTCGCCGTAGTTGCCAGAAGAGTAGGTGGTGATAGCACCGCCTGGGCCTCCATCGTCATAAACCTTGAACGACAGTACTTCCGCAGGGATAGTGGCAGTCTTCGTGCCCGTTTTGGGCATGTTGACGGAGAGATTCGTCAGGTCGTTGGTGAATGTCGGGTTGATGGTGACAGGAGAGTTAGGCATGGTGAAAGTGGCGGTATTTGTCCACACATTCCACTCCACGGCAACGGCATTGCTGTTAGCATCCGTCACGCTGATGCCGCTAAGAAGGTAGTCGTCTGCAGGTATGGCTTTCAGTGTAACTACATCGCTCACATTAGCTGTCGTAGCATCTTCATCTTCTCCTACTTTGGCTGAGATATAACCAATAGTGGCACTACCATTAGTGACACTACCTAAACCATTGATGGCATACCCAATCGTCACCGTCAGGTCGAGTCCGGCATAGTTAACGGTCGCATCAGAATAGAAATGGAGCGTTATGCTGTTGCCCGAGCTGGTGACTTTGGGGTAGCGGATCTTGGAGGTCAGCCAATCGTCGTATATTTCGGTAGCGCTTGTCGTGTTGCCGTCATAAATCTTCAACTTGTCATTCTCACCATCAGACGTGATGCTTCCTGAGATATGGAGCACGTAGCCTGCGGGGGCGATCAGGGTGAGAGTACCATTGCAATCGTTACTGTAGTTGCCTGAAACGTTGCTGGTGTTCTCACTGCCGCCTTTTCCACCATTATCATAGACCTTGAAGGTGGTGACGGAGGCATCGCTGAGCGTCAGCGTGTTCGTGTCCGTCGTGGGCATGTTCACATAATACTCACTGCCGTCCTGTTGCAGACTGACAGCAGTCTGTGCCCACGCCGTCGTGGCGGTGAGCATCGTCACGAGCAGCGTCATGACAGCCCTCGTGATGCGTTGTCTTGTAATTGTTCGTTTCATACGCATTAATTGATTTATTTGTTTATATTAATTGTTTATTCGAATAAAAGTTGTATCATTGTTCCTTATGCGTTGACGGTATTTAATACCGTTTATGTTTCTTTCTTCTGCTTCCGATACTCACTCGGAGCCACACCGTATTGGCGCTTGAAGGCGCGGGTGAAGGTAGGCACGTCGTTATAGCCAGTGGCGGCAGCTATCTCGGTGATCTTGCGGTCGCCTTGCAGGATGGCAGCGGCACAGTGGCTGAGACGCTGCTCGCTGACCCATGCCACGAGGTTGGTACGCAGCGACTGATGGACATACTGCGACAGGTCGTCACGGGAGATGCTGAGGGCTGAGGCAATATCACCCAGCTCGGGGTTGCCCTTGGCATAGAAGGGGTTCTGGGGCATGTAACTGCCCCAAGGTGTGGTGCCTCCTAACTCTAAGGCGAGTATCTGGGGCAGACGCTCAGTAACAAGGCGACCCGTGATGCTGCCATTGAGGCACTCACGGGTATAGTGAACCTGCTGCTGATAGACACGTGCCGTCAGCAGCAAACCTATTATCAATATGGTGTCCTTAACGTAATGGGGGGGGTAAAAATTAAGGCAGAACGGAACTGCGGCAAGCATTAATGCTATCGCCCAATAGCCAATCACTCCTGCCTCCTGACGGTGGAGCGCCAGCGAGGGGGCAGCCTTCGATGCGGTGGACTGCTGGCGGCTGTGCAGCCATGCCTCCACCAACATACCGATAGCCATCAGCCAGAAGACCACCAGCAGCGACATGAACAGGACACGACCCACGAAGACGACGGGGGCATCCTTGTGATAGACCAGCAGGTCTGCCGTATTCATCAGCGGGCGGTAGTTGCCCGAGGCAAGCATCAACACATTCACCATCAGGAGTACGGCGGGTATCTGCAACAGCAATACCCATGTCGTCAGTCGTCCGTGATGCTTACGACCGAAACAGAGCGAGCCCCACATGGAGAGCACGGCAAAGGAGACATAGAGCAGCGTAAGCGGCTGGGTGGCATACACCTCAAGGTTCTCGCCCCTGACAATGAAACCTGCACTGAGCGAATGAGCCGCCAAGGAGACCAGGAACCACACCATCAGCCGACGGTGAATGCGGAACGGGAAGTCTTCCGCCGCCAACTTACTGCCATGAATCATCATGATCCCTGCCAGCACTAAACAACAAACCACTACTATGACATGTATGGTTAAGAAAAGGCTCATACTAACTTATTTGCCGTTTATGGCTTTTTCGGGTACAAAAATAGCACTTTTCCTCAAAACTTTGGGTTGGCAGGGCGAAAAATCGGTTGGCAGGGCACCTGTATTTAACGTTTATTTAGAGAAAAACACAAGAATCCGACGGACAAGGTGACCCATCGGATTCTTTTCTTATCAAAAAAAGCACTATTGCCTAAGCCTCTGCTTCAGGCTCGGTAGCCTTAAAGTGGGCTAAGTCCTCCACCTTGAAATTCTTGATGTAGGCAGCCTTACCACATACATCCTCCTCCGTCATGCGCACATAGACGTTGGCACTCTTCTTGAACAACTCAGGAGCTTTCGAGGCATCGCGGATAATCAGCAGTGACATGACAAGCTCGGCAGTCATGTCGTACAGACGACGGGCCAGGAAGTCGTGAGCGTCCTGATTGTCCAGGGCCTTCATGTATGCCAGGGCATCCTCATAGACGGGGATGAGTTTCTCAACACGCGCCTTCAAGGCTGCATCAGCCTCAGCAGGCAGGGCAGCGAGCATGTCCTTGATATTGTTCAGCATCGTACCGTTAGAGATATAACGGATGGCGGCAACCACCTGCAGCTGGGTGGTACCCTCGTAGATAGAGAAGATACGGGCATCGCGGAACAGGCGCTGGCTCTTGTACTCCATGATGAAGCCCGAACCACCGTGGATGCTGATGGCGTCGTAGGCGTTCTGGTTGGCGTACTCCGAGTTCATACCCTTGGCCAGCGGCGTGAAGGCATCAGCCAGGCGCTGATACTTCTTCAGCTCCTGCTTCTCTTCGGGTGTCAGCTTGCGGTCGCGCTCAATGTCCTCCAGGCACTTGTAGACATCCACGTAGCAGGCAGTCTCATAGAGCAGGCTACGACCGGCATCCAGCTTGGCCTTCATACGAGAGAGCATGTCATAGACAGCGGGGAAGTTGATAATCTTATCGCCAAACTGCTGACGCTCCTTGGCGTAGGCCAGTCCCTCGTTGTAAGCCTCCTGCTCCACACCTACCGACTGTGCGGCGATACCCAGACGGGCACCGTTCATCAGTGCCATCACGTACTTGATAAGACCCAGACGGGTGCTTCCGCACAGCTCTGCCTTGGCGTTCTTATAGGTCAGCTCGCAGGTGGGCGAGCCGTGAATACCCAACTTGTGCTCTATGTGACGCACGTCAACACCACCCTGGCGCTTGTCGTAGATGAACATAGACAGACCACGGCCGTCCTTGGTACCCTCCTCAGAGCGGGCCAGCACGAGGTGGATGTCTGAGTCACCGTTGGTGATGAAGCGCTTCACACCGTTCAGACGCCAGCAGTTCTCCTTCTCGTCGAAGGTAGCCTTCAGCATCACGCGCTGCAGGTCACTTCCGGCATCGGGCTCCGTCAGATCCATAGACATACCCTCACCGGCACAAACACGGGGGATATACTTCTGGCGCTGTTCCTCGCTGCCGAACTCATAGAGGGTGTCGATACAGCTCTGCAACGACCAGATGTTCTGGAAACCGGCGTCTGCAGCCGAAATCATCTCACTCAGCATCGAGAACACTGCGTTAGGCAGGTTCAGACCGCCGTAGCGACGGGGCATGGAGACACCCCACAGACCAGCCTTGCGGGTGGCATCGAGGTTCTCGTAAGTCTTAGAGGCGTAGATCATACGACCGTTCTCGAGGTGTGGACCTTCCAGGTCAACGCTCTCAGAGTTTGGCTCGATGATGTTAGCGGCCACGTCGCCGGTAATGTCGAGAATCTGCTTGTAGTTCTCGATGGCATCGCCCAGGTCAACGGGAGCATAGTCATATTCTTTCGCATCAGCGAAACCCTTTTCTTTCAGCTCGACGATACGAGCCATCAGGGGGTGGTTCAAGTAGAACCCGATCTCAGGATGATCGCTATAATAGTTTGCCATAATTTCTTATTTGTTTTCTTGATTCTTCTTATGAATTCTTCCTCCTAATCTTCCTCCGAAGATGCAGCCACATATTGCTGCACAAAGTGACATGAGAGAGGCTAATTCTATATTGCCTGCAGAATGAACGAAATAACCGGCAACAAGAAATGCCACAGCCCCTAAAAGGAGAAAATAATCCAATGCTTTCATCTTACTTCGAATTCTGCTTGTAGTACTTAATCAGTTTGGGAACTACCTCTTCCACAGTACCAACGATGACGTAATCGGCAATGCGGTTGATGGGTGCATCGGGGTCAGAGTTGATGCTGATGATGATACCAGAGTCCTGCATACCGGCGATGTGCTGAATCTGTCCAGAGATACCGCAGGCGATGTAAACCTTCGGATGAACGGTGACACCTGTCTGACCAATCTGACGGTCGTGGTCGAGCCAGCCTGCATCCACTGCGGCGCGGCTTCCGCCGACCTCACCGTGCAGCACCTTAGCCAACTGGAACAGCATGTCGAAGTTCTCCTTCGAGCCCATACCGTAACCACCGGCAACCACGATGGGCGCACCCTTCAGGTTGTGCTTGGCAGCCTCCACGTGGTGGTCAAGTACC
>Ga0247608_10005138_pt1 | contig 14294 bp, 13 predicted proteins | sample 176DNAGHGlowgp2_FD_193490 | JGI IMG/M metagenome (GOLD analysis project Ga0247608, IMG submission 193490) | Sheep rumen microbial communities from Palmerston North, Manawatu-Wanganui, New Zealand - 1766 DNA GHGlow gp2 | ecosystem: Host-associated > Mammals > Digestive system > Stomach > Rumen ...
TAAACCCCTAAAGATATTAGCATAGACTAACTTTTTTTAGGGGAGTTTACCTACTTTCTCGATTAGTGTCAACAAGCCCAAAAAAATAAAAAATTTTCAAAAAACCGCTTGAACAAATTGTTAGCATAAGCTAATATTAGCATACACTAACTCAAATTGCAAAAAAGTAATTACAGAGGTTTGTTTTGAAAAGCTTAAAAAGATATATCGCACTCCTTTCACTCACAGCAATATTCATTCTTTCCTCAGCGGCAGACACAAAATCATGGAAAGCCGTGGCCACAGAAATGAAAGGAATACTGGACGATGCATGTTCGCTTTATGAATCAGGCGACGCAGAAAAGGCTTACGAGCGGGTTAATGATGCCTACTTTGGCCACTACGAAGTTGACGGTTTTGAACGCAACACACAAAGCCGCATTGGCGGAAGCAGGGCAGGAAATGTGGAAGTCCAGTTCAGCAGGGTGAAGGGCGCAATAAGGAACGGCAAGGACAAGGGCGAAGTCAGGGCAGAAGCAGACACGCTAATAGCCATGCTCTTTGAAGATGCACAAAAACTTGACCCGCCGCAAATGTCATGGACGGAACTTGCAAAAACACTCAATGAGGAATTTGATGAAGCCGCAAAGATGTACGAAGAAGGGCATTTGGTAACAGCAGAACCAAAATTCCGCAAGGCCTACGCCCGCTACTACGGAAAGTCAAAATTCCAGGAAAACGTGATAAAGAGCCTGTCCGCACAAAAAGACCGGGAAATAGTTGACCTTTACACGGAAACAAAAAACATGATTATAAGCCGGGCCGACAAAACCCTTACCTCCAAGTCCATCAAGAGGCTCGGCTTATTAATAGAAGAAACTTCGCTTTCGCTTACAAAATCACAGAACCGCCTGCAGTGGTGGGGAACTGTTGCCGCATCACTGATGATTCTTTTAAGGGAAGGCTTTGAGGCAATTCTGATTGTGGGTGCCATCATTGCCTACCTTAGAAAAATAAACCAGAACAACAAACTGGAAGCAAAGGAAAGTGGTGTAAGTGCAAAAGAAGTAAGCCTAATGCCAGTCTTTAACGGTTCAATGCTGGGTATTTTGGCTTCAATCGTAATGGCAATAATCCTGATTGCAATTACGCGCTTTGGTTTTGCGAGCGGACAGGGGCAGGAAGTTGTAGAAGGCGTAACCATGTTCATTGCGGTTGCAGTTCTCTTCTACACTTCAAACTGGATGATTTCAAAATCTTCGGAAGCTTCATGGTCAAGCTTCATCAAGGGAAAGGTTCAGACTTCAATAGACAAGAGCAGCATGTTCGGACTTGCATTCACATGTTTTCTTGCGGTTTTCCGCGAGGGTGCAGAAGTTATTTTGTTCTACCAGGCAATGCTTGCGGGTTCGGACGGTTCGGGAATTGTGTGGGCTGTACTGCTTGGAATTGCCGCATCTGCCATTCTGCTGATTTTTGTATACAAGGCAATAATAGTTGCGGGTAAGCGCTTGCCGCTAAAGCCCTTCTTCCTTGCCACGTCAATCCTTATGTTCATCATGGTGGTTGCTTTCGTTGGAGGAGGAATCAGCGAATTTGTTGACGCAGGCTGGATTGTTCCCCATGTTGTGGAGGGAGTGCCAACAATTTCGCTTCTTGGCATTTTCCCTTACAAGGAATCACTTATAGCACAGGCTATTGCACTGGCCATAGTTCTTGGCAGTCTTATAGCAGGCTTGGCTATTTCAAAAAACAAGGCAAAAAAGGCCGCATAGTCGGCTAAAAATAGAAGAATACATATTCTTTAAGGAGTTTTTTAATGAAAAAGACATTGTCTTTAGTTCTCGCAGGCGCCGCAATGGCGTTCGCATTTGTTGCTTGCTCTAAGAGCAATGGTTCCCAGCCGGCAGCTGCTGCTACAGAAACACCGGCAACTTCATCCGCAGCAGCAGAAGTTACGGAAGAAGATGAAGGCGGATTCGTTGAACATGACATTGGAGACGAGCAGAAAGCAGGTTTCCTTGCAGTAAACGGCGTATACTTCCAGGCAGTAGACATGAAGTCTGGTGAAGGAAACCTCCAGTTTGGAAAGGACTACACCATGCACATAGAAGCAGACATTGCCGCAATGGACAACGACCTTGGCTTTGTTGTAGACCAGTTTGTTCCAGGCCTTACCGTTGACTACGAAATCGTAGACCAGGCAAACGGAGAATCCGTAACAACAGGAACTTTCATGCAGATGAATGCATCCGACGGCCCCCACTACGGAGCCAACATCAACCTGAACAAGGCAGGAACATACACAGCACGCTTTATCATCCACAGCCCTGCCGAAAACAACTACTTCATCCACACAGACGAAGATACAAAGCCTGGTTCAACACTGCAGAAGTACTGGCCAAATGACAAGCCTCTCACAGTTGAATTCAAGGACTGGGCATTTGACGGAAAGAAAGTCGAGCCGGAATTCAACTAATTTAATTTCATGGATTGGGGAAAGCCATTTTCCTTAAATGATTTCCCTAAGTGATTTTGCAGCCATGTTTCGGACAAAACCGGGGCATGGCTTTTGCTCTTTTTTTAACAAACCATGGCAAAGAATTTATATCAAATCGTGCAGAACCTTTTGTTTCTGCCCCTGCTGCTTGCAATCATAACGTCCCTGGCATCCAGATTCGAAAGCGGGAGAAGCCGCAGGATTCATTCAATTTTTATAGGAATCATCTTCGCGCTTGCATTAGTTTTTTCACTTATGCGCGACAGAAGAATCATAAAATACAATCAGATAAACAACATTTACTTGATTTTTGCAACGCTGGGTCTTTCGCTTGCCTACTGCATCATGGCATGGATTTTACAGGCCATGCAGACAAAGTGCCAGCGAAAAAAATTACTGGGGGCAGCAGAGAATTTAACGGGCCTTTTGGGACTGCTTGCATTCTCCGCCCTGCTCTTCTACCGCTTGCCTCCCATGGCTTCCCTACCCTTTCACTTTGTAGGGATGGACGAATCGTATTTTAGCACGGACTTTCTTTTGCGGATGACAGGCTGGATTCTGGCATTCTTGCTTTTGTTCCTTTTCTTCCTGGCCTTCCGCAAGGTTTTGCTCACTTCCCCAAAAAAGTGTACGCCCGTCTGCACGACATTCTACCTTGTCCTTAATTCCGCAGCCCTGCTTATTTCATTAATCGGAATCATCAATTCATATTACAGAAGAAAATTCAAGCTGCCAAAATTCGTAAAGAAAAACCTGCTTACTATTTTTGAGCTTGAAAACAAAATCCTTTTGTTTACGCTGATTATCCTTATTGCATTCGCTGCCGCATTCACCATCTACAACATAAAAATCCACGGGGAATACGCAAACGCCGCGGAACACAGGAAGCTAAAGGCAAATGTAAAAAAGAACCGCCGCTGGGGAATCTTTCTTATTTTGCTTTCACTCTACTTTTGCATTGACCTTACGGTAATCAGAAAATTCTCACAGAAGATTGTGGAGCTTTCACCTTCGGAAGAATTCCAGATTGAAGGAAACGAAATATTCATTCCGCTGGAACAGATTGCAGACGGACACCTGCACCGCTTTACCTGGACAAGTGAAAAAGGAAAGAAGGTTCGCTTTATAGTTGTCCAAAAGAAAGGGAACAATTTTGGTGTTGGATTTGACGCATGTGAAGTCTGCGGAAACGTAGGCTACTACGAGCGAGGCGACGAAGTAGTCTGCAACCGCTGCGACGTTGTAATGAACCGCAACACCATAGGCCTAAAGGGCGGTTGCAACCCAATTCCCCTTTACTCAAAAATCGAGGACGGGGGCCTTAAGGTTTACACCGAAGACTTGGAAAAGGAAGCAAACCGCTTCTAAGGAGGACAAATGTTTTGGAGAATGGTATTCAGGGCTTTGGGCCGCCAAAAGAAAAAAATGCTGATGATTGCCTTTACGATTGCCCTTGGTTCATCCCTTGCCACTGCCATGCTGAACGTAATGTTTGACGTGGGCGACAAGGTGAATCAGGAGCTAAAGACTTACGGCGCAAACATCAGGGTGGTTCCACAGTCAGAAAGCCTTTTGACCGAAGAGTTCGGTTTTGACGACAATATTTCTCAGTTCCTAAAAGAAGAGGAGCTTGGAAAAATAAAGACAATTTTCTGGGCCTTTAACATAGTAGACTTTGCGCCTTACTTTGAGTCGAGCGCATACCTAAAGGACGGAGAAAAAGTTTCTGTTTCGGGAACATGGTTTAAAAAGCATCTGGAGCTTCCAACAGGGGAAACTTTGGACACAGGAATGACAGCCATGAAAACATGGTGGTCTGTTCAAGGTTCATGGCTGGACGACGGTGATGATACGGGTGCAATGGTCGGTTCAGCATTTTCCAAAAGGAACGGAATTTCAGTAGGCGACACAATCAGCCTCTTTAGGAAATCAGAGGGAAAGCAGAGGGGGCAAACATGGATTGTAAAAGGAATCTTTGACTCTGGAAGCGATGAAGACGAAAAGATTTACATTACAATAAAATCCGCCCAAAAGCTTTTTGAAAAACCAGGCCTTGTTACCAGCATAGAAGTCAGCGCGCTTACAACCCCGGACAATGACCTTGCTCGCAGGGCTGCACAAGATCCGTCAAGCCTTAACCGCAACGACTGGGACACATGGTACTGCACAGCCTACGTAAGTTCAATCTGCTACCAGATTCAGGAAGTAATTTCAAACTCTTGCGCAAAGGCAGTAAGGCAGGTTGCAGAAAGCGAGGGCGCAATTCTGAACAAGACGCAGCTGCTCATGCTTTTGATTACAATACTAAGCCTCATAGGTTCCGCACTGGGAATTTCAAACCTTGTTACCGCAAGCGTAATGGAACGCGCACAGGAAATAGGACTTCTAAAGGCGATTGGCGCACACGACGCCCCCATTTCAATCCTTGTGCTTACCGAAATTCTAATCACTGCAATTCTTGGCGGAATAATCGGATACTTTGCAGGCCTGGGCTTTGCACAGATAATAGGACAAAGTGTATTTGACTCAGCCATAAACATAAAGGCAACGGTCATACCCCTTGTTGCCATTCTGATTTTTGTAGTAACCATGGCAGGATCCGTCCCGTCCATAAAACTGCTGCTTTCGCTCAAACCCGCGGAAGTTTTACACGGAAGATAATAAATGACTAGGCAAAAATTTTATTTCAAGATGATTACAAGCTCCCTTATAAGGAGAAGGTCACGCATGCTGGTTGCATTGTTAGCCGTTGCAATCGGGGCGACAGTCCTTTCCGGCCTTGTAACAATTTACTACGACGTTCCCCGGCAAATGGGAAAGGAATTCCGCTCATACGGTGCAAACCTCATGCTTGTAAGCGCAGGTGCGGAAGACATTGGCAAAGAAGCCCTTAACGCGGCAGAGGCACAAATTCCCGCAAAGAGCCTTGTGGGACTGACGGCATTCCGCTACGAGACGATGAGCCTTAACCGGCTTCCCTTCATGGTGGGTGGAATTGATTTTTTGGCAGTGCAAAAGACAAGACCCTACTGGGGAATAAGCGGACAATACCCCAAGGAAAAGGGGGAGGCTCTATTGGGACAAACGGTTGCCCAGACAGTAGCCGCAAAAGTTGGGACAGGATTTCCCTTTCAGGAAGTGATTCTGAAGGAGAAGAATTTACCGCCCGCTTTACGGTAAGCGGAATCCTCCAGACCGGTGGCGGTGAGGAAGATTGCATTTTTATCGACCAAAAAGAAATGGACTTGCTGATGAAGAATTCAGGTCTTTACGATTTTGCAGAATGTTCAATCAGCGCAAATGCAGTGGAACTTGAGGCGATTGCAAAAAAGATTTCTGATGCGGAAGCTTCCATAAGTCCACGGCTTGTAAAGCGGGTCACAAAGAGCGAGGGCAGCGTGCTAAAGAAGCTTCAGTCCCTGGTTTGGATTGTAACCCTTGTTGTTTTAATTCTTACCATGGTCTGCGTTGCTACAACGATGATGGCCGTGGTTGCCGAAAGACGAAAAGAGATAGGACTAAAAAAAGCGCTTGGAGCTTCAAACAAAAACATTGTAAAGGAATTCCTTGGTGAAGGTCTTTTTCTTGGTGCCTTGGGTGGCGTAATAGGAGTGGCACTAGGATTTTGGTTTGCACAAAAAGTGAGCATGAACGTATTCAGCAGAAGCATTTCCTTCCAGCCCTTGTTGGCTCCGGTAACGGTTCTTGTTTCTGTCATAACAACCGGCATTGCCTGTATGATTCCTGTAAGGAACGCGGCAACGGTAGATCCTGTAATAGTATTGAGAGGTGAATGATGGCTTTATTAGAAGTTAACGATATTTCAAAGATATACAAAATGGGAAGTGTGGAAGTGGCAGCCCTCCACAAAGTGAGCATGAAAGTAGAAAAAGGAGAATGGGTTGCCATTATGGGACCTTCCGGTTCGGGAAAGAGCACCATGATGAACATAATAGGCTGCATGGATAAGCCCACAAGCGGAGAGGTATTTCTGGACGGCAGGAACATAGCAAAGGAAAGTTCTGCAAACCTTACAAACATAAGGCGGGACAAAATTGGACTGATTTTCCAGCAGTTCCACCTGATAAATTATTTGACCGCAGTGGAAAACGTCATGGTCTCACAATACTACCACAGCATGCCGGACGAAAAAGAAGCCATGGAAGCTTTGGAAAGGGTTGGCCTTGCGCAAAGGGCAAGGCATCTTCCCCACGAGCTTTCTGGCGGAGAGCAGCAGCGCGTCTGCATAGCACGTGCCCTAATAAACTGCCCCCAGCTGATTCTGGCAGACGAGCCAACAGGAAACCTTGACGAAGCAAACGAAAACATGGTCATAGATATTTTTAAGCAGCTGCACAAGGAAGGCAGGACGGTAATAGTTGTTACCCATGCCCCGGAAGTTGCGGAATATGCAGAAAGGACAATCGTTTTGGAACATGGTAAATTTGCAAGGGAAATTGTGAACAAGAAAAAATGAATTCTTGAATGAATGATTGTGCCGCCCAAGAAGCTTCCAAAAAATTAAGGCAGCTTCAAAAGGACGGCGCTTTTTTTATGGAAACGCTTATTTATAGCATCGCGTCAAGCCCGATAAGGACATCGTTCTGGATTAATCAGTGATTCCTTATTTTCCGATTTGATTCAATGCGCTGTCGGCAGCTATCTTTCCAAAGACACAGATGTCCGCAACGGCATTTCCACCCAAGCGGTTGGCACCGTGAATGCCGCCTGTAACTTCTCCCGCAGCATACAAGCCCGGAATAATTTTTCCACTGGCATTCAAGACCTGCGCCCGGCTGTTAATCTTAAGCCCGCCCATGGTGTGGTGAATGGCAGGCTCAACTTCTATTGCATAAAAAGGAGGGGAAGCAATAGCCCTATCCATGCTCTTTGGGTTCCGTCCAAAATCCTTGTCTTTCTTTTCCGCCACAAAAGAATTCCACCTTTCAACAGATTTTTCAACCTGAGCCGAATCAAGACCAATCTTTTCTGCAAGCTCGCCAAGACTTTGTGCCTCCGTAAGAAGATTGTGCTCGGCATAGCTTTCAATTGCCTTTAGGGATTCCCTAACACCCTGGTCAAAGACAAGAAAAGCTGTCTTGCCCGGACAGTCCAAAATTGCTTTTGAAACAAGGTCCCTGGTCTGCATCTCGTCCACAAAACGCATGCCGCTCCTGTCTAGCAAAATAGCCCCGTTTCCCCGGACAGCCTCCGTAATCATGCTGCCGTTTTTTGGAACCACAGTCGGGTGAGTCTGAATCTGATCCATTTGCGTTGTTGCTGCGTCAAACTTCTGCACCATGGAAAATGCGTCTCCAGTAGCCCCCCTCTGGTTGGTAGTGCCAAAGCCTGCAAGGTCGGGCCTGAACTGCTCAACCATTTTTGAGTTTGCGCCAAAACCGCCGGTTGCAATGATTACCGCCTTTGCCATGATTGTGTACTCGCTAGAGCCCGAGGAAACCCTGACCCCGCAAGCATTCCCGTCTTTTCCCATAAGGATTTCTACAACCCTGTTCTTTAGGCGTATGTCTGCCCCCTGTTCTTCCGCAGCCTCCCGCAAAAGAGGAACAAGATGCTCACCAATTGCCTGTCCTCCGCGTGGCCTGTGAATGCGTTTGTTACTTGCACCGCCAAAAATTCCAACGTCGCTTAAATCGGCACCAACAATGTCTGACTGAAGCCATTCAACCATTGCAGCAGAATTGTCCACCAGTGTTCTTACAAGCTCAGGGTCATTCAGATTTTTGCCACCCCGCATCGTGTCCTGATAAAAAACTTCGGGAGAATCCTCTATGCCAAGCCGCTTCTGTTCCTTGGTATAAGAAGCGTTTATTCCGCCAGTTGAAAAATTTGTGTTTCCGCCAACGATGGGGCTTTTTTCAAGGACGATTGTCTTGGCACCCTTGCCGGCAGCTTCTGTTGCGGCAACAAGACCAGCACCTCCTGCGCCTATGATTACAATGTCACATTTGGTGTTTTTGTAGGCAGTCCTCTTCTTTTCCTTTCCGGCACTGGAATCAAGGGCTGCATCCAGGGCATCAAGCAGACCATCACTTGTAACGGTTGCACCGCTTACAGTATCAACATCATCCGTATCACCGCCGCTTTGAAGGAACTGCTCCAGAATAGGCTGAATGGCAGGCTTTCCGATTCCTTCCGTTTCCTGTTCAGACAAAAGCTCTGCAGCGCAAACCTCGCCGTCCTTAATTGTAACGGAAACTTCTACAGGTCCGTTCCTACCCTCACCGCTTCCAGTCCAAGTTCCATCCCTAAAGGTTCTTTTTCCGCCGCAAGAAATAAGCGCAAGGCAAAAAAAAGCAAGGGTACTTTTTATTATTTTTTTCATCAGAGAAACTCCATAAAGAAAAATTAGGCGCCCCATGTAAAGGTTGCCCAGCGGTCGTTGAATTTGCCAAAGAGGGCCGCAAAGATTTTTCCCCGTATTGAATATTTTTTCATCTCCTCGTTAAAGCTGCGTTCTTCCACAAGATTTATGCCGGGAAGAAGGTCTGCAATCTCCTGGGCAGAATCTGTTCCGCTTTTAAAGACAGCCTTTGTGTTCTTTACGGTGTCGTGATGCTTCTGCTGCTTTACCATCATCTTGCAGTTCTGCTCGGCTATGAGGGTACCTTTCCTAAAAGAAGTTTTTAGAACCGTCAAAAGCTGCTTAATTTCTTCCATAGTAAAGTACATGAAAAGCCCTTCTGCAATAAAAATCAAATTCCTGTCCTGGGGAATGAGTTTTGTCCATGCGCTTTCAAGTACGCTTCCTGCTATCATCGTAACGCGATCCCTTTGGGGGAAGGCCTTTTTTCTTACGGCAATTGAATCGGGAAGGTCAAGGTCAAACCAGAGAATCTTTCCGTTGTCCACACGCTCAAAACGGTTGTCAAAGCCGCAGCCCATGTTCACGATTGCAGAGTCAGGATTTTTCGCAATCATTTCCTTTAGACTTTTGTCCAGCATGATTGTGCGGGCAACAACGCCTTCGTGCGACATGAATTTGTCGTAGGGCCTTGTGTCTACACCGATTGTCTCGATAATCTTAACGGCCATTTCGTCCTTGATTCTTGCATTTGACCTTTTTGTTTCATTTGCCTTGATTGCAAGGGGAATAAGCGCAGTTGTCTGCACGTCGCCCAAAGTAAGTTCCATTGTACGCTCCAATTAATAAAAGTTAGCATATAGTAACATAACAATGTTATTTATTCAAGGGGTAACGCCAGCAACATCACTACAGTAACAAGCATAGCAAAATGACATGGCAGCATGTTGCTAGAAGGAATCTCGCAAAAATGCTAAAATACAAAAATCCAAGGAGCTCTTAAATAGGATTGGTTGGCGGCACAGGTCCTGAATACACCGTAGGAGCAGAAGATGTTTCTTTAACCGCAATCACCATGCACATGGCCTTTGCGGAATTGGTCTATAGCATCAACAGGATGAAAGAGGATGACGGAATAGAAGGAACCATACAGGGAGTCCCACAGATTAATCTTCAAAAAGGAGCATGCATAAACGAAGCTCGACGCAAAGCATCGGGATATTGACCCCTCTGCGCTAAAAAAGTGAGGCAGAAAGGAAAACAACAAAACCTCTCTGCCTCGTAAGGAGTCATTATGGAATATATTAAAAACAGATATTAGAATCTGTTTAACTTCGCTACACCTATACTTATAAATATAAATGCGGTCTGTAAATTTGTCAAGAATTCTAGAAAAGCGAACAAAAAGAAGCCTAGCCCCGATTGGAGGTGGCCTGTGTCAAAAATTGCATCCATGCAATTTTTGCCCATGAGTTTTCCTTTGGAAAACTCACATGTATTTTTGCTAACAAATGACGCGCCCTCCTTGGCGCTGCTTGTTTTACAGGATAAAATGCTGCGGAGTCTACCGGACACGGAGTGGCGGGCACAGTAAAAAATTCAATGCGCTCCAAATAAGTAAAAAAAACTAAGAAAAATTCAAAAAATGCTAGGCTTGCAAACATTCACAATAATAAGTAAAATATTTTCTATAAAATAAGTGGCATCAAAAAATCCTCACACAATTTCCACAGCTAGGGAGAGCAGATTATGTCGGAAAACGCAATTAAAAGCGGAAAAAGGAATCTTGTATTCACAATCATTATTGCAATTGGAGTGCTTTCTGCTGTGCTTAACGCATTACAGAGCACGGCGGTTCTAAGCCTTGTAAAGACTTCTGCAGGAAGCGCATACGAAGATGACTGTGACCAGATTACAAAGGCCTATTCGCTTGTACTTACAAACAAAATGAACACCTATTTGCGAGAGATGAACGTGTACGCAAAGAGCGACGCGGTTCAGTCGGCGGATGAAAAAAAGATTATCGAGTGGATAAAGACCCGCTCCTCCTACCGCATTCCGGAATTTGACAAGGTTATTTTCTGTACACCGGACGGAATTGCATATTCAGACACTGGTGCGGAGGAAGACATTTCTGGAACTTCCTACTACAAGGCTCTTATAAAAGACGGAAAATTCCAGTACATAGACGACCCGGTTATGGACAAGCTTACGGAAAAGGCCATAATCCACATTGGACGCTTGGTAAAAATCCGCGGAAAGACCGTTGGCTTTTTTGCAGGCGTAATGAGCCTTGACACCGTTCAAAAAATCGTAGGCAACATCCGCTTGGGTGCTACCGGTAACGCCTGGCTTTTGGCTGGAGACGGAACTGTTATTGAATACCCGGACCCCTCGCTTATACTAAAGAAGAATTTCTTAAAGCTTGAATCAAAATACAAAGACCTTCAAGATGTAGCAGAAAAGATGTGCACCGGTCAGACAGGTTCAGCTTGGGTTAACGACCTTAACGGAAAGAAGCAGTTTGTAACTTATGCCCCTGTTGCGAACACCCCTTGGTCTTTTGCCTTTTCTGTTGCAAATTCCCAGGTTAACGGAACCGCAATGAAAATTTCCTACCTTTTGGTCTTGTCCTGCATAGCAAGCATTGCAATCCTTGTACTTATCTCCGGCTTCCTTATCTACAAGGAGCTGCGTCCCCTTCAGAAAGTTGAGTCTGCAATTACCCAGATTGCATCCGGCAACGCTGACCTTACAAAGCGCATAGAAGTTCAGTCCAACAACGAGATTGGTGCAGTTGTAGACGGATTCAACAAGTTTACGGACAAGATGCAGTCTATTGTAAAGGAACTAAAGAAGTCCAAGGAAACGCTTGGCCTTGCGGGCGAAAAGCTTCACACAAGCGCGGGCGACACGGCAAATTCCATTACGACGATTATGAACAATATAGAAGGAATGAGCAGCCGCATCACAAACCAGTCTGCGGGCGTAGAAGAAACTGCAAGTGCGGTTAACCAGATTGCCTCCAACATTGCATCCCTTGAGCGCATGATAGAAAAGCAGGCACAAGGGGTTTCAGAGGCTTCTTCTTCCGTAGAGGAAATGATTGGCAACATTGAGTCGGTAAACGCTTCCGTAGAAAAGATGGTTGAATCTTTTGCAAACCTTGAGCAGAGCGCAACATTCGGTGAGGCAAAGCAGAGGGGCGTAAACGAGCGCATACAGACAATAGAAAACGAGTCACAGGCACTTCGAGAGGCAAACGCAGCCATTGCTTCCATTGCAAGCCAGACAAACCTTCTTGCTATGAACGCGGCTATTGAGGCTGCCCACGCTGGAGATGCAGGCAAGGGCTTCTCCGTTGTTGCGGACGAAATTAGAAAGCTTTCGGAAACATCCACTTCGCAGAGTAAGAGGATTGGTGAAGAGCTTAAGAAAATACGCAAGTCAATAGACACGGTTGTTTCTGCATCTGCTGAATCAAGCAAGGCATTCCAAGACGTTGCAAACGGCATTAAGGAAACAGACCAGCTTGTTAAGCAGATAAAGGAAGCCATGGCGGAACAGCAGGCAGGCAGCAAGCAGATTAACGAGGCACTTCACGAGATGAACGATTCCACGAGCGAAGTACGCTCCGCTTCATCAGAAATGTCAGAAGGCAACAAGGCAATCCTTGAAGAAGTAAAGGAACTGCAGAACGCAACGCTAAGCATGAAAGACAGCATGGAAAAAATGCGAAAGGATGCAGGCCTTATTAACGAGTCGGGAACGGCGCTTACCGAAGTTTCAAGCAAGATGAAAGAGTCCATTAACGACATAGCCTTGCAGATTGACCAGTTCCAGATTTAAGGGAGAGTAAATTTATGAAGAAGTTTTTATATACATTAACAGCATTGGCAGCGGCTTTTCTTGCAGTACCAGTCATTTCTTCTTGCATGCAAAGCGGTGCAAAGAACCAGAAGGATGACCTTTCCCACCACGTAATCATAACCTACATGACTACTGGCGACCGCCCCACAAACGGAGCTACGGAAAAAATGCTCAAGGAACTGAACAAGATTCTTACGGAAAAGGTAAACGCAGAGCTCCAGATTTTCTACATTCCCTGGAACGACTATTTGGTAAACTACAACATGTGCCTTTCCCAGCTGGACGGTTCTGTAGACCTTGTAGGAACTGCATCAGACTGGCTTGATGCCTGGAACAACATCAAGAACGGAACCTTCCTTGGCATGAGCGACGAAATGGTAAAAAAATACGCGCCCAAGACCTACGAATCCGTTTCCGCCGAGCACTGGGAAATGTGCCGCATGAACGGAAAGCTCTACATGCTGCCGGAAGACAACTACGCCCAGTGGATTAATCACGGCTTTATCTACAGGAGCGACTGGGCAAAAGAAGCGGGCCTTTCAAACGGAGTGCACAGCTGGGAAGAGCTTACGAGCTATTTGGAATACGTTGCAAAGAGCAAGCCCGGCATTATCCCCTGGAATTCCGACGGAGGCCTGGACACCTACCACCCGGAAGGCTACATTGAATCCAAGAGCGACTATGTTCCGCTCGAAGGCATTTCCACAAACCTCTACTTTGGCGTACACAGGAACAACCTTTCAAAAGTCTACTCACCTTTTATAGAAGGAAACGAACTTGTTGAATACGCAAAGCTGATGAAAAGATGGAATGAAATAGGCGTTTGGCCAAAAGACCTAGCACAGTCTGTCCACTCAAAGAACCGCGAAGAATTTAAGGTTGGAAAAGTTGCCTTAGAAGAGCACCACACCCAGACCTGGTACACGGAAGTGCGCCCTGCCCTGCAAAAGAACGTTCCCGGAGCAGACTGCGAATTCTTCTGGTTCGGGGAAGAAGCTGGCAACATTACCGCAATGACGGTTACCCACGGAGCAATGGCCGTTTCCGCCGCATCCCCAAATCCGGAGCGTGCCCTTATGGTTTACGACCTTTTGCGAAACGACCCCGAATGTTACCGCCTACTCAACTACGGAATCGAAGGAGTACAATACGTTCTTACCGGAGACGGTTACCGCGACACGCCGCCAAGCTACGACCCTGCCACACAGAAAATCACAACCAACTACTGGTGGGGACGCAATGACAATCTGGAAGTGCGCGACAAAAGCGGTTCATGGGACAAGTTTGAAGAAAAGAACGCCATCTACGGCAAGCACAAAATTGACTACCCCTACCCCAAAATTGTCTGGGACATTTCCAACATAGGCCCGGAGCTTGCAGAACTGAACAACGTCTGGGGAACCTACATGGGCAACATCTGCTACGGAAGGGAAGACGACGTGGAAGCCTACGTCCAAGAATTCCGCCGTGCATGCAAAAAAGCCGAAATAGAAAAAGTCATCGCCGAACTCCAGCGCCAGGTTGACGCAGCAAACAAGTAATTTTTTCTTTTTTATTCTGGAGCACACTGAATCTTTAACTGTGCGGAAGGCTACCCCTTCCGCAATTTTTTTTTTCATC
>Ga0247608_10005140_pt1 | contig 14291 bp, 12 predicted proteins | sample 176DNAGHGlowgp2_FD_193490 | JGI IMG/M metagenome (GOLD analysis project Ga0247608, IMG submission 193490) | Sheep rumen microbial communities from Palmerston North, Manawatu-Wanganui, New Zealand - 1766 DNA GHGlow gp2 | ecosystem: Host-associated > Mammals > Digestive system > Stomach > Rumen ...
ACCAACGCGGAAGTACGCGGTGCTCTGGCAAACTGCGGCCTCACCACGGAACATATCACAACAAAAGTGTTTGTGCTCAGCGGGGGTGAAGCAGCCAAAGTACGTTTATGCAAACTGATGTTAAAAGAAGTCAACTGGCTGGTACTGGACGAACCGACCAACCATCTGGATGTGGAGGCCAAAGAAGAACTGAAAAAAGCAGTCATGGAATTTAAGGGTTCCGTTCTGCTGGTTTCCCATGAACCGGACTTTTATGAAGACTGGGTAGACGAAGTCTGGAACATAGAAGACTGGACCACGAAGATTATATAATTGTATATATAAATATATATACAATTGTTAAGAAGCAAAACAAAACGAAATATTTACAGAAAAATTAAAGCGGCTGGAAAAATACATAAGCAAATCCGTTCACGATGTTTTGCAATGTATTTTTCCAGCCGCTTTAGTTTTTTTTACAAAATGATTACAGTTCTGTTACCCACAGCCCGTGCAGATTGCAGTACGCATACACAGCTACGGGTTTGTCGCCGTCTACCAAAGCAAATTTTGCTTCCGGTTTATCATCAATGGTGAGAGCGCGACGCTGACCGCCCTTCTGGGTCTGCAGATAGATCCAGCTGATGTGATGGGCTGCTGTCATGGGATGTTCCGCACTGCCGATTTTTACCGTTACGATCGCATCCGCTACCGTTACGACCGGCACATGTTTTTCACGGGACGCGTCCACACTGTTGGCACGCATCATTTCCATCGGTTCCCCGTCGCACTTCACGCCTTCCAGAGAGCCTTCTACCAGTCCGACGATCACGCCGCATTTACGGCAACTGTAAAACCTTGAATCCATGTCGTTCCCTCCTTAAATTTGATAAATGAATCAGTGATCCTTAGATATTTTATTATACACTATAATCCGCAACTCTGTCTAATAAATTACGGAATATCCGTATGCCGCGCCAGTTCAAATCGATCTGCACGCTTTACTTTTGCCAACAGCTTTTATCTGTTGGCAGCCTCGGCTTCCGTGAATTTTCCCGGAACCTGCACCGAACCCGGCCGTAACCAGTCTGTCTGCTTCAGCAGTTCCTCCCGCTGCAGCCGCACTGCTTTCATGGCGGCGCGAATGTTACCTGCTTCCGGAGACGTCCGCCTTGCCACGCTGCCGGCCGCAATCACGCCATCCTTATCCGACAGTGTCTGCGATAACGTTAAGAACCAGCTTCTGTCTTCCCGGCTGGGATTTGCGTCAAACTCCAGCACCAGCAGATAATCTGCCTGCCGGGCCTCCATTTCTTTCCACGGATCGTCCGTATAATAAACGCTGTAATTCGGGAACAAGGCCTTGTATTCATTCAGCATAAACCGCTGCAGCATCGCCATGGGTTCCGTTTTTTTCTTTTTATCTTCCTTACCTTCTTTTACGCAGATAAGGACCAGCGGTTTTCCGCTTTCGCTCACAAGAAGATCCGGCCAGTCCTGCAGCGCCCCCTGCTTTACTCCCTTATCCAAAGCCTGATAATAATTGCGCAGGCCCGCATCCAGATACAGATTCATAATATGGGTCATATTGCTGGTCGTGCCGGGAATCCGGAAACGGACTTCTTCCCCGAACTGCTTATAAGTACGCAACAACGCCTGTAACGTAAGGGGAATGGGGTCCGCCGTATTGGTGACGCGGATCAGGTTCATACGGTTCCCATACTTCTGCTTAAACGGCTTATTGGCAACAGCAGGCGCGCCAAAGGTTATGACCTGTAACCGTTGCGGGTCGAATCCGTAGTCTATCAGGCGCTGCCCCACCAGCGTCGCCACCGCCCCGCCCAGACTGTGTCCTGTAAGCAGCAGGCGGGCATTACGGTCTGCCCGGAACTGCTTCAGAAACTCACTTTTACCGTCGTCCAGCAGATGATGCAGCACCGCATCCGCATATACGTTAAAGCCTTTGTGAACTTTCGGCAGGTTTTTATTTTCCGCATTCTCGTCAACCTCTTTTTCCGGCGACTTATTTTGCTTTTTTGCAGCCTTTTTCAAAACGGCTGCATCCATGTCCTCTGTTCTTTCCGCTTTTCCCTTTGCAATTTTTTCCGATTCTTCCAATGTCTTTCCGCCATAAATCACCTGTCCGGCCGTCAGATCGGCCGTCCAGTCTTTTTTATTCACGCTGCCCCGGAAGGAAAGGAGATATAAATTCGTTCCGTCGGACATATGGTTCTTTGCCTGGATGAAATGCACATCCCACTTGTCCCGCGATGCCTGCTGCACAGAAATATCCCAGCCGTAGTTTTTCAGATACGCTGCTCCTTCCCCTTTTGGCGCATACGCCGCAGAAGAAGCAATCACCGAAAAATACGTCAGATACGCTTTATTATAATCCTTTTTAATGCCCCGCGTCTTTTCCGTATCACTCTCCGAAAAGGAAACACTGCCCAACGGAATTTCGGCAAAGGCCGGCATGCATACAGCGCAGGCCGCCAAGACTGCCGCACAGAAAATCAGAAACTTTTTCATCTTTACCTTTTCCCACTTAAATTGTTCCACCTGCGCAACAGGCGGTTCCGGATCTAACTCCCCTTACCGGTTCGGCTCCACGGCAGCTACGCCCCTTGTGGACTTTCACCGTCGAAGGAAGACATGCTTTCATACTAAAAAGGGCACTTCCATTTCAGGAAATGCCCTTTGGTTCATGCGAAAGGATCTTGCCGATCAATCAGTAAGGATAGTTTATTTTACAGGAACAACGTTAGCTGCCTGTTCGCCGCGGCTGCCTTCAACTACGTCGAATTCTACAGTCTGTCCGTCTTCCAGAGTTTTGTAGCCTTCTACCTGAATAGCAGAGAAATGTACGAATACATCGCCGCCATCTTCACGTTCAATAAAACCATAACCTTTTTCTGCATTAAACCATTTTACTTTGCCTGTCATTTTACGGGCCTCCTAAAAAAATACTTTGTTGGCAGAAAAATTTTTCATTGCCAACAGAGATATTATATGACAAGAAAAATAATTATGCAAGCAAAAGATTTACAGAAAATTACACTCATTCGAAAATAAATAAATTTGTTTTAAATTTAAAACTATTTGATTTAATCGAATTTTTTTGTAACAGGAAAGATAAAAAATATAACCCTACTTTTAGAAAATCAGCCCTTCCTTCCTGTAATTTTTATTCGGCCAGCACTTCCACCTTTTCCATCACGACAGGATCCAGCGGACGGTCCTGGAAATTTGTAGCAACAGAACCGATCTCGCGCACCACATCCATGCCTTCAACAATTTTCCCGAAGACAGCATGATGCCCGTTCAGCCAGGGCGTAGGCGCCAGGGTGATGAAGAACTGGCTGCCGCCTGTGTTGGGGCCGGCATTAGCCATGGACAGGATCCCCTCGTCGTCATGGAGCAGGCCTTCGCCAAACTCATCTTTGATCCGATAGCCCGGGCCGCCGGTTCCCGTTCCGTTAGGGCAGCCCCCCTGGATCATGAACCCGTCGATTACCCGGTGGAAGATCAACCCGTCATAAAACCCCTTTTCTGTCAGTTCAATAAAGTTTTTCGTGGTAAGCGGCGCTTTTTCTTCAAACATCTGCGCTACAAATACCCCTTTATTCGTTGTAAACCGAATTTTTCTTTCTGCCATTTCATTCTCTCCGTTCTTAATTTATTATTTTTATACGCAATAGTACGCACTCAAATCGTTAACAGCCCCGCATTTCCTTTACCTTCCCTGTTCCTCCTGCTGCTTTTTCTTCAGCAGATACACCAACAGGTAGAGCCCTGTTCCGATGGCCGCCCCGATGCAGGGCAGGAAGATGATGCCGGCAGAATTGCCGCCAAAATAGATCAGCAGACCGACACCGATCAGGAACATTCCCTGAGTACACTGCAGCCGGGTCTTGATCAGCGGACGCTGATTCCGGTCGTCCCGCGCAGTACTGAAACCGGCCATGGTCAGCTCCGGCAGGAACAGGATAAAGGCGATTCCCATCAGGTACAGGTAGTTCACCGACAAAACCGGCACCGCCATATTGCGCCCGGTAATGGCGCACATGGCAAAGGCAACCGCGCTCAGATACAAACTGCGGTAATACCCTTCCCTGATCTGGCTTTCCAGAATATAGCAGATGCCTGTAATAATCGGAAAGAGCCAGTATCCTACATAGCCCATCCAAAATGCCGAGCCCAAAATAATCGCGTTATCTCCGATCCGATGCCGCGAACCGGACGTCCGGTTAAACATCCGGCAGATGAACAGCACCCATAAGAGACCAATGACCCCATCAATATCAACGCCCATGACAGCTTCCAGCGCCAGCGTGATAAAGGCGCCCAAAAGCGCGCCCCATTCCCGGCCCGGTTCCGGATCTACCTCGCGACCGATCAGATATGCAAAGAAGAAGCCTGCGGCATAACTGACACTGTCAGTCATCACGCTGCCGGTCCCGCTTCCCGTCACCTGACGGAAAATCAGCAGAATAATGGTAGAAACCAATGTTCCCATGATCGCGATGCGATTGAACCAATCATCGAAATCAAAAGGCCGGCCCAGTCCGAAATTTTCGTTGGACGATTCTTCCTTCCGTACGACCTTTGCAAACTTATTTTCCCTTTTTGCCATAACTCACAAACCACTCCTACGTTTGGAACTGAACTGCGCTTATGCAGCGCTCATCCCGAAGCAGGCAGCCCAAAAGGCTGCCAGGCCCTGGACCCGGAACAGTCAGTCCAGAATTTTTTCCCCGTGATAGGATTCCCCGTCCGCATCGGGAAGTATCCCGTATCCTTCCGTCCACAGGGTTTTATATTTGATGGCCTGATGATGCACGGTCTCCTTATTGGCTTCCGGCAGCTTTTTTATGCATTTTGCCGGAATGCCGGCCATCAGGGAATACGGTTCTACAATGGTTCCCTTAGTTACAACCGCGCCGGCGGCAACCACGCTTCCTTCCCCGATTACAGAACCATCAAGGACCACGGCGCCCATACCGATCAGCACATGATCTTTAACGGTGCAGGCATGCAGGGTGGCGCAATGACCCACGGTTACATAATCCCCTACGATGCAGGCATATTTATCTGCCACATGCAGGCAACTGTTATCCTGAATGTTGGAATAGCGGCCGATCTCGATGCGGTTTACGTCTCCGCGCACGGTGCAGTTGGGCCATACGCTGGAATACTCTTTCATTTCCACCATACCGATCACATCGGCGCTTTCAAATACATGGGCCTTGGCATCAACCGTCGGGCTGATCCCTTTAAATTTTCTTAACATAGTGACAACCTCCTGAAATAAATTAAGTTAAACCATTTCTTTCACGCAGTTTTCCGCAGCCGCGTCACTGCGGTATACATTGCTGCAAGCAACAGGATCACACCTGTAGAAAAAAGAACAAATCTTGTGGGCATAAGTTCTCCTAACAGACCGCCTAACAGCGGGCCTGCCACACCGCCGAACTGCTGGGCCGATGTAGTCAGCCCAAAGGCCTTTCCCCGCATCTCCTGGGGCGTTACTTCCACCAGCGTGGAATTTATGTTGGGCACTGCCCCTGACAAAAACAGACCGTAAATAAACTGGATCGTCGCAAACTGCCAGATCGTGCCTACAAACACCTGGCACAGATTCACACAGCCTGCGCACAGCAGCACCAGACACAGGGTCCGGATAAACCCGCGGCGCTGTCCCCGCTTGCCCCAGTACGGCGCAGCGATGATGCCGGCCACACCGGCCAGGGAAAAAATCCATCCGCTCATCTTCACGGATGCGTCGCCGGCTCCGCCCATCAGTTCCCCTACGTACAGTGTAATCAGAGGCTGGATCGTCATGATACAGGTCTGTACCAGAAAAAACATGAACATGACATACAACAGGCCGCCGTTATGCAGCGCTTCCTTCAGATCGTGGATGATGTGCATCGCCTGCCGCTGTTTTTCCTTGCTGATTGGAATATCCCGGACCAGAAAGATGACCATTATGGTAGCAAAAAACAAACTGGCGGATCCCACAAAGAACGACATGCGCATACCGAACCAGACAGACAGGTATCCGCCCATCAACGGCCCCAGGATACTGCCGCTGGCAATGGCCGACTGCATCCAGCCCATGCCCCAGCCTAATTTATCCTTCGGCAGTGTGGAAGACACTAAAGAAAGAGACGCCGGCACAAACCCGCTGATCAGCCCTGTCAGGATACGCACACCCAACATCTGGGTCGCTGTCTGGACAATGCCTCCCAGCACATAGGTCAGCGCCAGCCCGAACCCGGCCCGGATCGCCATCTTACGCTGTCCCACCCGGTCCGCCCAGGCGCCCCAGTACGGCGCCATAACGGCCGATCCTAAAAAAGTGACGGCATACACCAGTCCGGACCAGAAATTCACCTGATCCGGAGCTACATGCAACTCCTTCAAAAGATACACAGGCAGAAACGGAATACAGGAGGTGTAACTGGCACAGGCCAGAAACACGCCTGCCCACAGCACGACAAGGTTCTTCTTCCAGTTTACGGAACCGCTGCCATGCTCATCCAATAAAGACATTTTTATCACCATCGCATTCGTCCATATATTATAACATAACAGAATTTTAAATAAAACACCTGCGCATGTATTTCATGATGCAAGTTTTTTGGTATAATAAGAATAGACCACATATCAATTAATCGGAGAATCCAAAATGAAAATTTTTCTATCGCACATTTTAATTGCACTTCTTTCCTTTGCCTGCCTGGGCTGTGCGGCAAATCAGAAAGATACGCCCAAACCGGTTCCGAAGCCGGCGCTTCCTTATAAGATCAATCTGGTATGGCAGTTTGAACACAGGCCGGAGATCGATCTTTCCACACTGGATAAAGTGCCCGGCCTCAATGTAGTCTCTCCCTGCTGGTACATTATTGAAAACGAATTCGGGAAAATTCAGGATATAAGCATCGACGGGTACGTGGAACGGGCCCATGCCAAAGGGTATCAGGTGTGGCCGCTTATCACCAACGGATTTAACCCGGACCGCACAAAAAAATTGCTGGACGACGAGAACGCCAGAAAATTTGTCATCGAACAACTGCGCCAGCAGTTCCAGAAGCATAAATTTGACGGCATCAACCTGGATTTCGAACACATTTACGAAGCGGACAAAGACCGGATCACGGAATTTGTAAAACAGATCCGTACTGCCACAAAGCAGGACAATCTGATTTTAAGTATGGATGTTACAGTTCCCAAAGGCAGCCCTAACTGGTCCCTGTGTTTTGACCGGAAAGCGCTGGCAGACCATCTGGACTACATGATGGTGATGGCCTACGACCAGTACTCCGCATCCAGTCCCGTTGCCGGTCCCACGGCCAGTCATGACTGGGTAGAAAAAGGAATCAGGAATACGCTGGAAGAAGTGCCGCCCCACAAGGTCATACTGGGTATTCCTTTTTATATGCGCCTGTGGCATTATGATAAAGACGCAAAACGTTTCTACGCCAAAACCCTTACTATGCCAAAGGCAGAAAAACTGCTGCAGGAAAAGGAAAAAGACGAAACCTTCCGCTGCCGTTGGCTGGATAAAGAAAAGGTAACGTATGTTTCCTATATGGAAAATGAAATCCCTTACTCGTTCTGGCAGGAAGACAAGCGCAGCCTGGCACACAAGATGGATCTCATCAAAACCTATAATCTGGCAGGCGTGGCCAGCTGGCGATATGGATTTGAGAAACCGGAGATCTGGCCCATGCTGGAAGAAAAACTGAAAGAAGCAACGCCGCCGGAAGGATCGCAGGAAACCCAGGAAAAGAAAGAGCAACCTGCTAAAAAATAAAAAAGGACATTAATGAACTTAAGGAATCTCGTGATACGATAACGGTACGTGTCGATTGTCCGTGTTGACATGTTCATGGCGATGCAACGATGATAGAACTTCTGAACCCCACTATACATAGGTATTACACACATCCTTGTGTTTATCCCTTGTATAGTGGGGTTTGTTAGTAAAAAAAATAGAGGTATGGACTTAACCATACCTCTTAAACTTAGATTTGGTGCGGTAGAGAGGATTTGAACCTCCACGGGGTCAACCCCCACTAGCTCCTGAGGCTAGCGCGTCTGCCGTTCCGCCACTACCGCGTGCTTACTTCTGAAAAACTTCAGAACGCTTGTATAATATACTACACATTCTGTTGTTTGTCAAGTATTTTTTAATCAAAATTTTTGGTGCGGTTGATGGGATTTGAACCCATACGAGGTTTCCCTCACCACCCCCTCAAAGTGGCGTGTCTGCCGTTCCACCACAACCGCAGGAATATTGATTCGCAACGTAGTTATATTAGCACACTTGCCCGTGTTCGTCAATGTTTTTTTGTACAAACCTTCCCTGCAAGTTCCTGAGAATAGTGTGCCAAACTGCGCGCCAATAGCAAGCGCTTACATTCACACAACCAAATTATTTTGCAACGTGTTTCGGATGGGCAATGGTCTGATAACCTTCCACGGCCAAAACAAATGCCAGCAGTACTAACAGAGTACCGATACCGGCCTGTGCGTAAGGTCCCCAGTCCGCAGCGCCTTTGGCGATAATGCCAAGCTGGTTGCGGATGGTGAGGAACAGGGAGCAGATAGTAACAATCAGCATAAAGGTCATGGGGAACAGGAACATCTTGTTGTTCTTGCCTGCATTACCCAACCAGGTAGCAACTGCCAGCAGACCGATACCGGCCAGCAGCTGGTTGGCTGCGCCGAACAGTCCCCAGATCTTGGCAAAGCCGTTCATGCCCAGCAGTACGCCCAGCACTACGGTAAGGATCGTTGCAAAATAGGGATTTACCATGAACTTACGGAAACCGTCATGTACATCGTGCACGGTCTCGCCCGGCTCCAGCCAGAATTCCTGGAACATGAAACGGGCCAGACGGGTCGCCGTATCCAGCGAGGTCAGGCAGAAGGCGGAATAAGTCAGTACCAGCAAGGTGTAGAAGGAATTTTCCATTCCTTCCAGTCCGGGAATCGCCGCTACCATGGCCGCAATGCCGCCGGCAAAAATATCCGTGGCGCCTTTGGTATGGCCGGTAGTACGTGCATAAGCAATAGCGCATACGGTGATAACAGCCAGTACGCATTCCAGCAGCATGCCGCCGTAAGCGATGGGTTTTGCGTCGCTTTCTTTATCCAGCTGCTTGGATGTGGTACCGGAAGAAACCAGCGAATGGAAACCGGAAATGGCGCCGCAGGCAACGGTTGTAAACAGAATCGGGAATAGCAGCTGGATGCCGTTGCCGTTATCTACGGCAAAACCGGTCACAGCCGGGAACAGTTTCGGATCAATATCCGGATGGGCGCCGACGATGCCGACGATAGCAACGATCAGCATGGCATACAGAAGGAACGAGCTCAGATAATCGCGGGGCTGCAGCAAAATCCATACAGGAGTTACCGAAGCAATGGTAATATAGGCGCCAATGATCCACATCCATGTTTTAGAGGTGAAATAGAACGGATGGAAGTTCATGCCGATGGCCATGCACAGCACGATGGCGATGATGCCCAGAATGGACGAAGTTACCATGGAAGCATGACGGCGGTATACGGCAAAGCCGAATACGACAGCAATCAGGATGAACATGATGGATACCATGGCAACCGACGCATTGGTAGCACTGGCTGCATAATCAACAGCGCCGTTCGTTACTTTGACACCGAAAGTAGACGCTACGATTGCCGCAAAAGCCGCCACGACCAGGATCAGCGTCAGGTACGAAAAAATAATAAAAAGCCGTTTTGCCCGTCGGGACATATTGGCAGAAATAACTTCGCCGATGGACTGTCCTTTATGACGGATAGATGCGAACAGTGCGCCAAAGTCATGGACGCCGCCGAAGAATACGCCGCCTATCAGGATCCACAGGGTCACAGGCAGCCAGCCGAACATAGCCGCGCCGATAGGACCGGTGATCGGGCCGGCGCCGGCAATAGACGAAAAATGATGCCCCATCAGAACGGGTGCTTTTGCGGGAACATAGTCAACACCATCTTCCAGCGTATGGGCCGGTGTAGGAATGTCCCCTTCCCCTACGCCCCACTGTTTTACCAGCCAGCCGCCATACAGAACGTAGCCGCAGAACAGTACAACCATAGAGATGAGAAGTAGTACCAACGTATTCACAATAAATCCTCCCTTGCTTTTGCAGGAACAATTATAATGTTGTTCCTTCGGAAATCTGAATCAGATGTTTCCTAAAATTTTTTCCAGGTTCTTTTTCATACAAAGACCACTATGATTAAAATGCAGCCTGCGTTCTGACGCCTCAAAACAGGCTACATGAAAATCCATCCATCCATGGAACGAAAACTTAAAACTTTTGTAGATTTTGCATTTTTCCAGCGCTTTGACAGCCTCCGGTTCCGCCGTATCACACAAAATCACCGGCGTAATATACGTGTACATATGACCCGGTCCGATATGCGCCAGTTTCATACCTTCTTCATACGCATAATCCCTGCAGGCTTCAAACAGTTCTTTTGTCAGGTTTGTAACGGAAAACAAAAAAATAAATTCTTCCTGATGCGTGGACCACAGTTCATTGGTGCGGAACAGGAAATACTGCTCGGCTTTCTCGTAATACTCGCAAAGCGCGACAAAAGAATGTTCCTCCGGCAGCATCGGGAGCGTCAGCTTACCTGCTTCACATATTCCGTTAAACTCTTCAGGCGGAGGATTGGGTCCGCCGTCGAACCGTGTTACGGTATAGTATCTCCGGTAGCCGGTCAAAAGTCTTTCAACAGCTGTCTTTCTGTTATTTTCCATACAAATTCCTGCTATTTTTTAATGAAAAAAAGTTTGTTAAAACTGAATGAATTATAGCATACTTAAATGTAAGCGTCCACCAAACAGATTTAAAAAATGATGCTAAGCACAAGATTTGCAAAAAAAATCGTGAATTTTATTTCGAATTTTACAAACTGAGCGCATCAGTTTTTTTATTTGGAATCCACTTTGTCTTTATACAGACGATAATATTCGTCCCTGTCATGCAGCACTGAAGCCACATAGTTCCGGGATTCGGGATACGGTATCGCCTTCGTCTCCCCAAAGTTATAGTCCCAGCCGTTGGCATTCATCCAGCCGTGGGTATTGCCCCGTCCGGCATTATAGGCCATCATCATGAGCAGCAGGTTGTCCTTGAATTCATATTTTAGTTCCGAAAGATACCAGCATCCCATCCGGATATTGGTGCCCGGATTGTACAGGGCCTCAAGGGAATAACCGTTCAGTCCCATCTGGCCGGCAATCCACTCCCCGGTCTCCGGCATAATCTGCATCATCCCTATAGCGCCGACCGGAGAGACCGCCCCCGGTTTGAATTCACTTTCGTTTTTAATGACCGCTGCCACCAGGAAGGGGTCAATATCATTACGCCGGGCATAGGTTACAATTTCATTCTGATAAGGCCACATATACACAAAACGCATCTGCACCGCATCGCTGCGCCAAATCCGCCAGCCGATAAAAACAAGTACAGCAAGAAGCAGCAATGCGTATAACCAGCCACGCACGCTGCCCGGTTTGCGAATGATTTTCTTTTTCTTCTTTACAGGCCGGCGCACCCGTTTCATGCGCCGGCTCTTCGGTTTTTCCTGCAACTTCAGGTCTTCCCGTAAATCTTTTTTACCCTGTCTGACCTGCTTAGTCTTTTTTTCCGACAAAATCCGGACTCCTGTCTGAAGCAACTCGCATCAGTTTTTCTTCATTATATTTTAATCCCCATTTGCCGCAACTGTTCCATCACCTGCTTCTGGGTATTTTCTATTGTACCACTATTGTCAATGACGACGTCGGCAAACTTTTCTTTTTCTGTCAGCGACATCTGCGAATTGATGCGCGCCGTCACCGTTTCTTCCGAAGCATGATCCCGCAGCATCGCCCGCCGGACCTGTACCTCGCGCGGGACGCTGACCAGCCAGACACTGTCTACTTCCTTATACCAGCCGCACTCGATCAAAAGCGGCACGTCCAGTACCACGGCATGGGTTCCGCGCTCTTTCTGTTCTTTCAAAAACTGTTGTTTGTCAGCCAACACCTGATCCTGTACGATTTTTTCATACTGTTTCAGCAACACATGGTCATTGAATACCCGATCAGCCACCCAGGGACGGTTCAGCTCTCCCGTTTCCAACAGACACGCCGGACCGAAAAATTCCACGATCTTCTGCAGGCAGGCGCTGCCTTTCCTCACTGCCGCCCGGCTTGATTCATCCGCGTCAAAGCACGGGATACCCAACTTTACTAAATACGAAGACACAGTGCTTTTCCCGCTGCCGATCCCGCCGGTCAGTCCTATAATTTTCATATGGTCACACTTTCTGTAATACTCTGTTACAAAATTATTTCGCATCTGCCCAGTTTTTCCCGTAATTCACTTCGGCCAGCAACGGCACGTCCAGGGTAAAAGCGTTCTGCATCTCGTTCTGCACCAATGCCGCCGTAGCTTCCCGCTCCGCTTCTTTCACCTCCAGCACCAGTTCATCGTGTACCTGCAGCAACACGTGAGACGAAAGTCCAGCCTTCTGCAACGCTGCATCCACCCGCAGCATGGCCAGCTTCATGATATCGGCGGCCGTGCCCTGGATGGGCGTGTTGATCGCCGTCCGTTCCGCAAAGCTTCGCAGATTAAAATTGCGGTTATTGATGTCCGGAAGATACCGGCGGCGCCCCAGCAGGGTAGAAACATATCCCTGACTGCGGGCCAGCGCTTTCATCCGTTCCATGTATTCCTTCACGCCCTGATAGCGGGCCAGATAACTTTCAATAAACTCCCCGGCTTCTTTCCGGGTACATCCCAGCTGTACTGCCAGCCCAAAATCACTGATGCCGTACACGATGCCAAAGTTGACCGCTTTGGCCCGGCTGCGCATTTCGTGGGATACCAGTTCCAGCGGCGTCCCGAACACTTCGCTGGCCGTACGGGCATGCACGTCCTGATTTTCCCGAAATGCCTCCAGCATCAGGGGATCCTGTGCCACATGGGCCAGAATCCGCAGCTCGATCTGGGAATAATCGCAGGACAGGAGCCAGTCATACCCTTCTCCCGGCACAAACAGTGCCCGGATGCCCCGGCCGGCTTCAGTACGGGCCGGAATATTCTGCAGATTCGGATCCGTACTGGACAGACGTCCCGTCACCGTAACTGTCTGCTGGAAATGCGTGTGGATGCGCCCCGTAGTTTTGTTGATCAGGGGCTTCAGCCCTTCCAGATATGTGGAATGAAGTTTAGCCAGTACCCGGTACTGCAAAATCGTATCCACCAACGGATGCTGTCCCTTTAATTCTTCCAGCACCTTCACGTCGGTGGAATACCCGGTCTTCGTCTTTTTAATCACCGGCAGTTTCAGTTTTTCGAACAGCACCACTCCTAACTGTTTTGGAGAATTAGGATTGAACGCCGGGTCTTCCGCCTGTTCTTTCGCCAGATTTTCCAGTCCCCGGATCTTTTCCGACATGTCCGCGCTAACCGCATCCAGTTTCTGTGCATCCGCCGTAACGCCGGCCAGTTCCATACCGGCCAGTACTCGCGCCAGCGGCAGTTCCATCTCTTTATACAGTTTGGTCAGTTCTTTATCCTGCAGATTCTGTCGCAGCGCTTCCGCTACCCGCATCAGCGTGTGGCAGTCCGGCGTCCTGTCCTGCCCCAGATAATGCCACGCCAGATCCGCCAGCGCATAGCCGCTGCGTCCCGGATCATCCAGATACGCGGCCAGGGAAATATCTTCTATTATGTTTTGCGGTTCTATCTTCTGGCAGAAACAGATCCGATACACTTCCTTGCTGTCCGTGGTCCCCTTGGGGTTCGATGCAGTGCTCAGCCACATTGCGAACTCCTGCAGCGCCTCCCCGGAAATTTTATATTCCTGTCCATCCGTCAGCAGCTGTACAGACGCAAACCGCAGCTGCGGAATCGTCCCATCTGTTTCCGTCGTAAACCAGATCATTTCATCAGCACGGATCCCGGCAGCCAATGCATTCCAGTCCGCTGCCGCCGTAATTTTCTGTACGGCAGCAGCCGCTACCGGCGTGCCAAACAGACTGCTCATCCCGTCATCTGCAACAGACTCTGCGCCTGTTGCGCCATCCGGTTTTCCATTTGCAGCAGCAACATGGGTTTCGTCTTTTTCAGCAGATGAAAACAAAGATGTATCATCTTCAGTTACATCACGGATTTCCGCTCCGCCATCCATTGCCGCCAATTTCTGATCTACGCCCATGATCTGTGCAAACTGATTGAAAAATCCCCGGAACTCCAGATCCGCCATCATCTTCTGCG